>Ga0307479_10000013_pt1 | contig 296383 bp, 226 predicted proteins | sample atmos_gasesECM4C_FD_203743 | JGI IMG/M metagenome (GOLD analysis project Ga0307479, IMG submission 203743) | Hardwood forest soil microbial communities from Morgan-Monroe State Forest, Indiana, United States - atmos_gasesECM4C_515 | ecosystem: Environmental > Terrestrial > Soil > Temperate...
GCCCGTCTGATGCTGGGAAAAAAGATTCGCCGCCAGCACGATGTCGTCGTAGGAGTCACCACTGGAATCGGCTCCGTGCATGAAACTCAGGCGCCTTCCCAGATCGGCCAGCACATGACGGATCTCCGACTGGAAGACGACGATGAGGGCAAACACCACATATGGGAGCACGCGGCTGATGACCCAGTTCAGCGTGGTCAATTCGCCGATGCTCGCCAGGTAGAACGCAGCCGCGACGACTATCAGCCCCGCTAGCATTGGGGCGGCACGCGTGCCGCGAATCATCACCAGCACCTGGTAGATGAGCACGGCCACCAGCAAAATGTCGAGGACCGCCCACGCGCCTTGCTGCCATGAGGTGATCTCTGGCGTCACTCGATTCTCCTGTGCGAGCTCTAATGCGTCAGTTCTAGCTGGAAACTTTATTGTAATGCAGAGGATTTCTGTTGCTCGACCGTCTTCACGGCGAATGCCAGACAGCCGGGGGCTGTCCCCACACGTTTATTCTTCTTTTCTAGTCACTGTTGCCCGAATTTCCCCACGAGCCAGTCGCGCAGATATCTCTTCACCGAGTGTCGTCTTGCGCGCGTCCTTGAGCAGCTTTCCGTTGGAATCAAATACTAAGGCATATCCGCGATCGAGGATGGCGAGCGGCGACAGCGTCTCAAGCGCAGTCCGTAGACGTTCGCTGCGTACTTTGTGCTGTAAGAGCACGTTGCGCGTCACAGCCACTAGCGCAGCTGTCCAGCTTTCGAGTTCCTTGCGCATTCCGGAGAGCACTAACCGCAGATCGTAGTGACGTACTGTGGCGGAAACTGTCTCCCATCGCCTGCGCATTCGTTCGAGCAATTGTCGTTCAGCGAGTTCCATGCGGTGAGTCAAATCATCGAGACGCTGCTGTCGCTGGCGAATCAATTCGACCATGCGCGCGAACGCGCCATGTTGCGCGAGCTCAGTAAGCGCCTGGCGTCCCATGAGTAAGCGATAGCGCATGGCTCGCGCCAGCCGTTCGTGCAGAATAGCCGTCTGGTCTTCTATTTCCTGCCGCGAACGGATGACGAGTTCTGCCGCCGCGGAGGGCGTCGGCGCACGCAAGTCAGCCACGAAATCCACGATGGTGAAATCCGTTTCGTGGCCAACGGCCGAGATGACTGGAATCTCGGAAGTGACTACGGTTCGCGCCAGCCCTTCGTTGTTGAATGGTGCCAGGTCTTCCACCGACCCGCCACCTCGGGCGACGATGATTACATCCACATTTCGATGTTGGTTGAAGTATCGAATACCGGCTGCCACTTCGATGGCCGCGCCGTCACCCTGCACTTGCGCTGGGAAAATCAGCACGTTCACCGAACGATGGCGGCGCTCGAGAATATTTAGAATGTCACGAAGGGCCGCAGCCTGCCCCGACGTGACAATGCCAATCCGTGCCGGCAGCGGCGGGATTGGCTTCTTGCGCTCTGGCGCGAACAATCCTTCGGCTTCGAGTTTGGCCTTCAGCTGTTCAAAGGCCAATTGCAGCGATCCTGCGCCCTTGGGCTCGATGTACTCGGCAGAAATCTGCAATTCGCCACGATCTTCGTAGACGGTGACGCGGCCGCGCACTACAACCTGCAAGCCATCTGCTGCACGAAAGCGGAGCAAACGTGCCGAGGAACGGAACATCACGACGCGAATCTGCGCATTGCCTTCTTTCAGCGTGAAATACAGATGGCCGGAGTCGGGCGCACGGAAGTTCGAAATTTCGCCTTCTACCCACGCGTCGGAGTATTCGCGTTCAATGTGGGTACGCACCGCTGCGACCAGATCGCGGACTTTCCAGACGCGCCGCTCCGGCGCGCGGAAGTGGAACCCCATCTGGTCGGTAAGGGAAGACATCGAGGGCAGTGTACCGCATGGAGCAACATTCGGCCTCTTGGTTCCCTGTGCTCCTCTGTGGTTGAAAAGCTGCAGATCAAACCACAGAGGGCACAGAGGATCAGCGCTGTGCGCCCGGTTCATACTCGCTATAATCCTTGCCCATGGACCTCGAGCAGAAAGTCGCCGAACTCAATAAACGCAATCAGTTGGCCGAAGACGGCGGAGGCGCCAAGCGCCGCGAGCGCCAGCACAAAGAGGGCAAGATGTCGGCGCGCGAGCGCATCGAATTCCTGCTCGATGAGGGGACGTTCGAGGAGACCGACAAGCTGGTCACGCATCGCTGTAACGACTTCGGCATGAGCGAGCAGAAAATTTACGGCGACGGATTCGTCACCGGTTACGGCCGCGTCGAGGGCCGCCTCGTTTATGTTTTCGCGCAGGATTTCACCGTGTTTGGCGGATCGTTGTCGGAGACGAACGCGGGGAAGATCGTCAAGATCATGGATCTGGCGGCGAAGATGGGTGCGCCCGTGATCGGTTTGAACGACTCAGGCGGTGCTCGCATTCAGGAAGGCGTGATGTCGCTGGCCGGCTACGCAGACATTTTTCTGCGTAACACGCTTTATAGCGGTGTGGTACCGCAAATTTCCGCCATCATGGGACCGTGCGCCGGAGGTGCGGTCTACTCGCCCGCCATCACTGATTTCGTGCTCATGGTCGACAAAACTTCGTACATGTTCATCACTGGGCCGGACGTGATCAAAACGGTGACACACGAGGAAGTCACGAAAGATCAGCTGGGCGGCGCGACGACGCACAACGAAACTTCAGGGGTGGCGCACTTTCTGGCGCATGACGACGCGGAGTGCCTATCCATGGTGCGGGAGCTGCTGAGTTTCGTGCCATCGAATAATCTCGACGATCCTCCGCGGAAGCCATGCACCGATCCCGCCGATCGCGCCGACGCGGCTCTCGACACAATTGTGCCTGCGCAATCGAATCAGCCTTACGACATCAAAGATGTGATTCATGCCGTGGTTGATGACGGGTATTTTTTCGAAGTACATGAGCACTACGCGAAAAACATTGTCATCGGATTCGCGCGGCTCGACGGGCGCAGCGTTGGCATTGTTGCGAATCAGCCGGCGGTGCTCGCCGGAACGCTCGACATCAATGCGTCGGTGAAGGGCGCGCGCTTTGTGCGCTTCTGCGACTGCTTCAACATTCCGCTGGTGACATTTGAAGACGTGCCCGGATTTCTGCCCGGGACGGCGCAGGAGTATGGCGGCATCATCAAGCATGGAGCCAAACTGCTCTTCGCCTTTGCAGAAGCGACGGTGCCGAAGGTTACGGTGATCACGCGCAAGGCCTATGGCGGGGCATATTGCGTCATGGCGTCGAAACACATCCGCACGGATGTGAACTATGCCTGGCCGACTGCTGAGATTGCGGTGATGGGGCCGGAGGGCGCAGTCGATATCGTTTACAAACGTGAACTTGATGCTGCTGCGAATCGCGAGCAAGTGCGCCGCGAAAAGATCGAAGAATTCCGCGACCGCTTCGCCAACCCGTATACAGCCGCCGATCGGGGATTTGTAGATGCGGTCATCCAGCCGCGCGAGACGCGAAAGAAGTTGATTCAGGCGCTGGCTATGCTAGAGACCAAGCGCGACAAGAACCCGCCCAAGAAGCACGGGAATATTCCGCTGTGAAGCTTCGTATGAATCCTATCGAATTTGACGCGTTAGGCTGAGGCGATACATCCACTTAGTCGAAGGTCCTTCAATCTGGCTCGCCACACTTCTCCAAGCCAAGACTATTTCCAACACCGTCTTCGAGCTACGGCCCTACTTGTGGATCGGGTTGAGTTTGGCTCCCTTGACAGAGTTTTCGTCTCGATGTATTGTGCGCCGTAGATTAGTGCGGATAGCTCGGGGCCCGCAGCTGATCTGCCACTTTCCTTCCTCCTAGTCCCCGGAATATTGCTGTCATTTGCCACTCCCCTGGTGAGGGTCGAACCATGTCTTCTGGCCGCCGTTTTCTAAAGTCTTCCAATGCAGTTGTGTCTTTCTTTGCTCTACTCTGCCTGACACTTTTGTTGCCGAAGGCAGCCTGGGCCGGGGCCGGATTTCAACCCGTCAATCCTGACGAACTGAAGATGACCAGCGAGCCACTCGCCCCCGGCGCGCCAGCGATCATTCTTTATCGCCAAGTCGATCGCGACGACAACCGCTATACGCCTCATGAAGACAACTACCTGCGCATCAAGATACTGACGGAAGAGGAACGCAAGCAGGCAGACGTTGAAATCCCGTTTGAAAAGGGCTTCGAGAATATCGTGGGTATCCACGCGCGAACGATTAAGACAAACGGAACCATGGTCGAGTTCGACGGAAAGGTCTTTGAAAAGACAGTCGCCAAAAACCGGCAACGAAGCTACCTAGTGAAAGCCTTCAACCTTCCTGAAGTCGAAGTGGGCAGCATCATCGAGTACTTCTACACCATCGACTTTAAGGAGCTTTACGTTTTCCAGTCACACTGGATTCTCAGCCAGGAACTGTTCACTCGCAACGCAAAATTTTCCCTTAAACCCTATACGAGCAGCTACAACGAGTTTCATCTGCGATGGACCTGGCAGCAGTTACCGGCAGATGCCGCGCCGAAGCAGGGGCCGAATAGCATCGTAGAAATGCAAGCTCACAGCATTCCCGCGTTCCAGACGGAAGACTACATGCCCCCGGAGAATGAACTGAAGGCGCGCGTGGACTTTATCTACGACGAAGAGATGCCCGAGCGCGACCCGGACAAATTCTGGCAGCACGTTGGCAAGAAACGGAATGGAGCCCTCGAAGGTTTCGTGGGAAAGCGGAAGGCGATGGAAGGAGCCGTGGCGCAGATCATCTCACCGAATGACCCTCCCGAGGTAAAGTTGCGGAAAATCTATGACCGGGTGCAGCAGATTCGCAATACATCGTATGAGATCAAAAAAACCGAGCAGGAAGAAAAGCGCGATAAAGAGAAAGCGGCCACAAATGTTGAAGATGTGTGGAAACGCGGTTATGGCGATACTTACCAGCTGACATGGCTCTTCCTCGCGTTGGCCCGAGCGGCAGGATTCGAGGCTTATGGATGCTGGGTATCCGACCGCAGGCAATATTTCTTCTCGCCGAAACGGATGGAAAGCGCCGAATTAGATTCCAATGTCGTGCTCGTTAAGCTTAATGGCAAAGACGTTTATTTCGACCCAGGCGGCGCTTTTACTCCATATGGAATGCTCATGTGGGCCGAGACTGGAGTCACCGGCTTGCGCCTCGACAGCGACGGCGGGACATGGATTCAGACCACTTTACCGGATCCACAACAATCTCAAATCCGACGGGAAGCTAAGCTGAAGCTGACCGATACCGGAGATCTGGAAGGAACACTCACAGTCACATACACCGGGCTGGAGGGAATGTATCGCCGACTGGAGGAGCGGCACGAAGATGCTACTGCCCGCAAGAAGTATCTGGAAGAGTCGATGAAGGAACAGATTCCCGCTGCGGCTGACCTGGAACTTACGAACCAACCGGATTGGGGTGCCTCGGAACCGCCCCTGGTAGCGATTTTCGATATCAAAATTCCGGGCTGGGCTTCGAGCGCAGGAAGGCGGGCGATGCTTCCGGTTGGGTTCTTCAGCGCCCATGAGAAACATATCTTCGAACACGCAAACCGAGTCTACCCAATCTATTTCGAGTATCCCTACGAAAAGATTGACGACATAACGGTGGATCTCCCTGCAGGCTGGCGGGGCGGCAACGCTCCGCCGCAGCAGACTCAAGGCGGCAAGGTTGTTAGCTACGAATTAAAGGTCGAAAACAACAGCAACACGATTCATGTCACCCGCAAACTGGACGTGGACATTCTCATACTGGAATCCAAGTATTACCCAGCCTTACGGAACTTTTTTCAGGCGGTGAAAAGTGGTGATGAGCAACAAATTCTTTTGCAACCAGGTGAGGTCTCGGGTGGCAACTAGGCGCGTACATATTCTCGGAGTAACGGCCCTTTGCCTGATGGTTTGCCTGCCCTGCATTGCGGGTGACGCGCCGCAGTGGATGCACACTGCAGCAAATGCGTCCTTACCGACCTACGACGACAAGACGGATTCGGTGCTGCTCTACTCATCCACCGCCGTCACTGTCATTTCGCCGGACAAAATCAAAACCACAGTTCGTGAGGCCTACAAAATCTTGCGGCCCAATGGACGAAAGCGAGGATTTGTCCACGTTGTTTTCAATCCACAGACGAAAGTTAAAAGCCTTCACGGATGGTGCATTCCCGCCCAAGGCAAGGATTACGAAGTCAAGGATAAAGATGCGATTGAAGTCTCACTCGGCCTGGATGGCGCAGAGCTGATTTCAGATACGAAGTATAAGGTGGTGCAGATTCCCGCATCGGATCCGGGCAACATTGTTGGCTATGAGTATGAACTCGAAGAGCATCCATTCTTTTTGCAAAACGAATGGGAATTCCAAGAACAGGACCCGGTACGCGAGAGTCATTATTCCCTGCAACTTCCGCCCGGGTGGGAGTTCAAGGCTTCCTGGGTGAATCATTCGGAGGTGAAGCCGACGGAGTCCGGAAACAATTCCTGGCAGTGGACAGTAAACGACGTTCAGCCTATTCGGACCGAACCTGAAATGCCCCCAGTCGAAGGGGTGATGGGGCAGATGATCGTGACTTTTTTTCCAGTGGGAGGCAAAGCAGAGACCGGATTCGCCGCCTGGGATGACATGGGGAAATGGTATTCGACGCTACTTGCCGGACGCGTAGATGCTTCGCCCGAGATGAAACAACAGGTTGCTACCATCACGACGGGAAAGACTACGCAGTTGGCTAAAATGCAGGCGATCGCGCAATTTGTGCAGCACGACATCCGTTATGTGGCGATCGAACTTGGAGTTGGTGGCTGGCAACCGCATCCGGCGCCCGAGGTCTTTGCCCATCGCTATGGCGACTGCAAGGATAAAGCGACCCTGACTCGCGCGATGCTGCACGAAATCGGCGTCGACTCCTACCACGTGATCATCAACACTGAACGCGGCTCGGTGACAAAGGAAACGCCACCTCATAACGGATTCAATCATGCCATCGTAGCGGTGCGGCTGTCCGAAGGATTAAACGACCCCTCACTAATCGCGGTTATGCAGCATCCCAAGCTGGGGCGAATTCTCTTTTTCGACCCGACCGACGAAATGACGCCGTTCGGGCAGATTCGTGGTAGCTTGCAGGCCAACTATGCGCTTTTGGTCACGCCCGACGGCGGCGAGTTGACGGCTTTGCCGCAGCAGCCATCCGCAATGAACAGCATCGAACGCACAGGCAAGCTCACCCTCGACGAAAAAGGAACTTTGACCGGCGACATCAAGGAAGTGCGCCTGGGCGAGCGCGCCGCGGCGGAACGATGGGCTCAGCGCACTGTGACCAAGGACTCCGACCGCATTAAACCGATTGAAATCCTACTCTCTCATTCACTCTCGCAATTTCAAATTACGCACGCCAGCGTTTTGAATATGACCGCCACCGACAAACCCTTTGGCTTCAACTACAGCTTCCAATCGCCCGATTATGCCAAGAACGCCGGTGGACTGCTGCTTGTGCGGCCGCGCGTTCTCGGTAGCAAAAGTTACGGCTTTCTTGAGACCAAAGAGCCGCGCAAGTTCCCCATCGAATTCGAAGGACCCGCGCGCGATACCGATAACTTTGAAATCACCATCCCCGCTGGATACATTGTCGATGATGTTCCGCCGCCAGTCGATGCCGATTACGACTTCGCGAGCTATCACTCCAAAACGGAAGTGAAGGGCAATGTCATCGACTATCAGCGCACATTTGAAGTGAAGGAATTGAGCGTTCCGGTAAGCCGCAGCGAGGAGTTGCGGAAGTTCTACCGCATCATCGCCAGCGATGAACGCAACACGGTGGTCTTGAAGACCGCGGCGAAGTGAGGCTATTTGCGGAAAGGCGCTGTCAGCGCGAGTCTCGATTGTCCGGCAGGAAATCAGGAAGGAAGATTGATATTTCCAGGAAAGCGGACCCAAAAGTAAGAGAGTTCCGAGGTGGTGTTGGGCTTGTTCATCTCGGCCAGTAGCTCGCGTTTGACCCTTGCTCGACCTGCTTTCGTAGCTTCCCTTGCGGGGCTGCTGCGCGCGATCTTCGCTCGGGCTCCGGGCTCACCGCCAACCGGAAAAACCAACCCAACGCCTCGGAACTCTATCCTGCCCTTGACTTGGTCTTCCTGTTCTCCTCAACCAGCGCTTTGCTATTAGACCCTTGCTTGCCCTCTCTCTTCGCCTTTCGGCCAAGACAGTGACTGCGCTTGAGCCCCGGACGCCGCACCAATCGGAAAAACTTAAGAAGCTGTCAAAGAACGAGTGTCTTTGTACTCCTTCTATTCTTGGAGTCAATGGAAAATCGCGGGTTGTAACCATATGTATTTTCAATCAAGTGCAGGCAGTCCACAGGGCCATGACAGGATTTGGTGCAAAGATGGCAGAAGTTTTTGAAGAAACCAAGTTAGAGCCAAGTTTTCCGCGAAGTAGATTGGTCAGAATCGATATGAATTGCAGATGACAACTCGGTTTCAGAATTGTGAAAATCGATGGAATTCTGCAATAGACGCGGTATCCAGTGACTTCAATCGACTTCTAGTTTTTCATCGAGGAACGTCCTGCTTTCGTCGAAACCATCGAGTTCGAAGGAATTGGTGACCATAGCTTTGCCCTTTTCCACGCTAGTAATCATGTAGGAAAGCCCGGGCCAGTGAGCCTCAGCAAGATCAGTCTTCGACCACTGCGCTGGATGATCCGGATGCGAGTGATAGTAGCCGATGACGTCTTCACCACGCTCGCGGGCTTCCTTCTGAATCCGAATCTGATCACGCGGATCGATGTTATAGCGGTTGTGCGGTGAATCGATGCGAGTATTGCCGGCACGAGCGACGGAAGTGACGATTCGCGTGCCGTCGTCATTCACGTGTCCAAGCAGCATGCCGCAGCACTCATGCGGATAGGTTTCTTCGCCGTGGCGGCGGAGGGAGTCGTAGTCGGTGCGTTTGAGCTTGAGCATTAAGAGAGCAATTGTTGATTGTTGATTTCTGATTGTTGATTAAAAACAGCGGTGACCGTAAGCGTTTCAATCATCAATCAAAAATCATCAATTTCCTCACTCCTCCGTCCAAAATCTTTCGCTCAAATATTTCTCGCCTGAATCGCACAGGATGGTCACAATCACTGCTTCGTCGCTTTTTTTCACTTGAAGATCGCGGGCAATCTTGAGACATCCTACGATGGCTGCGGCCGATGAAATACCCACAATCAGCCCAGCCCTGCGCGACATTTGCCGCGCCATGGCGTAGGCATCTTCGGTGGCGATTTCGAGATTATGATCGGCGAGTGTCGGGTCGTAAATCTTGGGGACGATCGCGGTGGGCATGTGTTTGGCGCCTTCAATGCCGTGAAATGAAGAATCCGGCTGCAGGGAAATGCACTGCACCCGCGGATTCAGCTCTTTCAAACGCCGCGTTGTTCCGACGAACGTGCCGCTCGTTCCTAGCATGGCGACGAAATGCGTGATGCGGCCCTGCGTCTGTTGCCAGATTTCGTTGGCTGTACCGTAGTAGTGGGCTCTCCAGTTGGCGTCGTTCGAATACTGGTCGGCGTAAAAATATTTGTCGGGATCTTTGCCGGCCAGCTCGCGCACCATGCGAATAGCGCCATCTGAGCCGTCGGCGGGGTCGGTGTAGATAATGTTGGCGCCGTATCCCTGCAGAATTTGTTTGCGCTCACGCGAAACATTTTCCGGCATGCATAAAGTGACTGGGAACCCTTCCGCTGCGCCGAGCATCGCATAGGCAATGCCCGTGTTGCCGCTGGTGGAGTCGAGCAGAATCTTGCCAGCCTTAAGTTTGCCGTTGCGGCGGGCTTCGGCCACAATGTTGGAGGCGGCGCGATCTTTCACCGATCCGCCGGGGTTGTACCACTCTGCTTTGCCCAGAAGTGCTATGCCCGGCAGGTCGCGCATGAGGGCATCGAGGCGCAGCAGCGGAGTGTTGCCGATGCGCTCGATCAGGGTGTGGCCGAGCGTTTCGCCCAGTCCTGACGCCATTTCGCGCGGTTCGTTGTGTTTGGCCTTACTAGACATTGCCGGTATTTTTAGCGAGCCCTGCGCCATATCCCAACCGAATTGCCGTGACCGAACGTAACGTGCCCTGCTGTTGAAAACGCGGTATGTAGTATTTTGTTTAGATGAATAAGATTTGCGCGGCGATGCAGCTCGTGTAAAGTTACGACCGGTCCTGATAACTTCTGCATCTAATTTTTGACGCAATTAATGACAACGATCTCGTGCGCCGCAGGAAAGGTTGAAATTCATAGCAATGGCCAAAACAATTGAAGCACGAACCTACGAAGAAGCGCTAGCCTGGCTGCGCGACAACGGGTTCGACGTGACCGACGCCCCGGGTACCAACGGGCGAGTCTTTTTGCGCAAATACAACGTATCGGCCGCGATCCAAAAGGGTCCGGACGACAGCGTGAAAATTTTCGCCTATCCCGGATACCTGATCGGGAGCGAGATTTCGAAACTGGTTAATAAGGGATATCAGCAGTTCATGAAAACTTCGAAAACGGAAGTTCCGGCGACTGCCGATCACCTCAAGGCGCTGCATACGTTCTCGGAAGAACTGAAGCAGGCTCTCGGGCTGCCCAGCTTGTATAACGAATCGTTGGGCACGGTGAGCGAGTCGTACCATTACGACCGCATTGTGGATCGCGACAAGCCCGCTGTCGATCGGCCGAAGCGTCCGTGGGAAGTTGCAGGGAAACAGGCTGCGGTGGCGGCGAAGAAGGGACGGGCGTAGAGGACGTATAGAAATCCCACGTCTCGCAAAAGCGGCGAGACATGGGCACCCAGGCCAGAGCTACCGAAAGTCCATCAGTTTCGGTTGTCTCCTTGTTGGGTTTCGGCGTGCCGCACGAAAAACTGTTCTTTGCTCATTCCTGCCGCTACGGCCACATCGAAAAAGCCCACCATCATTTCGTCGGAAGTTTGATCGCCCCACGTCACTGTTTTCTCCGGATCGGGATTGTGCGGGTTGTTTTTCGAATTGTCATACCATGCAATCGCGCGCAACTTAGTACCAGCCTTCAACAGCCGTGGCTCGGCCAGTTTGTAGCTCAGCTGCCAATGAAAGTGATAGTTTACGCGCAACAGCACTTCCACTCCGCCGTCGTCGTGCACGATGTCGTATTCGAAGCGTTTTCCGCGTAGGTGCATGTGCGGGAACAGGCTCAGCAGCGTCGCATCGTTGGGCAGCGTACCTTGTACTTCTACGCGAAAATCGTCGGCGCCGGGCGGAATGATCAGTGCGTGATTATTGAGTTGCAGTGTGATCACGCGTTGTTTCGGCGACGTCCTGGAAAATACAATGCCGATGCCGGTCTGGTCTTCGTCTGCTTTGCCGTTGGTCGTGTAGTGCATCTGAAAAACGAGGTCCGATCCGGCTGGAACGAACTTTGCCATTCCGTCCGGCCATTGATCGGGCGAACTGCCGGGAGCATAAACAAGCAGCAGATCACTAGTGGTCTCATGCGCTTGGCGGCGATCTTCCGGATCGCTCAGCGTTGATGCTGTGAATGGCTCACCGATCGGCGCATGCCTTAGCCATTGCGAATCTGGCGGACGAATGTAGACCACGGCGTGATGAACGTGCGCCGGGCTGCCGGGGCGAAACTCCGACATTCGCACCCAGCGGTCTTCAGCAAAATGAGTCGGCACAATTTCGTAGGTGTATTCGACCTCGCCGCCCGCAGGAATCTTCACGGCTTTCGGCATCCTCACGACGAGGTCCGGCTGCGGGATGTTCCAGCCCTGCGTCCACTTAAGTGGAGGAAGCGCATCGTGCGGGTCCCCGGCGAGAGCTCCTGTTTTTGCCCACCTTACGATCGTAGCGATCTGGCTCTCGGTCAGCGATGAGTCATCCGCAAAGTGTCCATAGCGCGGGTCGGCGAACCACGGCGGCATCATCTTCATCTCGACCGCGTGCGCTATTGCAGGGGCCCAGCTGCGCGTCTGCTCATAGGTTTCGAGAGGCATGGGCGCAACTTCTCCAGCACGATGGCATTGCTGGCAATGATCTTGCATGATGGGCAGAACGTCTTTATAAAAAGTGGGTGGGGCGGCTGATTCTTTCTGAAAAGGTGTGTCACTGAAACGGAGCGTAACTCCAACAATCAGCAGCATGGAGACAACGGCCAACCTCATGTTCTGATTCTATAAGCTAAGCTTTACGTTCTGTGATTGTGATGTCCTAACCTGCGCACTCCCTGGCGCAAAATGCTACATTCATCAGTTCATGGCAGCGCCAGATTCCATCTTCGTTCGAGCCTGCAAATCGCAACCGGTGGATCGGACTCCAGTCTGGTTTATGCGGCAGGCTGGACGCTACATGCCTGAGTATCGCGCAGTGCGCAAGCAACATTCGCTGCTTGAAATCTGCAAGAAGCCGTCGCTGGCAGCCGAAGTCACAATCACTGCAGCCGAAATTCTTGGCGTTGATGCGGCCATAATTTTTGCTGATCTTCTATTGCCACTCGAAGTGATGGGCCTGCCTTTTCATTTTTCTGCTGGCGAAGGTCCAGTGATCGAGAAGCCGGTGCGTTCGCCGGAAGACATCGCTCTGTTGCGCACAGACCGTGCCGCGGAGCTCGGCTACGTCGCGGAGGCCGTGAGCCTAGTGGCGAAACACTTCACCGATCGCGTTCCAGTCATCGGATTTTGTGGTGCTCCCTTCACCCTAGCCAGCTACATGATTGAAGGTGGCGGCTCACGCAACTACGTTCATACGAAAAAGATGATTTACAACGCGCCCGCCGACTGGGATGCACTCATGCGCAAACTAGTCGCGGTCACATCTGCCTACACCGCTGAGCAGGTGAGGGCAGGTGCTGACGCGATCCAGATTTTCGACAGCTGGGTCGGCTGCCTCAGTGTGGAGGACTATCGCCGTTACGTACTGCCGCATGTCACCGGCATGGTGAAGGAGCTTAAGAAGACGGGAGCGCCCATCATTTATTTCGGCACCGACAGCGCAACTCTGCTACCCGCGATGAGAGAAAGCGGAGCAGACGTGATTGGTCTTGACTGGCGCATTCCGCTGGACGAGGGCTGGAAGCGTCTTGACCATCAAACAGCCGTGCAAGGGAATCTTGATCCTGTGCTGCTGTTCGCCGATTGGAAAGAATTGAAGGCGCGCGCGGAAGATATTCTTCGCCGCGCTGGCGGGCGCACCGGCCACATCTTCAATCTCGGTCACGGCATCCTGCCCGAAACGCCGGTTGAAAATGTGAAGAACCTGGCGCGGTTTGTGCAGGAGTATTCTGCTGCGAAGGTTTAACAGATTTGAAAGGGCGCGGCTTCTAGCCGCGCCGTAAGAACCGCAACAATCAAAGCGGCTTTTAGCCGCTGAGGAATATTGTCTGACTCGCATCGCCATTGTCGGCGGGGGCATCTCCGGACTCTCGGCGGCGTTCGCCATCGAAGAGCATCGTCACGCGACTGGCGCTGATGTCGAGTACGTTCTCTACGAATCGTCTTCGCAGCTGGGCGGCGTGCTCCGCACTGAGCACGTCGGCGGATGCGTGGTCGAAGCAGGCCCCGATTCCTTCGTCACCGAAAAGCCCTGGGCCTCCGATCTCGCCCGCACGCTCGGCCTTGGAGATCAACTGATCGGCTCAAACGACGCCGACCGCAAAACCTACATCCTCACCCGCGGCCACCTGGTCGAAATGCCCGACGGACTAATGTTCATGGTCCCGACGAAGATACTGCCCACCGGGCTATCTCAGCTTTTTTCCTGGAAAACGAAGCTTCGCATGACGCAGGAGCTGTTCCATCCACCACGTGCAGTCGATCACGACGAGTCGGTTGCAGCATTTGTTGAACGGCATTATGGCGCGGAAATGGTCGACCGCCTTGCTGATCCCCTGCTCTCAGGAATCTATGGTGGAGAAGCAGCGAACTTGAGCGTGCGTGCGGTGTTGCCGCGCTTCGCGGAGATGGAACGCACACACGGCAGCTTGGGGCGGGCCATGCTAGTGGCACGCAGAACAATCAGGAAGGTAGGGGCGGTCCCGCGCAAGCCCGCGCCACCGCTGTTCACTTCCCTCAAAGGCGGCATGCAACAACTAACTGAGGGTGTCGTCGCGCGCCTCAATCAGACTTCGTTGTTGACGGATGCTCCAGTGCAGGCGATTCAACAGGAGGCGGGAAGTTGGGTTGTGTCGGCAGGGTTGAAATCAGACGGCTTCGATGGTGTCGTGGTGGCGCTGCCTGCAACGGCTGCGGCGCAGGTGCTTCGCATTGCCAGCCCGCAGCTTTCGGCCGAGCTGGCAGCGGTGCAGTATAGTTCTTCGATCACGGTCAGCCTCGGTTATGGCCGCGAGGTGCGTAAGGCGCTTCCTTCGGGCTTTGGGTTTCTTGTGCCCCGCAGTGAAGGTAAGCGCCTGCTGGCAGCAACGTTCGTCCACAACAAGTTTCCACATCGCTCTCCTGAAGACCGGGCGTTGCTGCGTTGTTTTTTCGGCGGAACGAACGCAGAAAATGTCTGGACACTCTCCGACGATGAGATTATCGCAATCGTGCGTGCGGAATTGCAGCAGATTCTTGGCCTCAGTGCCGAGCCTCTGTTTGCTCGTGTCTACAAATGGAAGTCGGCAATGGCTCAATACACGGTCGGGCACCTGGATCGGCTCGACCGTATTGAGCGGCTGCGCCAACAGTTGCCGGGTTTGGCGCTTGCGGGCAATGGATATCGCGGAATCGGCGTGCCGGATTGCGTGCGCTCTGGGGCCGATGCCGCCGCAGAACTGATCAAATCAATATCCTAGAGTCAGTGTGGATCATGCGGGAATGCTCGCTTTCTTCTGAGCTGCATCACGCCGTAACCGCGCGAGTACGAGGCGAATTTCATCGTAGGTGATCTCTGGCGGCAAAGCGTCTTTGAGTGGCTTCAATCGTTCCAGTTGCACGATGTCCACTCGTGCGCAAGCGGATTCGATCACTGCCAGCTTGTTTCGGTCGATCCACTCCGGCCGGAACTCAACTTGCCCGTTCTCGACCATAGTGGCGACTGCGCTGACTACGGTGCCGAGTTGCCGGTTGCGAATCTGCGCGATCTCCTCGAGAGTCTTGTCTTCTGCCAGTAAACGCAAGGTCTCAAGGGCCGGAGCAGTCTTCATTCCCGGAAGGGTTGATGCCCGCGCTCCCGCTTGGAAGCGGGCGAGCGCATCTAGTAACTCCTGACCATACATTTCGGCTTTCCGCTCGCCAATGCCGGTGATCTGGCGGAGTTCGGCAAAGAACTTTGGTTTTCTGCGACAGATCTCGTCGAGTGTGGTGTCATGCAGAACCACAAAGGCGGCCACGCCGCGTTCTTTTGCGGTTGTACGACGCCACGCGCGGAGATATTCGCGCAACTCGGTATCCTCGGAACTCACCGGCGAATCGGCCAGAGGAACGGACAGTCGTGAGTCCGCATCGACTCCGCTGGATCCTGTTGCCGTGCGAGGCACTCCGCCAAACTTTTGACGCTTGCGCAAATCTGGTAGAAATGCCGAAGTGAGCCATGCTGGCGCGTTGCCGCATACATCGCACGACCCACACGACTGCCATTTAGGACTCTCGCCGAAGTGCTGACAGATCTGGCGATGGCGGCACTGATTTGACTCCACGAAAGCGCGAATGACGTGATAGCGCTGCCAGGCGCGGTCGCGCTCGGCGGAATCCGTGATCTTATTGGCGAAGAAGCCGAGCAGACCAGCGTCCTTCTGTTGCCACAAGAGAATACAGTCGGCAGGATTGCCATCACGCCCCGCGCGTCCAGCTTCCTGGTAATACTGTTCGATCGATTTCGGCAGGGCGAGATGAATGACGGCGCGTACAGATGCTTTGTTTATGCCCAGGCCGAATGCGATCGTGCCGACGAGCACTCGCACTTCGTCCGACATCCAGCGTTCCTGGTTGCGCCGCCTATCGGCGTTCTCCATTTTGGCGTGATAACCAACTGCCGCGATTCCCTGATTCTCGAGAAAATCGACTGTTTCCTCAACTTTATTGATGGTGGGCGAGTACACAATGCCGTTGCCGTCGTTGTATTGGCCCAAGGCGGTGACCAGCAACGCGACTTGTTCCGCGCTGTCGCATTGCCGTACCAAATAGCGCAGGTTCGGGCGGTGAAAGCTGGCGATGTATTTGTCGGGGTTGCACAGGGCAAGTTGCATGAGTATGTCGTGACGCACATGGCGAGTAGCGCTGGCAGTGAAGGCCGCGATCGGCTGATCAGGGAAGACGCTGCGCAGCCGGCTCAATTGGCGATACTCAGGGCGGAACTCGTGTCCCCATTCGGAGATGCAGTGTGCTTCGTCGATGGCGAAGAAACTGATTGGCACTTGATGCAGCCAACTCAGCGTATCGCCACGTGACAGGCGCTCGGGCGAGAGGTAGAGCAAGCGGTAAGCTCCGTCGCGCGCCTGGCGCATGACTCGGTGCTGCTCATCACTGCTGAGTGTACTGTTCAGAACGGCTGCGGGAATGCCCATCTGCGCGAGTTGCGCGGCCTGATCCTGCATGAGCGCAATGAGAGGAGAAATCACAACCGCCGTGCGTCCTGAAATGACGGCCGGCAACTGGTAGCAAAGAGATTTGCCTCCACCGGTCGGCATTACGACACAAGTATCGTGTCCTGCGAGCAAGCTGCGAACGATGCGCTCCTGTAGAGGACGGAACGAACTGTAGCCCCAGTAGCGACGTAGAGGCGTGAGCAGGTCCGTCTCAGGGGACATCTGAAACAGTATAGGGTGTGTGGAATACAAGGAACTGTGCTTCTGCATCAAGCATGAGGTCAGGTTCCCAAACCGGGACGGAACATTCGACCGGTAGACAACAAAAGGCTAGGTGGCTATCGTTCTCCGATCAATCCGATGAACTCGGGCCGTGGCTCAGTTTGTTGTTGAGAGCTAGACTTTTTCTACGTTCTGCGAGTCTCTGCCCTCTGCGGTAAAGCTTTTTACCGCAGAGCACGCAAAGAAAATGCCGCAAAGAGCGCTAAGAAATTTCAATCAGAGATATTTCTAGGATTTAAAAACTGAGCACTCTAGCGCGGCGACGAAGAGTCCGTCGCGTGACGCAGCGGATATACCCGATCGAAGACGATCCACGCCAACCCGATCACAACAAAACACAACACGCTACCTTCCGGCCCTACCGTCCCCCCGCTGAGCCACTCTGGTCCGTGTAACGACGAACTCAGCAGGTGGCCGGGCCAAACGCCTCCGCTGTCGGGCACGGAATAAAAGAATGTTTCGCCCCAGTCCCAAGCAGCGTGGAATCCTACGGCGAACCACAAGTTCCCGGTGCGACGTAGCGTGAGGCAAAAGAAGAGTCCGATGAACGCGGCTGCCAACAATCCCGGCCACTGCTCGCCACCGTTGCGCAGGTGAGTCAGTCCGAATGCGCAAGAGAGCGCCACGGCTGCAGGCCAGAATCCGATGCCACGCGCCAGCGTAAACTGGCTGTAGCCGCGAAATAGGAATTCCTCGAACAATCCGACTAGGAGAAACATCACTGCCCAATACGTAGCGAACCTTGCGATGCGCGCTCCGTGCAAAACAATGTGACCAAACGCAAAGACGTGCAGGCCGGAGAGAGTGAAGATTAGCAGGCTAATTCCGGCAAATCCCCAGACCATTCCCAGCCAGAACAGCTTTCCGAAAGCTTGTTTCGCCGGCAGGCCATAGACTTTCCATGGACGCCGCTCGATGCGTGTCAGCACGATCGACGGAACTACTGCAGCAACGAGCATGCCGAATTCCTCTAACATGCTCGACCACAAACCACTGGCGCCGAGATTGCGCGCCCACGCGAGCTCCACGGCGAATCTTTGCAGAAAATAAAAAAATGTTACATAAAAAGCGAATCCCCAGCCGGGACGCAGGCCGTCGGGGTCAAGGAACAGTGTGCGGGCGTAGGAAGGCTGGGTGGCGACGGCGAAATCGGGTGCGGGCGGATTCGGCAGCTGAGTACTTTCCGTCTTGGTTTCAAGTTCAGACATAGCACAACTTCTCTGCGTAGACTCAGCAGAACCTCCCGCGAACGGCCTTGGACATGGTAGAACACTTGGCTTGGCCTTATGCGTCCCTATTTCACGCGCGAACGTTTCGGGAAACCGCAGTTTTTAGCTGGATTGTTGCTGCTTGCATTCGCAGCACAGGCGATGTGGCTGGTACACCGCGAGCTGCATGCTGGACGAGAGCCTGACGGTCCCGAGGCTGCACGCATTCGTGAAGGGTGGAAGCAGTGGCATGGACGTGGCGTCGCGGGGGCACCATTTCTTGATAGTGCGATCGACGCAGCTCTGGACCCGTTTCGAAGCGAAGATCACGGATTCGACACGGAACATTCGCCGCTGCTTTACCTTACCTCGGCAGCGCCGCTACTGGTGTGGCCGCAGCGGATCGATTCCGAATCTTCCGCATACTGGCGATGGCTGCCGCGGCTTCCCTTTTTAGCCTGCGGAGTTTTTCTCGGTGCTTCCCTTTGGTATGTTGCGCGGCGTTTGTGCGGCAACACTGGAGGATTCATCGCGCTTATCTTCTACTGTTTCTCGCCGTCAATGATTCAGGCGGCCGCAGTTTGGCACACGGAACCTGAGATTGCGGCGGTGTGGGGAGCGTTCGGAACCATCTTCACCGCGATCGCTGTTGCGCATACGCTATACGCCCCGCGAGAGGTTGTGCTGTGGAACTGGCGGCGCATCGTGCTGCTGGGGGTTTCGCTGGCCATCGCTGTCGGTGCGCAGTTCTCAATGATCGTGCTGGTGCCGATGTCGCTGGCGTTCTTGCTTTATGTTGCTCCGGTGCGGCGGCAGGCGGCGAGCGTCATCTGGGCTGCGGGATGTGTGGTTGCATTCATTCTACTTTTCGCGTGCTACTTCTTTCATCCCCGCGTTTTTGGCGAAGGTTTGCGCCACGCAGCGTTCTGGGGCGCAACCTGGCGGGGCTTTACAGTGATCGGGGTCTACAAGCAAGTTGCGGTGCAGATCGGACGAGCATGTCCGGCGTTGGCGTTGGCACTCCCTGTCACGCTTGTAACTTATGCGGCGTGGCCGCGCACACGCTACTTCGGCAACACCGCGCCGTTGCTGGTGGCGGTGTTGTTCATCGCTCTAGGAATGGCTCATCCGCATGTTGCGGGCGCGGGGTTTCTGCTCGCGGCGGTTCCGTTTCTGTTCATCTTTGTGTCCGGCGTATTGGCTGATCTCATGGAGACGCGGTACCGACTGGCAGTGACCGCGGGCGTCTTCGGGATGATGGCCGCGTACGTGGTATGGAGCGTGGTGAATCTGGCAGGAGTACCGGCGGGCTAAAGACTTCTGTTTATCGTTTGTTAGACTCGATTGAATTCCAACGAGTCGGAGAATCGATGGCAAGAAAATTTGGTTTGGCCATGGCAGTGGCATTTCTCCTAGCCGTGTGCGGATACGTGATCGGGGCGAAGGCGCAGTCAAATGCAACGCCGCATGCCGCTGGTGCACCTGAGCCACAAAGCGGAGAGAAGAAGGCCGAGGAGCAATTCAAGAACATTCAGGTACTCAAGGGAGTGCCCGCCGATCAGATTATCCCGACCATGCAATTCATTACTGCGTCGCTGGGTGTGGAGTGTGACTTCTGCCACGTACAGGGTGCGTTTGAGAAAGACGACAAGAAGCCGAAACAAACGACGCGCAAGATGATGGAGATGATGTTTGCCATCAACGCCGACAATTTCGACAGGCATCGCGAGGTGACTTGTTATTCGTGCCATCGCGGTAGCGTTGATCCGGTCGGTATGCCTCCGGTGATGACGGAAGAGCCGAAAGAGGCGGTGGGCGAGCCAAAGAAAGCAGAGCATGCCGGAGAAAAGAACGATGAAGAGAAGAAAGGCACAAAGGCGAATGCAGGACCGCCACCTGATCAACTGCTCGACAAATATCTACAGGCGGCGGGAGGTGCGGCTGCGATCGACAAGATCACAAGCCGGGTAATGAAAGGGACGATTGACTTTGATGGCAAATCGATCCCGATTGATATTTATTCCAAGGACCCGGATAAACGCATCTCGTTTACTCATATGCCCGAAGGTGACAGCGTCACAGCGTTCAATGGTCACGAAGGTTGGCTGGGAATGGCAGGGCGTCCGCTGCGCGAGATGCACGGCGGTGATCTCGATGGAGCAGCGATTGACGCGGACCTGCACCTGGCCACGCACGTGAAAGCCATGTTTACAGAAATGACGGTATCCGGCACAGAGAAGATTGGGGAACACGAAACCTACGTTGTGGTGGGTCTTCGCGACGGAAAGCCGCCGGTTCGGTTGTATTTTGACGAGCAGACCGGGCTGCTGGTGAGAATGGTGCGATTCGGAGAAACCGCGCTTGGTCGGTTGCCCACGCAGATCGATTATGCGGATTACCGCGATGCTGATGGCGTCAAGATTCCTTACAAGTGGACGCTGGCGCGGTCGAGTGGACGGTTCACGATTCAGGTGAGCGAAGTGCAGCAGAATGTTCCGGTGGATGATGCTAAGTTCGTCAAGCCGGCAGCGCCAGTGGAGCATTCGCCTGCCGGTCATCCTGCGAAAGGGTCCAGCAACTAGGCTGAGAAGGGTGAGCCGACAGGTTCGATGATTTACATCCAGTTCAGCTTTACTCTGATGTGCTGTTCTCCGTATGTGCCCCATCAGACTCGATGTGTACTTCTACTTCGGTTCCCTGCTTTAATTTGACATTATTTCCGTCTTCGTCAACCAGCTTGTTCGGAACTCGAAGCTCGCGGTAGAGATCATCTGCGCCCTCGACGGCGATCTGAGCCTTTTCAGGTTCACCCGATCCGGGATGCGGCTTAATTACTTTCTCGACCGTCCCGGGTAACGTTGTGCTTGCTTTCCCATTCTTCGTCGACACTTCGCACCCCCTCGTTTGGCGGATTGATCTGGAACTCAACTAGGTCAGACACACATCTGCCTACGGATGAATATTTGTCGCACCTCTTCGCTGCTGGCGACTATCGGGGGAATCCTGTAGGGCAGGCTGAGCCTCGCCGAATAACAAAACCTGATAGGGAGCATAAATAGTTTCGATTTCCGCGCAGAGGTGGCTGACGGTACAGTGAGGCGTCGTTTGCACGGTGTGCTGCAAGCCGAATCCGCCCGACAGGAGCCAGTTGAATTGTCTATTGGGAAAAGATTGATTGCGGCGCTTGGAACCGCATGGCTGGTCTTACTCTTAACCCATGCCGCCTGCGCCCAGACGTCCGCACCGGCATCGCCGGATGTGAACGCGCGGCTGGCCAAACTCGAACAGCAGGCCACGGATGCTAAAAGTTCTGCCGACAACGCGTGGATGCTGACCAGTTCGGCGCTCGTCCTGATGATGACGGGGCCAGGGCTCGCTTTGTTCTACGGCGGGCTGGTGCGCAAGAAGAATGTGCTCGGCACCATGATGCAGAGCTTCGCGCTGATGGCGGTCATCACCGTGCTATGGGGGTTGTTCAGCTACAGCCTGTCGTTTGGGCCGGGCAATAGCTTTCTGGGCGGGTTGCAGAACCTATTTCTACGTGGCGTAGGAGCGGCACCGGGTGCCGACTATGCAGCTACGATTCCGGCGCAAACTTTCATGGTCTACCAGCTGATGTTTGCGATCATCACACCGGGACTGATCGCGGGAGCGTTCGCCGAGCGGATGAAGTTCAGTGCCATGCTGGCGTTCATGATTCTGTGGTCGATCATTGTTTACGATCCGATGGCGCACATGGTGTGGGGCAAAGGCGGGTTGCTCAATGCCTCGCTGGGCGGGCGCTTCCCCACACTCGATTTCGCCGGCGGGACCGTTGTCCACGTCACGTCCGGAGTTTCGGCGCTGGTGTGCGCGTTGTACTTGGGGAAACGCGTGGGATATCCAAAGGAACCGATGCCACCGCACAGTGTTGTGCTGAGCTTCATCGGAGCCTGTTTGCTATGGGTTGGTTGGTTCGGATTCAACGCCGGAAGTGCATTGGCGGCAGGAAGTCTGGCCACGAGCGCATTCGTGGCGACACATTTCGCAGCGGCGGCCGCGACTGTTGGATGGGCGGGTGCAGAATGGATTCGTAATGGCAAGCCCAGCGTACTGGGAGGAATCTCTGGCGCAGTCGCAGGGCTGGTTGCAATCACCCCGGCGGCGGGTTTTGTGAAACCGATGCCAGCGCTCGTCATTGGGCTGATCGCTGGAGTTTTCTGTTACTGGATGGTGGCCAAGGTAAAGGCGAAGTTCGGCTATGATGATTCGCTCGACGCCTTCGGCGTGCATGGGGCGGGAGGAACGCTAGGCGCACTGTTGACTGGCATTTTCGCGGTGAGCGCGGTCAATCCCATTTTTAAAGATGCGCAAGGGAACACGCTGGCCTCGGGCTTGATCGAAGGCAACGGACATCAGCTGTTGAATCAATTCGTAGGTGTTGCCATAGCGTGGGGATTGGCGATCGTAGGCACACTGGTAATCCTGAAGATTGTCGATGTCACGATTGGGTTGCGAGTTTCAGAAGAGGAAGAAGTGCAGGGCCTGGATCTCTCCCAACACGGAGAAGAGGGATACTATTGGGAGGCGTCGGCGTAACATTGTGGCGCGGACATTTCTTTCCGCGCTGCTTGGTAACCGACTAGCGTTTCGCGGCATAAGTGCCCGCGCTGATAACGCAGAACAGGACTTGAGAAAATCATGACGAAGCTTGAGGCAATCATTCAGAATTCCAAGCTGGACGCGGTAAAGACGGCGCTGCAGGAAATCGGCGTCGAGGGCATGACGGTGATTGAAGTGAGAGGCCACGGCCGCCAGAAGGGACACACAGAGGTCTACCGCGGCCGTGAGTACAGCGTGGATCTAATTCCGAAGACCAAGCTCGAAATGGTGCTGCCGGATGCGCTGGTCGAGAAGGCCGAACAGGCGATCTTGAATGCGGCCCGTACTGGAAAGATCGGCGACGGCAAGATATTTCGTTCGCGAGTCGATGAAGCAATTCGCATTCGCAATGATGAGCGGGGTGAAGGAGCACTATAACAGCGAGCGATGCCGCCTGGGATTGCGGCCACAGGGTGAGTAACCTTCATGATGGCAGCGTCCTCCTTGATCAGCGAACTGCGAAGTTCCCTCAGCGATGGCTCCGCGCGTATTCAGAAAGAATTTGAGAGTACGAGCGATGGCCGCGCAGCGGTTGCGCGACGCACGCGGCTGATTGAAGAGATTTTGCAAAGGTTGTGGCACGACCATATTTCTTCTGATGTTTCTGAGCCAGCCAATCTTGCACTGGTAGCGACAGGCGGATTCGGCCGCGGGTGGCTGTTTCCTTACTCCGACATTGACCTCCTGTTTCTTTTCAGCGATCGCGACGCCGAGCAAGCCTTCAAAGATCCGGTACGGCGGTTTTCCCAGGAATTGTGGGATCTGAAGCTGAAACTGAGTCCCGCATCGCGGACGCTAGCCGAGTGCGATCGCTACGATACCAACAACACTGAATTCACGATTTCTCTTCTTGACTGCCGTTATCTTACCGGCGATCGCGATCTGTTCCGGCGTCTGCGCGACAAAGTCATATCAAAGCTAGTTGTGCGGGAATCGAAATCACTACTGCAGGGATTGGCCGAGGTTACACGCGAACGCCATGCCAAACACGGGATGACGCTTTATCACCTTGAGCCGAATTTAAAAGAAGCGCCCGGTGGACTGCGCGATTACAACGTTGCCTGTTGGTTGGCGTTGATTTCGGCGATGGACAAGCTGCACGACTGGCCGGATGCAAGCTCGTTGCGCGCTCCAGTGCGCAAGCAACTGGAGGCAGCGCTGGATTTTCTGATGTCGGCGCGGTGCTTTCTGCATTTCCGGCATGGTCGTGACGACAACACGCTGAGCTGGGAGGCACAGGATGAAGCGGCAGCGCGAAAAATCGGAGCGCCGGATGCAGAAACGCTCTCAGCAGCCGACTGGATGCGAATTTATTTCGGCCATGCGCGCGCGGTTCAACGTGCTGTGATGCAGCTGCAGGAGGAGATTCCAGAGGCTTGGTCGGCTCTCTACCGCCAAGTTCAGAGCTGGCGCTCGCGGCTTTCGACGGCAGACTTCTCAGTCGTAGACGGGCTGATTTTTCTGCAACAGCCGTCTTCTCTACAAGACCCCGAAGTGCTTCTACGGTTGTTTCACTTCATGGCACACCACGGACTGAGGCTGAGCGCGACCACAGAGTATCGTATTGAACAGGCACTTCCTGCGCTGGCGGCGACACCGCCGCGGGGCGCAGAACTTTGGCTGTATCTGCAGGAAACTCTGCTGCAACCACATGCGGCCGATGCGCTGCGCGCGATGCATTCGCTGCGGTTACTGACACTGTTGCTGCCCGAGCTAAAGGTTATCGATTCGTTAGTTGTACGCGATTTCTATCATCGCTTCACGGTCGATGAACATTCGTTTCTCGCCATCGAGAGCCTTCACCGGCTGAAGCAGTCGCAATCAGAATGGGACAAGCGCTACGGCGAGCTGTTGAGTGAACTGGAAGACCCGGAATTATTGTATCTCGCGCTGCTGCTGCATGATACCGGCAAGGGCGCGACGAATGGTAATCACGTAGAGGCGAGCCTTGAGATCGCCAACCGAGCCATGGACCGGCTGGATGTCGATCCGAAGGAGCGCGCCGAGGTGCTCTTTCTGATTTCAAATCATCTGGAAGTTTCGGCGGCACTGCGGCGCGATATTTTCGATCCCGCTACGGTGGCGGCATTCGCAGAGAAGATGGGAACGCCGGAACGTCTGAAGATGCTTTGCCTGCTGACCTATGCCGACATCAAGGCAGTGAATCCCGAAGCGCTGACGCCGTGGAAGGCGGAAAACGTGTGGCAGCTCTACATCGCCGCTGAAAATTCCCTGAATCGCAGCGCCGACCAGCGCGTGCATGCCGATGTGAACGACGAGAAGCTGGCACGGTTGCGGTCGCTGGCTCCGGTTACCGGTAGCCGCTTCAAAGTATTTCTCGAAGGATTTCCGCAGCGGTATCTGCTGGTGCATACGGCGGAAGAAGTAATGCGGCACATCGTGCTCGCAGAGGAATTGAGCCGCGATCCGGTGCAGGTCGAACTGAAGCGTGGGAGGCATTGGTACGAGCTGACGCTGGTGACGAAGGATCGTCCATTTTTGTTTGCTACGTTGGCGGGGGTGCTGGCGGCGTGGGGAATGAATATCGTGAAGGCGAATGCTTTTTCAAACGAGGCCGGTACGGTTGTCGATACGCTGTACTTCACTGACCGCTTCCGCACGCTGGAGCTGAATCTTTCGGAATGGGCGCGGTTCAAGAACAGCGTGATGAACGTGCTGCTGGGTGAGGCCGATCTGGGAAAGATGCTGCGTGACAGGCAGCGATCGGAGAAAGGTGCGATTGCGAAAGTCAAAGTGGAGACGAAGATTGAATTCGACCACTCATGCTCCATGACCAGCACGTTGGTGCAGGTGATTGCTCAAGACCGTCCGCGGTTGCTGCATCGGATTGCCGCATGTCTTTCGGATCAGGAATGCAATATTGAGATTGCGTTGATCGATACCGAAGGGCAAATGGCGATTGACACGTTTTATCTGACATCCACTGGGAAAAAGCTCACAGCGGAACATTGCCGGCAGGTGGAGAAAGCATTGGTGGAAGAATTGCGGGGAGAGTGATCTGACAACACCGTACAGTTATTCGCGTTGCGATTGCGCTTGAACAACCTCTTGTGACTACTGAGATTCTGTGCAAAGTGCCAGCCACGCAGCCAGCGCGGCGAACTTTTCGTCTTGCGACCAGGGCGGTCCTAAATGCCGCCCGAGTGCGGTAAGTTGCAACATAAGGTTCTTGGCTTGCAGCCCAAGCGTCTTCGCTGCGGAATCAATCAGCTCGTTCTCTTTCGGTGAAAACTCGGCCAGACGATAGTGTCGCGCCGCGTATGCCAGCGCCGTGCGAAATAGTTCGCCATCAGCGGTGTGAATTAAAGCATGCGAAGACAATATCTTCTCGAGGCCGGGAAGAGGCTTGCCGGAGGCGCGGATCAAAGCGAAGCATCTCAGTTCGTATCCCTGTCCCTGAAGATCAGCCCGAACTGATCGCACGATTTCCTGCGCAAACCGACTTGCCTCTTTTTCTATATTCGAAATGAAAGCTCGGGCTTCATCTAAAGGCATAGTCTCAGCTGTGTGATAAGGCTGGCGAAACCGGTACGTGAACGTTTCGACAAGATGTGGGCGCCCCCTTGCGAGGACGCGAGGTGCAGATTTATCTGGCGACAACGCCACAAATGCAGCCCATCCGGAATGAACTCTAAATCCGATAGCTGCACCGGAACTCGGAATGCGGGACAGATCAGACTTCATCAGCAAACTTCCGTCTTAGTGGAGGGAAAATAGATGAGTCAAACGAGAGGAATCGTAGCCTCTCGACAATGGAAGTGTACTACGGCCGTCTGTTACTTCCAGGCGCTGCCCGATGCAGCTTCTTAGGAGAACAGGGCGACAAAAGTCAGCTGCTTTAACGCCCGACGGTGTTAGCCTTCTGGCACCGCGAGATGTGTGGTGATACCATCGCGGGCGATATGACTCGCACCAACCTAGCATTTCGGTTGTTCAGCCTCGCGTCGATAAGTTTTCTGACATTCACCACATTGAGCATGACAGCTACGGCTCAGTCCCAGCCAGCACCCGCACATCCAATCGTCTTGCACGCCGCTCGTTTGCTCGACATCAAAAACGGACACCTAATCAAACCAGGCGAGATCCTTGTGGAAGGCGAGCACATCGTCGAAGTTGGGAGTTCCGTGAAGCATCCGGCTGGCGCGGAGGTGATCGATCTGGGTGATCGCACGCTGCTGCCGGGCTTGATCGACGCGCACGTGCATCTTTTTCTTCATCCCGGCGCGGAAGATTTGCAGACAGTGCAGGAATCTGTGCCGCAGCGCACGATCATGGCGACGCTGGCCGCGCGCGATGATCTGATGGCTGGATTCACCGCTGAGCGCGATATGGGGACGGAGGGCGCAGGCTCGGCCGATACTGCGGTGCGGAACGCGATCAACGACGGTCAGATTTCCGGGCCGCGGCTGAGAATCAGCGGGAATGCAGTCAATATTCTCGGTGGTCATGAAGACGCGATTGGTTACAACCCGGAGCAACACGTGCTGGCGAACGCGACGTACGCGAACAGTGCGGATGAACTCGTGGCCGTCATGCGGCAGCAGTTCAAGGAGGGCGCAGACTTCATCAAGATTTACGAGACTGGAAGTGACTCGATTCGCGGCGGCAGACTTTCAACTCCATATCAATACACTGAGGCTCAGCTTGAGGCCGCGGTCAGGGAAGCTGCGCGAATTGGAAAGCACGTCGCTGTGCACGCCACCGGAGAACCGGGCACGCTCTTTGCAGCGCAGGCTGGCGTGGCTTCGATTGATCACGCGGACCAACTGAGCGACGAGACGATACGAATCATGAAGGAGAAGCAGATTTTTGCCGTGCCCACGTTCACGATCTTCGAATACTTCGCGGAGCATGCCGCGACTCCCGAACAGGGTGCACGAATGCACGAGATACTAGATGTGAAAGTACAGGAATTTAAGAAGCAGGTTGCAGCGGGAGTACCGATGGCCGCTGGCTCCGATGTAGGGCCGTTTCCGCACGGCACACAAGCGCGCGAGTTTGTACTGATGGTGAAATACGGAATGTCCCCACTGGCCGTGTTGCAAGCGGATCTGATCAACGGCGCGAAGTTGCTGGGATGGGACGGTCAGATCGGCGCGCTGGAGCACGGATATCTGGCGGATATGGTTGCGGTGCCGGGAGATCCGCTACAGGATATTGGAGCTCTGCAGAATGTTAGTTTTGTGATGAAGGGTGGAGTCATTTACAAGAAGTAAGATCAAGCAAACTTTGATCATGCGGAATCCCGCTACGGTAGCGGGTTTGGGGGAGAAACATTAGGATGCGGATCTGCAACAAAATGCACAGTAACCATAGTACTCAAGCTCTAACTGCCACGTTAAGCAATTGATTCGGAATCGCTTGCTGCATTTCTAATGCTAGATACGTGGTTGCCTGATTGCGCCTCATATAGTGCTGCGCCGAACTAGGCGAGCATCTATGACTTCCCGCTATTTGCTCCGATACCTTGCTGCGGCACTGATCTCGTGCGGCGTCTCCTGTCCTGCCTTGTTTTCTCAGGAACTGGCTCTGAATGCGCCTCAACCTTCCGACGCGATGGCGGCGCCGATCATTGCTTCTGCACCTCCAGCGCCTACAATCACGACCGAGCACAAGTTTTGGGATAGAGAAAACGTTGCATTGTTTGCTGCATCAGCGGCGCTGAGCGCGGCGGACTTCACGGTCACTCGCCAAAACCTGCAAAGTGGTGGGCGCGAATTGAATCCGATCGTTCGCGTGTTTGGCCACTCCACGACGGGTCTTGCGTTGAATTTTGCCGGAGAGACAGCCGGCGGGATCGCCCTCGGCTACATCTTTCACCGCACCGGCCACCACCGCCTGGAACGACTCGTTTCGATAGTGAATATTTCTACATCCGCGGGCGCGGTAACCTATGGTTTGACCCACCGGTAAGAAAATCTTTCGGTTCAGTCCTGCCTCCTGTTTTGACACGCCGCATGAACCCGTAGTCTAGTATTGCACTGGACTATAGCGTCAGCTAAAGCGGCGCTGTGGACGGAGGTACGAAATCGCCTATGCGAATTGCGAACGATGTCACGGAGTTAATCGGCAAGACACCGCTGGTGCGGCTCAATAAGGTCACGGCAGGCTGCGCCGCCGAGGTCGTGGCGAAGCTGGAAAGCCAGAATCCGCTGGCAAGCGTGAAGGATCGCATCGGCGTCAGCATGATTGTTGAGGCTGAACGCGCCGGAAAAATTCAGCCGGGCAAGACAGTGCTAATCGAACCCACCAGCGGAAACACAGGAATCGGGTTGGCCTTTGTTGCCGCGGTGAAAGGTTACAAACTGATTCTAACGATGCCGGAAACCATGAGCTTAGAACGCCGCGTGTTGTTGCTCGCGCTTGGTGCGGAGATCGTACTGACTCCCGGACCGAGGGGCATGACAGGTGCCATTCTCAAAGCAAAAGAAATTCTGGCGAACACTCCGGGCGGTTACATGCTGCAGCAATTTGACAATCCGGCTAATCCGAAGATTCACTTCGAGACCACCGGGCCGGAAATCTGGAACGATACCGATGGGCGTGTCGACATTCTGATCTCTGGGGTGGGAACTGGTGGAACGATCACCGGAGTATGCGAGTACATTAAACCGAAGAAGCCATCGTTCAAGGCGGTCGCTGTAGAGCCGGTCGACAGTGCGGTTCTCTCGGGCGGCAAGCCTTCTCCGCACAAGATTCAGGGGATCGGCGCAGGTTTTGTTCCAAGTATTCTGCGCAGGGATTACATCGACGAAATCATTACAGTGACGAATGACGAATCCATCGCCATGGCGCGACGGCTTCCGCTCGAAGAAGGATTGCTGGTGGGTATCTCCTCGGGGGCAGCGGTCGTGGCCGCGCTGAAAGTGGCGAAGCGGCCGGAAAATGCCGGAAAGCTGATCGTGGTGATCATTCCCTCTTTTGGCGAGCGCTATCTCAGCAGTATTCTGTTTCAGGAGCTGCGGGACAAAGCGATGCAGATTCCCACGGCGGCGCTCCCGTCCTGATTTAATCTCCATGCCAACATGCCACACCTGCTGTCGCTAATTCGAGAGGACCTCGGCACAGTGATGGAGCACGATCCGGCGGCCAAGTCGCGCCTGGAAGTGTTTCTCTGCTATGCCGGGCTGCATGCGGTTTGGTTCTATCGCGTCAATCACTCGCTCTGGAATCACAACTTCCTTCTGTTAGCACGCTGGCTGTCGCAAGTGGCGCGGCTTCTCACCGGAATCGAGATTCATCCCGGGGCGAAGATTGGGCGGCGACTATTCATCGATCATGGGATGGGCGTGGTGATCGGGGAGACCGCGATCGTGGGCGACGACGTGACTCTTTATCAGGGAGTCACTCTCGGGGGAACTGGCAAGGAACTGGGCAAGCGGCATCCCACGATCGAAGATGGCGTCGTGGTGGGCGGCGGAGCGAAGATTCTGGGCAACATCACGGTGGGCAAGAACAGCCGCATCGGAGCGGGCTCGGTGGTGCTGCGCAACGTGCCCGATGATTCCACCGTGGTGGGCGTGCCCGGCCACATTATCTTCCGCGAAGGCAAGCGGGTCGTAATTACCGATCCCAAGCAGATTAACGATCCGCTCTCAGAAGCGCTGGCGGCGGTGGCGACAGAAGTGAACAAGCTGCGCGAGCGGGTGCAGCGGCTGGAAGGCGACGACGTCCGCAGCGAGCCTCTTTCGGCGGCGCTGCAGCAGATCATGGAAGACGTCGACTATCAGATTTAATTCTCCCAGATTTCCCACTAATTATTTTTCCCCCGGACGTTAGGTGAGCGCACGAGGCCGCCAGGTCGCGCGAAAGCAACAGTAACCGTGCCAACTGCCAGACCGGATTTCCTCTTGACATTTCGCGCCATGTCCTTAGTATAGAGACATATTTATTCATAACGGTGAATAGTTATTCATGATGAATAAAACACTGCGTCAGCGAGCCATCCTTGACGCGCTCAAACACGGAACGTTCGCCAGCCAGGAAGACCTGCAGCGGGTGATGCGTAAGCGCGGCTTCCGCGTGGGACAGGCGACCCTGTCGCGGGATATTCGCGACTTGAATCTCAGCAAGACGCACCACGGATACTCCCTGCCGCACGGCGAAAGCGCGATGGGAGCAGCGCTGCCACCGGTCTCGCGGCTAGTACGCGAGTTCGTGCTCGATATCCGCTCGGCGCAGAATCAGCTGGTGATCAAGACGATCGTAGGCAGCGCACAGCCGGTGGCGGCGGCGATGGACGAAGTGGACTGGCCTGAGGTTGTGGGCACGATCGCGGGGGACGACACGATTCTCATTGTCTGCCCCGACAAGGATGGGGCGCGCACACTGGCGGGCCGGCTCGAAGAAATGCTGGGCTGATGGCTCCGAAATAATGATCGCAAAGTTACAAACCGCTGTTTTGGGCGCGACCGGTTACTCCGGCCTCGAGCTGACGCGGATTCTTTTGCGTCATCCTCGGGTAGAGAAGCCGCTTTTATTACGCCGACCTTCGGACGACGGGAACGTGGATTTGGCCGATGTTTTCCCGGCACTTTCGGGCAACGGCGGCTATCCGCTGCAATCGCTGTCGTGGCTGGCGCTCAAGCAGAAAGGTGTGAAGTTGTTGTTTCTGGCGACGCCGCATGAGGCGTCGCGCTCGCTTGTACCTGAGGCGATTGCTCAGGGCTTGCGGGTTGTTGATTTGAGTGGGGCCTGGCGCTTGAAGCAGGATCAGCATCGTGCTGTCTATAACTTTCAGGATTCAGATTCGGTAGCGGCGGATGAGCTTACCCAGAAAGCTGTTTATGGATTACCAGAGCTGAATGGCGAGCAAGTGGCAGATGCGGCGCTGGTGGCGAATCCCGGCTGCTACGCGACGTCGGTCATCCTAGCGCTGGCGCCGCTGCTCAAAGCCGGGGCTGTTGATCGCAGCCGAGGAATTATTTCCGACTCGAAATCGGGAGTGTCGGGAGCGGGGAAAGAACCGACGTCGAAAACACATTTCGTTTCGGTGGCGGATAACCTCTCGGCTTATTCGGTGTTCAATCATCGGCACGTAGGCGAGATCGTTGAGCAGTTGGGGTTGCAGGCACAGGAGCTGATTTTTACACCGCACCTGCTTCCGATTCCACGTGGGATCTTGTCGACGATCTATATACATCTCAATCGAGAGATGACACCGCTCGAAGTCGAATCTTGTTTCCGAAACTTTTATGCAGGCAGGCGCTGGGTGCGGATATTTCAGACGCCGAAGCTTCCGCAGGTACAGTTTTCGCTGTACACAAACTATTGTGATCTTGGTTTTTGCCTGGCTGACGACGGCCGGCGCCTGGTTTTGATTTCGTGCATCGACAATTTGCTGAAGGGCGCGGCTGGACAGGCCGTGCAAAATATGAATCTGATGTACGGATGGGCGGAAGACGAGGGTCTGCAATGACGATCGTAGTCAAAATCGGAGGAACCGCGCTCGATGACGCGGCTACGCTGCGCAAGTGTGCACGCGCCATCGCAGAGCTGGCGCAGGATGGTCATCGCGTGGCTGTGGTGCACGGCGGCGGCAGCGCGCTGACGCGAATGCTGAAGCAGCTCGGCAAGCAGAGCGAGTTTGTGGGCGGCCTGCGCGTAACTGATGCGGAGACCCGCGATGTGGCGCTGATGGTGCTCGGTGGAATGGTCAACAAGAAAATGGTCGCCGCCATTCAGGCGGCTGGGATGCCCGCCGTTGGCTTCTGCGGCGGCGACGGCATGAGCTTTCGCGCACGCAAGAAAATTGTGCGTGGAAATGATCTGGGGTTCGTGGGCGAGATTTGCTTTGCCGAGCCTTGCTGGATCGAGGCGCTATGGCAGCAAGGCGGCATTCCGGTCCTGGCATCGTTGGCGCTCGGCGCTGACGGCGAGTACTACAACGTCAACGCCGATGAGATGGCCGCCGCGTGCGCATCGGCGTGTCACGCGAATGCACTCATCTTCCTGACAGACGTCCCAGGAGTAAAAGACGCCGAGGGAGCGGTGATTCCCTGGCTTAGCACGAAGCAGGCAGAGGACATGGCCGCCAGTTCCGTCGTCAGTGGCGGCATGCTGCCCAAGCTGCGAGCGTGCAAACAGGCACTGAAACAAGGCGTCGGTCGGGTACGAATTTTGCCCGCAGCCCAGGCCGATGCACTGCCGCAGTTCTATTTAACCAAGCTGCCAATGGGCACCGAGGTGACTTGCGCGTGAGCCGAGGAATTTCATGTAGGGACAGCCGCCCCCGGCTGTCCGGTCGAGCGAAGTTCGACGGCACTCTGGTAAGGGCGTGAGTTACAACAAAACTTTTGAAAGAGGAATAGAGAAAGAGGAATCAAGGTTGAATAGTCCATTACAAAGCAGAGCGCCAGTCGCGCCGGAAACTTTTCCCGGCATCTTCTGGTGTCCGGATTTAGTTTCGACGCGCGATCTCGGGCCGCAAGGGGTAGAAGCCGTACTGCATCTTGCTGATCTGATGAAGTCTCGTCCATCGGTGTTCCAGCGGTCATTGGCAGGCAAACAGATGGTAATGTTTTTCGAGAAGCCGTCGCTGAGGACGCGGCTCACGTTTGAAGCTGGAATGAACAGCTTAGGCGGGGCTGCCATGTTCGTCGATCAGTCGCAGAGCCGGCTCGACGCTCGCGAAAAGCTGAGCGACATCGCTCATAACCTGGAGCGCTGGGTAGATGTGATCGTGCTGCGCACGTTTGACCAGGAAACGATCGAAGGAATGGCACACCACGCTTCGATCCCGGTGATCAATGCACTCAGTGATTTGGAGCATCCGTGCCAGGCATTGGCGGATTACTTCACGCTGCAAGAGCGCTTCGACGATCTCAAAAATATCTCCCTTGCCTACGTCGGCGACGGTAACAACGTTGCACATTCGCTGCTGCTGACCTGCGCCTGCACCGGATCGTCGATTCGCATCGCCACGCCAAAAGGTTACGAGCCGAATGCAAAGATCGTCGCCGATGCGCGCAAGATCGGAAAGCAGACCGGCGCCTCGATTGAATTGCTCACTGATCCCCACGCGGCGGTTGCGGGAGTGGATGCAGTTTATACCGATGCATGGGCCAGCATGGGGCAGGAAAGCGAATCTGAGGTGCGTGCAGGGATCTTTCCGCCTTATCAGGTCAATCGGCAACTGATGGCGAAAGCTGCGTCCCATGCGGCGTTTATGCACTGTATGCCTGCTCATCGCGGCGAAGAAGTCACCGACGAAGTCATGGACTCGGAAAATTCCGTTATCTTCGAGCAGGCGGAGAATCGTCTGCACGTTCAAAAATCCATTCTGTATTTGCTGCTGGGCGGCGCGGTTCGCCTGCCCGTTAGGAGCGCTCATGCCTGAGAAAGTTGTTCTCGCCTATTCCGGTGGATTGGACACGTCGATCATCATTCCGTGGCTGAAGGAGAACTATTCCTACGACGTGATCGCGATGGTCGGCGATGTCGGCCAGGGGGACGACATTGAGGCGGTCGTAGAGAAGGCATATGCGACCGGCGCCAGCAAGGTAATTGTCGAGGATCTGCGCGAAGAATTCCTCACCGGCTACGTGTTTCCTGCGCTGAAGGCCGGAGCCGTGTATGAGCACAAATATCTGCTGGGGACCTCTCTTGCTCGTCCCGTGATCGCAAAACATCAGGTGGAAGTGGCGTTGCGCGAAGGCGCAACCGCCGTGGCTCACGGATGCACCGGCAAGGGCAACGACCAGGTTCGGTTTGAGCTGACGTATCAGGCATTGGCTCCGGAACTGAAGATCATCGCACCGTGGCGCGAATGGTCGCTGAAGTCGCGCGAAGACTGCCTCGACTACGCCGAGCAGCATGGGATTCCCCTCACCCAGAGCCGGGAAAAAATCCACAGCCGCGACCGCAATTTGTGGCACGTCAGCCACGAAGGCGGCGAACTGGAAGATGCTGGGAATGTACCCTTGCCGACGACTTGGCAGATCACGCGCTCGCCGCAGGAAGCGCCAGACAAAGAAGAGAAAGTCAGCATCGGCTTCGCCAAGGGAATCCCAATCTCGGTCAACGGCGTAGATGCGGACCCGGTGTCATTGGTTGAACTGCTCAACGAAATCGGCGCTCGCAATGCAGTAGGGCGCGTCGATCTGGTCGAGAACCGCTTCGTAGGAATCAAGTCGCGCGGATGCTATGAGACTCCCGGTGGAACTCTGCTGATTGCTGCTCATCGCGAGCTGGAAGCACTTTGCTTGGAGCGCGATGTCGCGCACTTCAAGCAACACATCGGATTGAAGTATGCGGAACTGGTTTACTTTGGTCTCTGGTTCACGCCGCTGCGTGAAGCGCTCGATGCGTTTGTCGAGAGCACGCAAAAGGAAATGACTGGCACCGTCACGCTGTCGCTGTACAAAGGGAACATCTCGGTCGTCAGCCGTGAATCAGAACACTCGCTCTATCGCACTGATCTTTCCTCGTTCACGATGGGCGACGGCTACGACCAGAAGGATGCGGCCGGATTTATCCGCATTCTCGGGTTGCCGTCGCGATCACGTGCCCGTTCGCGCATGGGTGACGGAATAAAAGAGGTCGTGCGATGAAGATGTGGTCGGGAAGGTTCCGGCAGCCGCTCGATCCGGACTTCGAGCGCTGGCAGCGGTCGTTCGGCTTCGATCGCAGACTGCTGAAATACGAGCTCGCTGCCAGCGACGCACATGCGCGGGCGCTGAAAAACGCAGGAATTCTTTCTGCGGATGAACTCATCAGCATTCTGCAGGGATTGGAGCAGATCGGCAAACGTGTGGCGGCATCTCCGGCGTTTCTTGAAGACGGCGAAGCCGAAGATGTTCATCATTTTGTCGAAAAGCAACTAGTGGCGATCATCGGCGAGGCCGGATACAAGCTGCACAGCGGGCGCAGCCGCAACGAGCAGATTGCTACCGATCTGCGCTTGTATGTGCGGGAAACGATTGATCAGCTGCGGCATGAGATTGCGGAATTGTGCAGCGTTGCGACAGATCGCGCAGAACAGTTTGCTAACGCTGCCATACCGGCCTATACGCATCTGCAAAAAGCGGAACCGATTCTGGTCGGACATTGGCTATTGGCCTATGTCGAAATGTTTTTACGGGACGCGGACCGGCTTGCAGATTGCCGCAAGCGGTTGAATGTTTGTCCTTTGGGGTCGGGAGCAGTCGCGGGTGCGACGTTACCGCTCGATCGCACTTTCATGGCAGAGACGCTCGATTTCGATGCTCCGACTGCGAACAGCATCGATGCTACAAGCGATCGTGATTTCGTTCTGGAATTCGTCAATGCTTTGTCGCTACTTGCCACGCACTTGAGCCGCTGGGCGGAGGAGATGATTCTTTTCTCATCGCAAGAATATGGATTCGTTGAACTTCCTGAGGCTTATTCCACAGGCAGCAGCGCGATGCCGCAGAAAAAGAATCCGGACCTGCTTGAGTTGGTACGAGGAAAAAGCGGGCGCATCGTTGCGCACGCGACCGGGCTCATGGTCGCAGTGAAAGGCTTGCCGCTTGCCTACAACAAAGATTTACAGGAGACACAGGAGCCGTTGTTCGATTCTGCCGATACGCTTCTGCAGATGATTCCGCTGGTGACGGGATGGATGAAGGCAGTCGAATTCGACACAGAAAAGATGAGCCAGGCGGCACAATCAGGATTCATGAACGCATGGGCTGCCGCGACGTATCTTGTTCAGCGCGGAGTTCCATCGAGAATCAGCCACGAAAAGATCGGCAAGGCAGTGCAGATTTGTCTTGAGCGGAATTGTGAGCTTAAGGACTTAACGCTCGACGAACTGCGCTCGCTCAGTCCGGTGTTCGACCAAGATTTTTACGAATCGTTAAAGCTAGCTTCTGTTTTAGCGGTACACGATGTTCCCGGAGGCACAGCTCCCGCCAGAGTGCGGCAAGCCATCAGCGCCACACGAAGGAGAATTCATTCCATTCGCGAGGAGGCTCATGCTCAGGAAACCCATGCGCACACGTAAAGCGATTTTACCTGATGCAGAACATATTCACGATTTGATTTCCGCCTACTCCGGGGACGGCACGCTGCTGCCACGCACACTGGCGGAGATTTGCGAGAACGTCCGCGACTTTGTGGTTCTCGAAGACGACGGGCGCATCATCGGCTGCGGCGCGCTGCATCTTTATGGCACGCACCTGGCAGAAATCCGTTCGATCACTGTTGCGCCATGGGCACAAGGTCGTGGCGGCGGCGGGCGTTTAGTGAAAGCACTGATGGCCGAGGCGAAACGGCATCGCGTGGACTGCATTTGCCTGTTCACGCGCAAACCCGATTTCTTCGCGGCGCAGGGATTCTCCGTCGCACAGCGCGAGGACATCCCCGATAAAATCTACAAAGACTGTCACGCATGCCCGCGATATCACAACTGCGACGAAGTGGCGATGGTGCGCGGCGACTTGCCGAAGTTCGCGATTCTTCCTGAACCTGCGAATTGGCTAGTCAAACTGCAAGGATGGTCGCCGAATGCGGCGAGCAAGTCGAGTTAGCTCTAAGCCTGCGACCGACGAAATTGTAGCGAATTACTGATTTACTCCACTCGCCAGGAATCCACCATCCACGGGCAGGATAGTGCCGGTGACGAAGCTGGCTGCGTCGGAGGCGAGGAAAATCGCGGCTCCCACAAGTTCTTCGAGTTCGCCGAAGCGCTTCATGGGCGTGCGCATCAGGACTTCCTGACCGCGGCCTGTGCCGACGAGTAGCTTTTCGCTTAACGGCGTGCGGAACCATCCGGGAGCAATCGCATTCACGCAGACTCCGTGGGGCGCCCATTCGACTGCCAGCGACTTCGTCAGTGAGGCCAGACCAGACTTGCTGGCGCCATAAGCCGCCACTTCGAACAATCCTAGAAACGTGCTCATCGACGCGATATTGATGATGCGTCCGTAGCGGCGTTCGAGCATGTGACGGCCAAAGACCTGGCATGCGCGGAGTGTGCCAGTCAGATTGGTCTCGAGAATTTTGTTCCAGTCTGCTTCAGGAAAATCCAACGTTGGAGCCCGCTTCGTAATGCCGGCAGCATTAACAAGAATGTCAACTTTGCCGAAAGCGTCCAGGCATGCTTTCAGTAGCTGCTCCAGCGATACTCGGTCCGCGACATCACAGGTCACGCGCAATGACTTGCGCCCGAGGGATTCGATCTCGTCCGCCAGCTGTTTAACGAGATCGATGCGCCGAGCGCTGGAAACAACGTCGGAACCTGCCTGCGCCAGTCCGAGTGCGATTGTCCTGCCGATTCCCGAGCTGCCGCCGACCACCACCGCGACCTTGCCGTCAAGCTGTAATTTTTCGTACGCCATGTCTCCTCGGCTCCAATTGGGTTGCTCTGCGCGGTTACCAATTAAACATCGTGCCGTCGAGTTTGCGGTTGACCGGCAAGTACGCGCGCTCGTAGGGAAATCTCTCCGCAAGCTTCTCGTCGTAGTCGACGCCGAGTCCCGCTGCTTCGCCGGGATGCAGATAGCCTTTACTGAACGAATATGCGTGCGGAAACACTTCGTTGGTTTCCGGCGTGTGGCGCATGTATTCCTGAATGCCGAAGTTGTTGACGGAAATATCGAAGTGCAACGCGGCCGCCATAGCGGCAGGGGAAAGATCGGTCGCTCCGTGGCAACCGGTGCGAACGTGATAGATCTCGGCGAGCGCGGCGATTTTCTTCAAATGCGTGAGGCCTCCGCCGTGCACGACCGTCATGCGGATGTAGTCGATCAGTTGCTCCGTAATCAAGATGTGCGCATCCCAAACCGAATTGAATACCTCGCCCACCGCCAATGGCGTTGTCGTGTGCTGGCGGATCAAACGGAAGCCTTCCTGCAATTCCGCCGTCACGGCATCTTCCAGCCAGAACAGGTGATACGGCTCCAAGCTTTTTCCCAGCCGCGCGCCTTCAATGGGAGTCAGGCGATGGTGTACGTCGTGCAGAAGATGAAGATCATAGTCGAACTTCAGCCGCAGTGCTTCAAAAAGCTTGGGAATGTGGAGCAGATATTTCTCGGTGGACCATAGATTTTCAGGTGGCAGGCCCTTTTCCGCGGGCTCGTAGTACAACTTGTCTTTAGCGACTCCGTACGTCGAAGGCAAACCTGGGATTCCACTCTGGGCACGGACAGCGAGATATCCCATCTCTTTGTACTTCGCGACTTCGTCCGTAGTCTCCTCGATATCGCGGCCATTTGCATGGCCGTAGACCATTACGCCGTTTCGGCTCACGCCTCCCAGCAGGTTGTAGACCGGAGTGTTCAGGGCTTTGCCCTTGATGTCCCACAACGCCATATCGACTGCGGCAATCGCTGTCATCGTCACCGGGCCGCGCCGCCAGTACGCGCCGCGATAAAGGTACTGCCAAATATCTTCTGTCTGAAACGGATCGCGCCCGATCAAGCATGGAATCAAATAGTCCGCCAGATACGAAGCAACCGCCAGTTCACGGCCGTTGAGCGTCGCATCGCCTAATCCGTAAATGCCTTCGTCGGTTGTGATCTTCAACGTGACGAAATTCCGCCCGGGACAGCAGGCGAAAACCTTGGCATCCTTGATTTTCAAGCAGCACTCCTCGCAGCGATCTGAATGAGTGTAACCAAAGCTCCGCATCCTAAGCATGCATATCCGGTGAAAAAGTCTTAAGATGTTGCTCAACTTCTCAGGGGATGAAAATGAATCTCACCCGTCGTGGTTTTCTCCAGGCTTCCGCATTCGCCGTAGCCGCCCTCCGTTCTGAATTGCTGGCCGCCGGCAATCTCCATCTCATGGTTGGATTCTCAACGCTAGGTTGTCCGGCGTGGGAGTGGATGAAAATTCTTGACTTCGCCAAGGCGCACGATTTTGCCGCCATCGAGCTTCGAGGTCTGCAGGGCACAATGGACCTTCCCGCAAGGCCCGAGTTCCAGCCCGATCGCATTGAACAGTCGAAGCGCGAGATCGCCGGGCACAATCTGAAAATTTCATGCGTGAGCAGTTCGGCGCAGTTGCATGACGCGGACCCGGCGAAGCACAGCCAGCAGATCTCGGATGCGAAGCGATTTATTGATCTGGCCTCGTTGCTGGGCGCTCCGAATGTCCGCGTATTCGGCAACAAGATCGAGGGTCCGAAAGACCAGGTAGTGGCCCGAATCGCATCTGGCTTGCATGAACTGGGGACATATGCCGGACCACGCGGAGTCACGGTTATTATGGAATCCCATGGTGACTTCACCGACTCACCAACGTTGAGCGACATACTCACGCGTGCCGACTCGCCTCACGTTGGATTGCTTTGGGATGCACACCATACCTTCGTCGATGGCAAGGAAGACCCGTCCTTCACCGTGCAGAAGCTCGGACGCTACATCCGGCACACGCATCTGAAAGACTCAGTGCCCTTGTCGGGCGGTAGGCGTTATGTGCTGACGGGCCATGGTGAAGTGCCAGTCCGCAAGCAGGTGGAGGTACTGGCTGCCTCCGGCTACAAGGGCTGCTACAGCTTCGAGTGGGAGAAGGCCTGGCATCCGGAGCTGGAAGATCCGGAAATCGCGATTGCGGATTTTGCGGAATTCATGAAGAAGGTGCAAAGCGGATCTTCGGCCTAGACACACAAATCTAGGTGCGCAAATAATGAGTCGGCTTGCCGCTGCTTGTTTCAGAGCTGCACCGGTTTGAGCCTGGGCGCGAGCGCCTGCACGAAGCACAATGCGGTTAGATAAGCAAAGCCCGCCATCACGAAAATAGGCATGTAGGAGCCTGTACTCTGCAAAATGTAGCCGACTCCCTTGGCGATGAGCATTCCACTGATCGTTCCCAACATCGTTGCGAAACCGACTACCGACGCAACCGCAGCCTTAGGAAACATGTCGGAAGCTAGCGTATAGATGTTGGCTGCCCAGCCTTGATGTGCTCCGGCGGCGAGAGCGATCAACGCCACCGCGGTCCATGCGTTCGTAGTGCGGGAGGCCATCACGATTGGTGTCACCGCAAGTGCGCACACGAGCAGAGCAGCTTTGCGGCTGGAGTTGAGCGGCCATCCCATTTTCAATAAAAATGATGAGAGCCATCCTCCAATCATGCTTCCGGCGCTGGCTCCGCTATAGATGATGAATAGTGGCAGTGCCATTCCTTTCAGATCGAGGTTGAATTTGCGGCTCAGGAAATCCGGTATCCAGAAGAGGTAGACGTACCAGAAGGGATCAGTAAAGAACTTCCCCAGCGCAACCGCCCATGCCTGGCGGAGCATGAGCAACGATCGCAGTGGGATTGGCTCGGTATCGACGGCGGAATCACTGCGAATATAGGCCAATTCCGCGGCAGAGATGCTGCTTTCTTCCGGACGGCGATAGAGCGCAAGCCAGGCCACGATCCAGAGCAGCCCCAGCGCTCCGGTAGCGATGAAAGCCATGCGCCATCCAAAACGATACGTGAGCCAGGGCACAACGAGCGGTGTGACCAGGGCACCGACGTTCGCGCCGGAATTGAAGATGCCGGTGGCGAGCGCACGTTCTTTTTTGGGGAACCACTCCGCTACGGCTTTGATTGATGCCGGGAAGCTGCCGGCTTCGCCGAGTCCGAGGCAGGAGCGAACCGTAGCAAACTGAAATATCGTGGTCGCGGTTGCATGAGCGATGGCGGCGGCGCTCCATACGATAACGGCGAGTGAAAAACCGCGACGCGTACCGAGCCTATCGATCAGCTTTCCGACGAACAGGACACCGACGCCATAGGCTAGCTGAAAGGCGAACACGATGTTGCTGTAGTCAATTTCTGTCCAGCCAAACTGCGTTTGTAGCGTCGGCTTGAGCAGGCCGATCACCTGCCGGTCCATGTAGTTCACAGTGGCAGCAAAAAACAATAGCGCGCAGATTACCCAGCGACTGCGGCCGCCGGGGTTCATCGGCGGAGCCGAAGCGCGTTCCGCCGAAGAATTAGGAATGGGTACTGTATGATTCATTCAAACTCAACGGGATACTGCACGCTCCCTCATGAACGGTTTTCTTAACGACGACTTCCTGCTGTCAAATGAGACTGCGAAACGACTCTACCATCAGCACGCTGCTGCGCAACCAATTCTTGATTACCACTGCCATCTGGATGCAGCCGATATCGCTGAAAATCGCTACTTTGCAAATCTGTTTGATATCTGGCTAGCTGGCGACCACTACAAATGGCGGGCGATGCGAGCGAATGGAATTCCAGAGAAATACATCACGGGCGATGCTACGCCATATGAAAAATATCTGGCATGGGCGCGAACTGTGCCTTACACATTGCGCAATCCGCTTTACATTTGGACGCATCTCGAGCTACGGCGATATTTCGGGATTACCGAATTGTTGGATGAGAATTCCGCACGAACAATTTGGGATCGGGCAAACGCCACGCTTGCCGAGGGATTGACGGCTCAGGCGATTCTTCAGAAATTTCAAGTGAAGGTTGCCTGCACAACAGATGACCCGACGGACGATCTTCGTCACCATCTGGCGATTGCGAAGTCCAATCTAGCAACTCGCGTGTTTCCAACCTTCCGCCCGGACAAGGCCCTCACGATTGGACAGCGGGAATTCCTCCTCTGGATCGAAAAGCTTTCCCAAGCTGCGAATTTCAATGTGCACGATTTGAATTCGTTTCTTCAAGCGCTTCGCAGCCGGCACGACTACTTTCACTCTCTAGGCTGCCGCCTTTCCGATCACGGATTGGACTATTGCTACGCGACACCGTGTTCCGAGCAAACGGCTGCATCAATCTTCTTAAAAGCTCTCGATGATAAGGCAATTACTGAGGAAGAGCACGCGCAGTTCGCTGCCTTCATGATGCTGTTCTTCGCGAGGCTTGATACTGAAAAGGGCTGGACCAAGCAGTTGCACCTTGGCGCACGGCGTAATGTAAATACGGTTGCCCGGCATCAGCTCGGACCGGACGTTGGTTTCGACACAGTCGGCGATTTGCCTCAAACCGGGTTGCTCGCTGCATATCTCGATTTGCTGTCCCAAGAGAACGCCCTGCCTCGAATGATTGTGTACAACTCGAATCCCTCGGACACATTCCCCTTCGCCACCTTGATTGGAAGCTTCCAAGATGGCGCGGAACCAGGCAAGCTTCAATACGGCAGCGCGTGGTGGTTCCTTGATCAGAAGCAAGGAATCACAGCTCAACTCGAAGCGCTGTCGAACGCAGGTCTGCTCTCGCGATTCGTTGGCATGGTGACTGATTCGCGCTCTTTCATGTCCTATCCGCGTCACGAATATTTTCGACGGATTTTGTGCGACATGATTGGGAAAGATGTCGAGCGCGGAGAATTGCCCGATGATGACATGCTACTGGGAAGACTCATCAAAGATATCTGCTACGGAAACGCTACTCGTTACCTGCGCTTGACGGATTGAGCTTGCAAATCAAGATATCAGCCTAGCTAGTGTAGGAAGTGAGGATCCCCGCCAGGACAGAAAGTGGGTAGGGATGCTTCGACTGCGAATGAGCGCAAAGCGGTCATCGTTGCGGAGTCGAAGCATCCCTACCCTCACTCACCTCCCTCGTTGCCGGATGCCCCATATTCGCGTCTTTTTACGAGACGTGAAGCTTTTGATCTATTCCTAGACCTCGATACTCGGTTCGATTTTCCAATCCGGATTCACCCTCAATAGCTCAAAGAAAAAACCTCTAAGAAAATCCCCAAAAAACTTAGCGTTCTCACGTCAAATGCTCTTACCGCAAAGGTCGCTAAGAACTGCCGCAAAGAACGCAAAGATAAAGGCGCACAAATGCGAAACTGAGACACTACTAGAAATGGGCACCCGAATTTCGTTTGAATGAACTTCAGAGCGTACCAAGAAAAAATTCCCGGAGCCACGAAGGCTCCGGGAGGTTGAAGCGACGGGGTTACAACAGCTTTTACTTCACGACCTGCTTGACCACCGCCGACGTGCTGGTCAGGAAATTGCCATCTCCTGGGTACACGGCGGCGAGATTGTGCGTGCCGGCTGCAAGCTTGGTGGTGACAAACGTGGCCTTGTGAGTGGTCGCGTTGACCGCTCCAGTTCCAAGGGTCGTCGCACCATCCTTGAAGGTCACGTTTCCGCTGGGGTTACCCCCGAAAGCGGGCGCGATGGTTGCCGTGATCGTCACTGCCTGTCCGCCGTTGGACGGATTTGGAGTTGACGTCAGCGCGGTCGTCGTCTTGGCCTTGTTCACGACCAGGTTGACCACCGGGGAAGTGCTGGTATTGAAGTCCGCATTTCCAGCATAGACCACAGTGAGTGCGTGAGTGCCAACGGTCAAGTTCGACACTGAGAAGCTGGCGGTTCCAGCAGCCAACACTGCAGTGCCCAGGGTTGTGGCGCCATTCTTGAACGTCACGTTCCCTGCGGGCGTGCCGGTAGTGGACGACTTAACTGTGACCTTCAGCACAACTTTCTGGTTGAACTCTGACGGAGCCGGAGTTGCACTCAGTACCGAAGTCGAGTTCGCCTTGGTCACAGTGTGCGCGACCGCTCCCGACGTGCTGCCGCCGACGTTGGTGTTTCCTGCGTAGGTCGCCGTAAAGGAATGAGTGCCCACGGCGAGGGTTGTGGTGCTGAAAGTGGTCTTTCCGGCTGCGAGCGTACCGGTGCCCAGAGTCGTAGCGCCATCTTTGAAGGTTACAGTGCCGGTTGGCGTCGTTGTGGTCGACGAAACCGTCGCGGTAAGGGTCACGTTTGCTCCCCAAGCAGAGGGACTGGCAGACGAAACCAACGTATTCTTGCTGGTCGCTTTGTCCACTACCTGGCTGACTGCGCCGGAAGTGCTGGCGTTGAAGTCAACATTGCCGCCGTAAGCAGCGGTGATCGAGTGAGTCCCGGCAGCGAGAGCGGTCGTGACGAACGTTGCTTCGCCTGCAGTGACCGTGCCCGTGCCGATAGACGCGGCTCCGTCTTTGAACGTGACCGTTCCCGTCGGAGTTCCGATCGCCGTCGTGATCTTCGCAGTGAACGTTACGGATTGGCCGTAGATGGAAGGATTGTGCGACGACGTGAGTGTCGTCGTGCTCGCTCCCTTATTCACGACCTGGGTCAACGCGCTGGAGGCGCTACCTGCGAACGTTCCTGCGCCGACGTACTTGGCAGTAATGCTGTTCGAACCTCCAGGCAGTGCAGCCGTTGCGAAGGAAGCATGTCCTCCACTGATCGTTCCCGCACCGAGCAACGTCGCGCCATTGTAGAAGTTCACCGTTCCCGCCGGTGCACCGTAGGTCGATGTGACGGTCGCGGTGAAGGTTACATTCTGTCCATAGTTCGAAGGATTCAGCGATGAAGCCACTGAAGTCGCCGTAGGCGCCAGAGTGATTGTCAGATTGGCCGATGGCGAAACCTGGTTGTAGGTGCCGGTAACCGTGACCACGGTATTCGCGGTCACTTTCGCGGTGGGGAATATGAGGCCCGCGTTGGAGTATCCGGCGCTTACTGTGATCGTGCTGGGAACCGAATAAACAGACGGATTGCTGCTGGTCAGGTTGACCGTGACGTCCTGAGGCGCGGGGCGGTCGAGCCATACCACGACTTCCGCGCCCTGGCCACCGACGACTGACGTAGGAATGAAGCTCACGCTGGAAAGTACGGCATCAGAAGCAACCTGGCGATCCCAGAAGCCACGGCCGTATGTGCCAAGGTGGAGCAACGGCGGGCTGGCGTAGTCATAATTCAACTCCAGTCCGAAAATGTCGGCTACCGCTGGCATTCCGTTGTTGTAGCTGTACCAGTTCTTGCCGCCATTGTCCGAGCGATAGATACCCTGGTCGGTTCCGAGGAACAACTGGGTTTGATCTCCAGGATTGGCGATCAGCTTCCAGTAGCTTGCATTGGGAAGTTTGGTCGCCAGATCACCGGTGACTTCTGTCCAAGTTTGACCGCGGTCGTTGCTGAGGAAGGCTTGCGATGGTCTTGAAGAGCCCGTGGTGTAAGTGACCGTGTAAGGCCGCGAACTGGAGCGGTCCGCCGCAATTTGGCTGTCATTGAAGGACGAAAAAATAGAAACCGGTGGAGTGCGGTCCACGTAGGTCATGCTGCCGAGCCCACCCGTGCTGTAGCTGTCGAGCACGTAGAGCCGGCCTGAGCCCCAGGCGACAACATAGAAAACATAGCCGCTTTGATCGTTGGATGCGTCCATCAATCGCGGGCTGAACACGTTTGTGTCGAAGGGATTGGAGGGGTTCGCGGCAGACCAGTCGCAGCTCGAATCCACTGGCTTGTAGTAGACATAGCTGCTGGTACCTCCACTGCCCGGGACGCTGAACGTGTAGATGTATGGCGTAAACCCGTTGGGCGGCGTCTGATCGATCATCGTCGTGGCGTAGGAGTTGTTGGACAAGCAATTACCGTAATCGCCATTCCAGGTACTTCCACCGTCGGTCGAGTAGTAGCGGCCGCCGTTAGCCATTAGGAACACTTCATTGGCGTTGTTAGGCGCAATGCTGCTGGCGTTTCCGTCGTAGTTGCCGTTTAGCGGCTGCCAGATCGGAGGATTGTTGTTGCGGTTGAACATCACAGACTTATTGTCCTGCATTCCGCTGGCGCACTCGTCGGGCTCGTTTAGTGAGCACGCAAGGTCGCCAACAGGACCAAACACTTGCTGCACATTCAGATTGGTAGCATAGTTCAGGGAACCGGAGACGCTGAGCGTGCTCTCGTCGAGGACATAAACGCCGCCATCCGTTGTGCTGATGACATTGGTTGATCCCGGCTCGAACGTGTAGCCGGTGTGGTCGGAGTGCCCTTCATCGAAGCTGTTCGAGTACGTCCAGGCCGGGCTGGCTGCTGTCGCGTTATACGTGACCTGGCTTCCGGCCATCCCGGCGAAGACGATGTCAGCATTGTTGGGATCGACGTTGATGGCGGTGGTGTGGAACGCCTGATTCGCTCCGCTGATGTGGTCGGTGCCTTCGATCAGATTCCAGGTGCCGTCGCCGTAGTCGTCGGAGCGCCAGATACCACTCAGATTTTTCCAGTCGGTCGTGTCGGCGATGGCATACACGTGCCATGGGGCCGCTCCCGAAACCGCAACGGAAATACGTCCGGGTGTCGCCATGCCCGAGCCTATCGGGCCAAATGAGGTTCCGGAGCTAGTCGAGCGCAGCACGCCGGTTCCCGGTGCTCCGGCATACCAGATGTAGGTATTGACCGGATCCTGCACCAAGTCGGTCACCGAGCCCGAATAGACCTGAAACCAGGTACTGCCGAAGTCGGTCGAACGCCAGATACCGCTATCGCCCTGGGCAAGAACGGTATTGTTAGTGCTGTCGCTCAGGTCGATCAGGACCTTCTGGAACGATCCGGGCCAGCCAGTCCCGTCGGAAGGATAGACCGGATTCCAGGTCGTTCCTCCATTGGTGGTCTGGTACATTCCGGTTCCGCCGTAGCGATAAATGTCGCCGGTCCCGATCAGGATGTTGTTCGAGTTGCCCGGCTGCACTAGAAACCCACCAACCGAGGGTGATCCTGGAAGGTTATCGCTCATGGGAACGAATACAGCGGCGAAAAACAAGTCGACAGCCTTCCACAAGCCGCCGCCGGTTGCTCCCACCCAAAGCACGGTCGCCGACTGGCTGTTGTCATAGGCGTACGTGGCCTGGCGGATGCGGCCTGCCTGATAGTGCACGCCGTCAGAGTTGAAGTCGCCGTAACCGATCTGTTCCCAGCCGGTTGTGGTCAGGGATGGCCTGATGCCGCTGGCGGCATCTCTAGCTAACTCTTCCTTTGAGGGCAAGCCGGCTGCCGGCAGAGGCTCGTGCGGCATGGCCATATGCTCCTGGATCGCTTTCTTCACCTCTTCCATGGGGCGCCGATTCTTCCAGTTCCGAAGGAGGTTATCGGGATCCTCCATCTTCAAATTCGCTGGGAACTGCTGCGGCAGGATCTGAGCCGATCCTTTCTTGAACGGGATCTTGGGCCCGGCATTGGGCAATGGCGCGGGATGAAGTGGGTTCTTACCCAGCGTTGTAGCCGCAGCGGTGGCATTCTCCGGCGGCTTGATATAGGAAATGTTTCGGCTCTGATCTTGGCTCGAGCTTTGCGCTTTGCCGATTGGGGACGTGCCGACCATAACAACCAGGAGCAAGGTCATTCCCAGGACGAATCGGAGGCAGGTTGGATTGGTGTACGAAGCTGGTGGGACGAAAGAGCGCTGTTTCATAAACATTCTCCTTGGTTGTCGCGGTCGAACTGAAACTGGAATCACCGTTACTGGTGCGTCTACTAGTGCGTTTAGTAGCGAAAGCGTTTCATGTGCCCCTTGGTGCGAGCACATATTCACGCCTACTAGCGGGAATAGTCCTCAGGAAGTGGTTCAAGAATTCTCAAGATTTCTCAGTGTTGTGTATGAGTAACAAATAGAAAGGACTTATGTGACTTTATTTGCCGTCTTGAATATTCGATTTCAAGCTGCGGTCAAGGCGTGAAGAAACGATTTCAAGCGGCTTTAACGTGGAATAAACAAATATCTTGATGGCTTCTTCTGAATCGAGCTGAGAGTTTCGGGGTGTTTACACGACGTATGGACGGGTAAGTTGTTTTGTGGGATATCGGAATGGACCCACATCACCGGCAGCTTGAGAAAAAAGCAGGGGTCCAACCGCGTCGTGCCACCTTACCGCTCTATCGAGCCGATGATCCCGGGTTCCCCCCATGAGTTCCCGGGATCAGCCTTCGTATCACTGAAATCTGGCTAGTCTCCCAGCGGCCCGATATCAGTCGGCGCGGAAGGCTTGATAGGTGGCTTTCAACGTCGGTGAACCCCCTTTGATGTCTACATAGTGGCGCAAACAACCTTGTGGAGTCCTCAGAAACGGCCTCAAGAATTCTCAAAACTTCTCAAGAGATGGCCGGGTGAACCGCTGGTGAGATACATACACACACTCGTTCCGGTGAGCCAAAGGGCCATTACTTATGAAGGAACGGGATTTCCACATCGAAATTCCATTTCTCTTGGTGGCGTGATAGATTGCTTGCAACGCGGCGAACCGCCCCCCCCAGGTTCAGAGAGAATGCTAGCGCGCGGGCGGCTTCATGTCCTCGAGAAGCGGCTCAGGATTTCTCACAAAAAAATCTCCAGGATCGCCATGAGTAGCGCAGACAGGCGGCTATACGAGTTCGGTCCCTTTCTTCTGGACCCCGGTCAACGGCGTCTGTCGAAGGATCGCGCGCTGGTTCCGGTCGCCCCCAAGGGAATCGACATCCTGATCTTTCTCGTTGAGCATCAGGGCCAAGTCGTCACAAAAGACGACCTGATTCAAAACGTCTGGCCCAACACATTCGTCGAAGAAGCCAATCTCAGCCAGAATGTCTTCCTGCTGCGCAAAGCTTTGGGAGAGAAAGCGCAGGAGAATCGTTATATTGCGACAGTTCCCGGGCGGGGGTATCGCTTCGTGGCTGGCGTCCGGGAAGTCGATGCTCGCGAAAGCGAGGTCAAAGAGGTTGCAGTCGTCACCGAGCGCAAAGAGTCCCAATCGGTAGTTACGGTGCAACCGCCAATTCCTACCGTTTCAACTTCAATAGAACGAGGTACACACTCTTCTTCCTTGCGAAGATCGGTTGCAACCTGGGGCGCTTTGGTTGTGATTGTGCTGGCGACATTCGGATTTGTCGAACGGCGTCATTGGCTAGGCAGTGCAAAAGCCGCGGGAGTCTCCTCAATCGCGGTTTTGCCACTGGAGAATCTCACCGGGGATTCCAGTCAGGACTATTTCGCCGACGGGATGACCGATGCTCTCATCACCGATCTGGCGCAGATTGGGGCGCTGCGCGTGATCTCGCACACTTCGGTCGAACAATATAAAGGCACGCGCAAACCACTGCCACAGATTGCGAAAGAACTTAACGTGGATGCCGTGATCGAGGGGTCAGTAGCGCGCTCAGGAAATCGCGTGCGTGTGAACGCGCAGCTGATTCAGGCGGTAAACGACGAACATTTGTGGGCGCGTGCGTATGAAGGGAGCATGACCGACGTGCTGACCCTGCAGAACGACATTTCCCGCAACATCGCGGACGAGATTCAAGTGCGGCTCATGCCCGGCGAGCGGGCGCGGCTGGCAAAATCTGCATCGGTGAAGCCAGAGGCCTACGAGGCATATCTGAAGGGGCGATATTTTTGGAGCAAACGCTCACCGGAAAATCTGCGCACCAGCATCGATTATTATCAGCAGGCGATCGCGGCCGATCCGCAGTTTGCCGCTGCCTACGCGGGACTGGCCGATGCCTATTCCATTATCGGATCCGATGTGGTGCCTGCGTCGGTGGCGAGCCACAAAGCCCGCGAAGCCGCGCTAAAAGCAGAAGAACTTGATCCTTCTCTGGCCGAAGGCCACGCTGCTCTGGCTCTGGTGCGCTTTTACTACGACTGGGACTGGAACGAAGCCGAACGCGAATGTCGGCAGGCCATCGACCTCAATCCGAATTACGCTACGGCCCACTCCTGGTACAGCCTATACCTTGGAGCCATGGGCCGAAAGACTGAAGCATTAGCGGAAGCCCAGCGAGCGCGTGAGCTTGATCCCCTCTCGCCCAGCGTTGGCATCCGCTTGGCGGGAGCCTACCGCAACAGCGGACAAATTGATCAGGGTCTGCAGGAGCTGGCGAAAACTCTGGAACTGGACCCAGCATTTTCCTATGCTTACGAGACGCGAGGAAAATTCTACGAGGGTGTAGGGCGAATGAAAGATGCAATGGGGGAGTATCGGAGGGCGGTTGAACTATCTCCCAATGCGGCGTATCAGGCAGCGCTGGCTCATGCCTATGCCGTGACCGGAGAGCGGGACCAGGCTGTTAACCTGCTGCACCAACTACAGTCGCGACCCAAGCACGATTACGTTTCTCCCTATGAACTCGCACCGGTATTTGTCGCACTCGGAGACAAGGGTCATGCGCTCGACCTGCTGGAGGAGGCCTACCGCGAGCGCGACAGCCGGATGCCCTTCCTTTTAGTAGATAGCTGGATGATGCCGTTGCATTCCGAACCACGATTCCAGGCCTTGGAGACTAAACTTGGCCTGCACAGCAACTAAAACCAGCCATTTTTTTCTGCCTGCCTAAACCAATCATTGAAGAGTTCTTAGCTCACATTCCCACCTGATGGGAAAAATGGTCGGAATTGCATAACTCTTCTTGACTAACGCCAGTGATTTCGGGTAATGAAACGTTTCAATAGAGAGGGCCCTCAGGCTCGCTGGCGCGCCTCTCAAGGGGGTTTTATGTTTCACAACGGCCGGGGTTTCCTGACACTTTCAATCGCTGTCCTCTGCGGAGCTTTGTTCTGTGTCACACTGCCCGTCAGTGCGCAGCTTTACACCGGGTCGATTGCGGGCACGGTGACGGACTCGTCGGGCGCTTTGGTCCCAAATGCGAAAATCGTGGCGACCGATGTAGACAAGGGGTTTGCCTTCCCGGGCACGACGGACAAATCTGGCCACTACCTCCTGCGCAACATCCCGCCCGCCACGTATTACGTAACGGTCGAGGCGGCGGGTTTTGAGAGAGAGCGTAAAGAAGGGATCGTGATCACCGTCAATCTCAACGCAACGGTGGATTTTTCTCTCAAGGTTGGTACCGCTGGGATCACAGTCGAGGTGAAGGCCAGCGGTGTCGAATTGCAAACCCAGGACGCCGTGACCGGCCAAGTGATTGACCGGAGGGCCATCAACAACTTGCCACTCGTGGGTCGAGATTTACTGCAACTTACTTTTCTGGCTCCCGGTATCGTACCGGTAGCCGAGGCTTCGCGTAGCGATGAAGGGTTTTCGGGGGTCAACTTCAATGGCAACGGCGGCCGCAATGGCACGGCGGATGTCGTGATGGACGGCACCAGCATTACGAATATTGAGCAGAATGGCGGTACGAATAACGTGCTCCGCAACCCTCCGGTGGATTCCATTGAGGAATTCAAAGTACAGCAAACCAACTTCAGCGCGGAATTCGGCTTCGCCGGCGGCACCGTGATCAATGCTGTGACCCGCTCCGGCTCGAACGCATTTCACGGCAGCCTCCACGAATTCTGGCGCAACCAGATTTTAGATGCGAACGACTGGTTTGCGAATTCACAGGGAACGCCCATCCAACCGTTGCGCAGAAATCAATTCGGGGGCACGTTCGGCGGGCCCATCAGGAAAAACAAGACTTTTTTCTTCTTCGATTACGACGGCCAGCGAGTAAGACAATTTTACTCAAACGGTGGTGCCGTGCCCACGTTGTGCGAGAGGGGCGATGCTGCATGTCCCGTGAATGGGCAGGCTTTGGGCAACTTCGAAGAGGTCTGCACGCAGCAAGGGGGAACATTCGGGACCGGCACAGATCCGAACACGGGTAATACGTTTTCCAATGTGTGTCAGTCCGGCGGCGTTTTGATGTCGTCCGGCCAGCTCTGGGATCCCTATTCGGGTCAATCGGGTGGTCCAAACGGCCACTTTGCCACCCGCCAAACGCCGATTCCTTTCAACAATTTGTCCGCCTTTACAACGGCTGGCTTGCCGGGAGGGCCGGGCAATCTGATTGATCCACTGTCGGCGAAGCTCTTCTTACTGTTTGCTAAGCCCAACCTGTCAACCTCCAATCCTACGTTCGAGGGAGGGAACAATTTCTCCTTTACCGGGGTGACTCCCAGTACCGACAACACCTTCGACATAAAAATTGATCACCACTTCAACGACCGCAACCTGATAAGTGTTAAATATAGCCAGGATAACAACAGCGGAAACACCCCCAACTGTTACGGGAATTTTGCCGATCCTTGCTCGGTCTCCGGCCCTACGCGCAGTCATACCTACTTGTTGGCTGTGAACTATACGAGAACGTTCAGTTCCAACCTGCTGAATAACTTCACCTACGGCGGCAGCCGTAATTTCACCTATGGTGGTCAGGGCATTGGCGCTAATATTGGTTCCAGTAAATTCCAAGGAGACCTAAATAGCCTGTTCAGCCTCCCGGGTCAGAGCTGCAGTATTACCGCGCCATCTGCGAGTGCATGCTTCGGTGCTGCCGGTCTGGAAGAGCCCGGAACCTTGTTCAACGCCGTCCCCAACATTGTCCTGTCAGGCACCTACAGCTCACTTGGTCTCTCAGGAACCTTTTTTATCATTCGGCAAGGGCAAGACACACAGAGCGTGGCCGACACGGTCAGCTGGCTGCACGGAAAACACGAGTTCAAGTTCGGCGGCGAGACGCGCGTGGCCCGGGACAACTACGTTCAGCCTGGCGCGCCCGCCGGGCAGTTTAACTTCAGCTATAACGGCACAGCTCAGTTCTCGGACGCGGGGAACATCGACGGTACGAACGGTAACGGCGCTCCCGCTGACGGAGGCGACGACCTGGCGAGCATGCTGGCAGGGGTGGGCGATCCGACCAACGGCACGCCTCCTCCCGCCGGCTGCTTCAATGGCACAGGCGGGTGTTTCCGGGGCTTCAACAATTTCGTATCCACGCAGAATTGGCGCTATGCGGGGTTCGTCAACGATACCTTCCATGCCACTTCGAAGCTGACGCTGAATCTGGGCCTGAGGTATGAATTGTCGCTGCCGCGGACGGAGCGCTTTAATCGCATGGAGTCGCTAGATCCCGGCAAACTCGCGGCGATTCAATACAACGCGACGCAACTGGCCATGATCAACACCTTCAATAACACCGATCTGGTAACGGGAGTGCTTGGAGGGCCAAAATCGCCGAATGCCCTGGGGATCCCCAGCCCAACTGTATTGCATGGGGCTGAAGTCTTTGCCGGGCAAAACGGGGCCAGCCGGTATACTTACAATCCCTACTACAAAATGATTCAACCGCGCTTCGGATTAGCCTGGCAATTGCCGCATGACCTTGGAGTGCTGCGGGGGGGTTACGGCATCTTCTACGATGCGCCGAGAAGCGCTGTCTCAGGAACCGGTCCGGTTGGGTTTGATGGGTTCGACATACAGCCTCCATGGATCACGGTAAATCAAAGCGCGGCCAATGTTGCCAACCAGATACCCTGTGGCCGGCTGAGCAATCCGAATGCTAACCCTCTCACAGGGTGCAATGTTACGAATGTCGCCTTTCCGACGCCGCCCGGAAACACCTTGGGCGCCTTTAACAACGTGGGGTTTTCCGCGAACGGGCCAATCCCCATTATCAACTCGAAAATCCCCTACGAACAAAGCTGGAGCGTCGGGTTCCAAAAGGAATTGCCAACGAAGATCCTGCTGGATATGAACTATGTCGGCAAAAAGGGAACCCATCTGTATGCGGGCGGCTTTAACACCCTGCAACTCCTCGGTCGCCCCTTTGAGAAGGCAGCCCTGTCTGGAGCGTTGTCGCCGTCGGATATTCAGGTGATCAACGGATTGACTGTGGCAAATCCGTTTGCTTCCCCTAACCCTGCCACATGCACTAGCCCCACGGATCCCAATTACATTTGCAACCAAACGAGTGGCGAGGGCTCGCTCGTGCCCCAGATCAGTGCGACCCAACTTCTATCGCCATTCCCACAGTTTGCCGGCTTTGGAGGTGATGCTTTCCCAGTGGCCGATTCCACCTACCACGCTTTGCAGGTTCGCGCCGAAAGGCCGTTCGCCAATGGACTAGAGTTCCTGGTCACGTACACATGGTCGAAGTCCATTGACAATTCCTCGTTCCAGGATTTCAGCAACCAGTTTCTGGGCAATGGAGGCGGTTCCGCCTCGTTGCAAGACCCCTTTAACCCGAGGGGCGACCGGTCTGTATCTGTGTTCAATCTCCCACAGCTTTTTCAGGTCAGTTACGAGTACGAATTGCCCATAGGTCGTGACAAAGCGTTGGGAGGCACCATGAATCCCGTCCTGAACGCCATTGTTGGCGGGTGGCAGACCAGCGGAATTTGGACAATAGGCGACGGCAGACCACTGACTCTATCGGGGTCACATGCCTCTATCCCAACATATGGCCAGAGGCCCAATTTGTCGGCACCCCTCCGGCGCTCCTCAATGTCGAATCAGAGCCTAATCAATGGTCTCCCAAATACTTCACAAACAGCCAGCTACTTTTCCAATCCCGGCGCCTTGTCGGTGCCCAACGATTTCACGTTTGGCAATGCCCCCCGGACAACTACCAGCGTCCTTTCCCCTGGAACCCGGAATGCGGAACTAGCCCTCTTCAAGGAGTTCCCCATGGGAATGGTTCATGAAGGGATGCGTCTGGAGTTTCGCGCCGAGGCCACCAACGCGCTGAATCATCCCCAGTTCAAAGCTCCGAATACGAACGCTGCGAGTGGCACCTTCGGTCAGATCGTTCCAGGTGGGGGCTTTTCCCCTGGCTCTGGGGCAGTTACCATCAACAGTCCGCGCGAATTGCAGTTGGGGCTAAAGCTCTACTTCTAAGAACCGGGGGCCTTCCGAGTATTAGCAGCGGAAGGCCGCTGGTAAAACCAGCATTTCTCAATCACGAGCCGGATAACACATATATAGGGAGAGCGTGTGATCAAGAAAGCGTGTAGCTGGAGTGTGGTTACATCGTTTATTTTAGGAGGCCTGCTTCGGCCGGGCCTCGCGGTTGCTCAGACTATAACCGTCGATGCCACTCCTTCTCATGTCGCCAACACGTTCAGCCCTCGACGAGCTTTGGGCGCGGCAATTGATCGTCTTCGAACTGGAACTCCTGACCATTTGCTTACGGATCCACTGCTGAAAGAAATTCTGGGCGCAGGCTGGGGAGCAGTGACATATCGGCAGAACACGGAGCTGATGGTCGAGGCGTGGCACTGGAATCCGAATGGGACGTGGAGCAATGCTGAGAAGAAAGAGGGATACTTCGTCGGCGACGCGAACCCTACCGACCAGATGATTCACAATTCGTGGGCCTATCCGCTGCCGCATCGCGGATTTAGCCGTGGCGACGGAAACGGCTGGTCGCGGCTCACCGATGGCGATCCTAAATCGTATTGGAAGAGCAATCCATATCTGACCAAGGCCTTTACCGGCGAAGATGATTCGCTGCATCCGCAGTGGGTGATGATCGATCTGGGCAGCAAGATCGATGTGAATGCGGTCCGAATCGCGTGGGCAGAACCATACGCGCGCAAATACGCCGTTCAGTTCTGGACCGGCGAACTCGAGCCTTTCTATGACGGCACGATGAAAGGTACATGGCAAACTTTTCCACTGGGCAACATCACCGAAGGCAAGGGCGGCACGGTCACGCTGAAGCTGGTTTCGTGGATGATTAATGTGCGTTACTTACGCATATGGATGACGGAATCCTCCAACACCTGTGACACGCACGGGTCGGCAGACATGCGCAACTGTGTCGGATATGCGATCAACGAACTCTATGTAGGTTCGCTATCGAAGGATGGCTCGTTCAACGACTATGTCACTCACTTCCCTAGCCGCAATCAAACTGTGACGTGGCCGTCTTCAGTCGATCCGTGGCACGCGGCATCAGATCTGGACTATGGGCGCGGCGATCAGGTCGGCTTCGACTTCTTTATGACTTCGGGTGTCACGCGAGGGCTGCCGACCATGGTCCCGATCGCGATGCTGTACGCCACGCCGGAAGATGCGGCGAATGAGATTGCGTATCTCTATAAACGCCACTACCCGATCTCGTGGATCGAGATGGGCGAAGAGGCCGATGGACAGCACATGTTGCCGGAAGATTACGCAACGCTCTACATTCAGTTCGCTAAGGCAATTCACAAGCTGGTGCCCGAAGCCAAACTGGGTGGACCGCCATTTGAAGGAACTTTCGGTGACGTAGAAGTGTGGCCCGATGCGAACGGCAAAGTCTCATGGATTGGGCGGTTTGTCGATTATCTAAAAACCCACGGCAGGCTCGACGATTTCACATTCTTCTCTTTCGAGCACTATCCCTATCAGGACCGTCCCACTTATTCGTGGGCTGACCTCTACCCTGAACCGGATTACGTGAAGCACATCGTGCAGGTCTGGAAAGATAACGGGGTACCTTCCAACATCCCGTTCTTTATGACCGAGGGTAACATTGGGGGCGGCGCGCCGCCTTCGACCGTGAAAGCGGGTTTGTGGCTCGCGGATTATGTCGGCAGCATGATGAGTGAGGGTGCGGGTGCAACTTACTATTTTCACTACATGCCATATCCAGGTGAGTTCAGCGGCTTCGGGAACTTTTTGTGGATCGACAAGGACTATAAGGTGCTGGGTTATCCGCCGCAGTATCTCGCCGCGCAACTCATCACGAAAGAATGGGTGCAGCCTGTCGATGCGCCTCACAAGCAATTCAAGGCTTCGAGTGACGTGACCGACGCGGCGGGAAATGTGCTGGTGACCGCCTATGCGGTGGAACGCCCGGATCATCAGTGGTCTGTGATGCTGGTTAATCGCGATCAATTCAACGATCACGCCGTGAAAGTTGTCTTTGCCGACTCTGACGGCAAGAGCGAGCGTTATTTTTCCGGTCCGGTTGCGCGCATCACTTTCGGGTCGAACGAATATCAATGGCACCAGGAAGGGCAAGGCGGCCACGCCGACCCGGACGGTCCAGCGTCGAGATCGACTGTTGACAGTGGCGCCGAGACTATTTATCAAGTGCCGAAAGCTTCCATCACCGTGTTGCGGGGAACGATCACTCAGACACCTGCTCGCCGCTAGCGAAGTTTTTACTAATTTGACCCAAGGTCACAACTCCTTATTTTCCCCTGCTCGATTTTTTTTCTATCCGTGAGGGAATCCTTCCTGAGATGTCGCCTTTATAGGTGGCAGGCAAAAACGCAATCCTCCAGGATGTAGCGGTCAGGAGATTGATCGAACAGAAACCTGGCCGACTGAGGCGTGGCGTCTGACTAATTTCAACTTTTAAAAGGAAGGAAGTACCATGAAACTGAAATATTCTGCTCTCGTTCTGATCCTGGCTGTCGCGGGTTGTATGTCCTCCGCTTTCGCACAGGTCGACTACACGTTTGAAAACGTCCAATATTCGAGCGGCGGGGTGACCGATCAGTTCACTCAGTTCCTCGGAATCAACAACGCAGGAGTGGTCGCCGGCTACCACGGTGCGACCATCAACAAGGGATTCACCTACTTCTCGAACACCAAAGTTTTCGTCAACGAGAACTATCCAGGGTCGGCGCAGACACAGGTGATCGGCATTAACAATAAGGGCAAGACTGTCGGCTTTTACATTACTCCCGGCGGAGAAACGAAGGGCTTTGAGTTCGGGAGCGGAGTTTACATAAACGCGAATTTTCCCAGAACGGCTTTCAACCAGCTCTTGAGCCAGAATGACATGGCGCAGTCCGCTGGTTACTACAGCACGAACGTGGCTGGTACGAACCCCGACCATCCATACGTCTTTGACGAGACCGGTTTGACCTACGAGCTGTTCTTCCTTCCTGGCTCCGTGCAGGCTCAGGCTACGGGCATCAACAACGCCGGCAATGTTTGCGGGTTTACCGTCGACAGCAAAGGCGTAAATCATGGCTGGCTGCAACTAGGTGGGACGGTTAGGATCCTCAACTTCCCCAATTCGACCGGCACGCAGGCCCTGGGATTGAATAACGCGGGCCAGGTGGTCGGTTCGTACACGGACGCCTCAGGGAACGGACACGGATTCGTCTACGAAGTGAGCACGCAGAAGTGGCAATCGATCGACGATCCCGATGGAGTGGGCACGACCATTGTCAACGGCATCAACGACAACGGAGTTTTGGTCGGCTTCTTCGGAACCTCGCCGATCAACACCGCCTTCATCGCTACGCCGAAACCGTAACTCAGACGCACACGATCCCGAGAACCTGCGGAATCTAGTGCGAAATATCGAATAGTTAAAAAGCCCGTCCAGGGTTAACCTGGGCGGGTTTCCCCTTTCCAAGATCAAATTGTGACCCAGAGTTTTGTTGGTTATATTTGCGAGGCGTAGTTTTCGCCATTCGTAACGATATATGCTTTACCTTGGGCCTGATATTTCGTGGGGTATAATGCTTTGCACGCGCAGTAGCGGACGTTGAGATTCAGTAGCGTTCCGCTGAGGGGAAGAGCCGCGGGCGTCGCGCGCCCGGTTCACTTCCACGAAACCTTCCGAACATAAAATTAGGAGACAAAATGGGCGTGTCTCCGGATCGCCAGGCAGTCACGCAACTTCTCCGACAATGGAGCGGCGGCAACAAAGAGGCATTGGATCAGTTAATGCCCTTTGTGTATGACCAGCTCCACAAGCTGGCCTCCAACTGCTTGCGCTCGGAACGTGCCGACCATACCTTGCGGGCCACTGCGCTTGTAAATGAAGCCTATGTGCGTCTGGTCGATGCTGATGTGGCGTGGCAAGACCGGGTACATTTTTTCGCGGTGTCGGCACGAGTTCTGCGGCGGATTCTGGTCGATCACGCAAAGTCGCGCAACCGGCACAAACGGGGTGGAGAGTTCCAGAAGATTCCTCTGGATGAAGCCATGCTGGTCGGACCGGAAAGTGACAGGAGCATCGTGGAACTAGATGATGCACTGCACCGCCTGGCCGTGCAGGATCAACGGAAAAGCGATCTCATTGAACTTCTGTTTTTCGGTGGGTTGACCTACGATGAGGCCGCTGCGGCTCTGCAAATCTCTCCTGCCACGGTTCATCGCGAGCTTACGTTGGCCAAAGCCTGGCTCTACCGTGAACTCGGTCACGGTACTGCGTAGGAGCAGCGAAATGGTTTCGTATGCTCCATTTTGCCCGAACAACGCTGTAAGGATTGCGACGTGACGGCCTCTTCGTCAAATCGATGGCAGCGCCTCCAGGCTTTATTTTATGAAGCTCTTGAGCTCAAACCGGAAGCACGCTTGGAATTTCTACAAAAGAACTGTGGCGGAGACCTGGAACTACAAAAAGAAATTGAGGACTTGCTCGAATCGACCGAGAAGCCTATGGATTTCCTGCAGAGGCCGGTGCTCGTGGCCGCGCAGGAAATGATGGCAGAGAAGCACCCCGAAACCATCGCTCCCGGGACCGAAGTAGCGCACTACAAAATCATTTCCATGCTGGGCGCGGGCGGCATGGGCGAAGTCTATCTCGCTGAAGACCTGCGCCTACGGCGCAAGGTTGCGCTCAAGACTCTCCCACCCGATCTGACTCGCAATGAGCGCGATGTACGCCGTTTCGAGCACGAAGCGCATGCAGCATCTGCACTAAATCACCCCAACATTCTTACCATCTACGAATTCGGCCAGGTCGATGGCATGCGTTTCATTGCATGCGAGTTTATTGAAGGCCAGACTCTTCGTCAGATGACGGCCAACGGCAGGTTGCAACCAAATGCCGTTGTGGACATCGCTATCCAGATTGCCAGCGCGCTAGACGCCGCGCACGCTTCAGGAATTGTTCATCGTGATATTAAGCCAGACAACGTCATCGTCCGGACTGACGGAATTGTGAAGGTCCTCGATTTCGGCATCGCTAAACTCACAGAAGCGCGCATCGAACAAACCATACGGCGCAGGGCCCTAGCCGTGGCATCGGCGACCAGCGAGCCGGGAATGGTGATGGGGACGGCGAAATATATGTCGCCGGAACAGGCTCGGGGCGTTGTGGTCGATGCACGCAGCGACATTTTTAGCCTCGGATCAGTGCTGTATGAACTTGTCACCGGCAAGTCGGCATTCGATGGCGAAACTGCGAGCGATGTAATTGCTGAAATTCTGAAAGTCGATCCCCGGCCGCCGGCGGACTTCGTTCCAGATGTGCCTTATGAAATCGAACGCATTATCAGCAAAGCGCTGCGCAAAGATCGGGAGACTCGATATCAGGCGGCAAAAGACATGCTTGCCGACCTACAGGATTTCAAGAAAGAAGCCGAGTTCCAAGCTAGGCTCAAAAAGCCAACCCGGCCTCGGCCCGGCAGAACAGGCTGGGACACTGCGACTCCAGCGCGCCCCACACCAGCGGCTCAAGCGTTCGATCAGAATTCAACACTGTGGAGGTGGTTAACTCCGGTAGCAGTGTTGTTGTCTACCCTGCTGGTTCTGACTGGCTATTTCTATGCGAAAAGGGCTGGTTCTTCGCCAGTCGCAGCGCGGCCACGCACGTTGGCCATCCTTCCATTTCGTAATCTCAAGCCGGATCCCGAGACAGATTTTCTGGGATTCTCCCTTGCGGACGAGATCATTACCAAGCTTGGCCGCGTCAATACTCTTACGATCCGCCCCTCAACGTCGATCGACAAATATCGCAATCAGATCATCGATCCCAAACGAGTCGCGGCCGATCTGGAAGTGGACACGCTGCTGACGGGCACTTATATCCGAGAGGGAGACGAACTAAGGATCACAACGCAGCTGATCGACGTCAAACCGGACAAAATCCTGTGGCGCGAAGCCATGACGTTGAAATACGACAAGCTGCTCACAGTGCAGGACCGCGTGACCGAGCAGATCATCAAAGGCCTCGAACTGAATCTTTCGCCGGCGGAAGCGGCCAACATTAAACCGGAAAAACCGATCAGCACTGCGGCGTACGAGGATTATCTCCGGGGAATCGATCTCTACTCGCTGGATCAGTATGCCGCCGCGGTCGATGCGCTGGAGAAGTCGACCACGATTGAGCCGAATTATGCGCCGGCGTGGGCGCACCTCGGGAGAGCTTACACCACCCACGCATCGCTCGAGTTTGGCGGCAGGGACGACTACATCAAAGCACAGGCTGCCTATGAAAAAGCGATTGCGTTAAATCCGTCGCTGGCTGAGGCGAAAACCTATATGGCGAACTTGCTCACAGATACCGGCAGGGTCGAGCAGGCTGTGCCATTACTGCGTTCGGTCCTGCAGGATAATCCCAATAACGCCGAGGCGCACTGGGAGCTCGGATATTCTTATCGCTTTGCTGGAATGTTGAACGAATCGCTGGCGGAATGCGAGAAAGCCCGCCAAAACAATCCACAGGTGAAAATCAGCAGCTCCGCGCTGAACAGCTATCTTTACATGGGCCAATACGACAAATTTCTGCAAAGTCTTCCCAACAACGACAGCGTATACATTCTTTTCTACCGTGGCTTTGCCGAATTTTATGAGAACAAGCGCGAAGAAGCGGCCAGGGATTTGGATCACGCCTATGAAAGAGATCCTTCTTTACTTCCCGCAGACGTAGGGAAAGCGCTCAGCGACTCCATCCGGCACGACAATGCGGGGGGATTGAAGTTATTAGAGCAAACCGAAAGCAAGATCGAGGAGCGTGGCGTAACCGACGCCGAAGGCCTTTATAAGCTAGCCCAGGCGTTCGCCGTGCTGGGTGACAAGGCGTCCGCTCTGCACATGCTGCGTCACAGCATTGGAGGCGGATTTTTTTGTTATCCCTATTTCGTTAGCGATCCGCTGTTACAGAATCTTCGCAACGAGCCGGAATTTACGGCGCTGATGAAGCAGGCGCTGGATCGACATGAGCAATTCAAAACTACGTTTTTTCAGTAGCAACCTCACGTGCCGCTAAGAAATTCCGTTCAAGGCAACTAACTTTTGCCAACCTGTCTTATTCAGGCGAACACGCTCGCCTGTAGACAACAGAACCCATCCCTCAGCGCGGCCGTCGCGGTGAATTTCGCGCACATGGTCGATATTCACGATGGCTGATCGATGCAGTCGGACGAACTTATTGGGATTCAATTTGGTCTCAAGGGCGCGGATGCTTTCCCGTAGCAGATGTTTCTTGCCACCGACGTGCAAGCACACGTAATAGTCCGCGGCTTCGATCCATTCGATGTCGCTGACGGAAACCATCGAGCCAGTATTGCCATTCTTCGCCAGAAACCGTTCTGGATAAGGCTCGCGTCCGGTTGCACTGCGCAGAGCCTGCAATGCGGATGAAATCTCTGCACGCGCCGCGAAGGCCTCTTCCAGCTGAATTCTCTTCTTGACGCGGCTTAAAGCCTCGGCAAAGCGTTTTTGCTCGATCGGCTTGACCAAATAGTCGAGCACATGCACATTGAACGCTTCGACCGCGTATTCGTTATGCGCGGTTACGAAGACGGTCATCGGCATGTTGGGCAGGCCGATTTCTTCGATTACATCGAAGCCATCCTTGCCTGGCATCTGTATATCGAGAAACAGCAAATCTACCGGATTGGTTTTCAGCGCTGAGACTGTTTCGCTGCCATTGCGGCATTCGGCGACGATTTCTACTTCGTGATCAGGGGCCAGCAACAGCTTCAGGCGCTCGCGTGCCAGAGGCTCATCGTCGGCGATCACGGTTCGCAAAATCACGACAATATCCTCTCGTAGGGAATCGTGATCGAGACTTCAAATCCGCCGGATTCCGGTTGCGACGTGCGCAGCTCGTAATCATCCTGGTAAAAGTGATTCAGCCGCTCTCGCGTATTGAGGAGTCCCACACCGAAACCGGAATGTAGATTTCCGTTCGGTCCTGGGCCATTGTCGCGCACCTGCAATTCCATGCGAGTACCAACCCGCTTCGCCGAAGTTTCAATGCATCCATCGCGTTCGCAGTGGGCGATCCCATGTCGAATGGCGTTTTCGACGATGGGCTGAAGCAAAAAGCAAGGAACCAGACCATCGAGCACATTGGGATCGAGATTCAGATCGACACGCAGGCGGTCGGCGAACCGCACTCGCTCAATGGCAAGGTAGCTCTCAATAATTTCCATTTCTTGCACGAGAGGAATTTTGCTGGGAGTATTTCTCTTCAGAACCGTCTTGAGAATGGCATTCAGATGGTTCAACGTTTCCAGTGCTTCCTCGCGGCGGTTGAGTTCCATCAACGTGGTCACGGCGTTCAACGTGTTGAAGAGGAAGTGCGGCTCGAGTTGCATCTGTAAGGCACGCAAATGCGCGCTAGAAAGCTGCCGTTCCAACTCGAGAGAGCGCATCGCATCCCTCCGCGCAGCCGCTTGCGTATACAGAGCTGCAAAAGCGAACCAGATCAGACCCGCGATCAGCAACTCCACACCAAAGCGCGGCAGACAGAAGAAATTCAGGCCAAGATAGGCAAGTTTCGTTTCTTCGGAACCAACCGTCCTGATCCAATAGGTGGCAACCTGTAGCACACCAAGGTGAAGCACAACCACTGCGAGTGCGACGATTGCCTGTATCCCCAAAGCCGCGGGAGAAATTCTCAAGGTGATGGGCCAGCGGCTACTGGCTCGCCACAAAAGATCGATGACCAGCGCCCACCAAAACCAGAGGACGCATCCGTAGAGCAACGAGAGGCACCACGAACCCAGAGACTCAGGCCTAGTGGACGCGGCATGGCATTCCAAGGCTGTTGCTATTGCAAGGATGGCAGCGATGCCGAACGGAACTATCCTGACTCGCCGCAACAATTTGTCCCAGCCTTTTTGGGGCAGGAGCATGGGCATGGCGACTGCTTGTGCCAGGTTTGCCATGAGGGTTTCGCCAGTGGGAGTCATTAATTGCCTAATTTCCTATCTAAAACTCCTATCTAAAACTGGCTACGCTAATCGTACATCCGGCGCACAGAGTGCCGTACAAATCTTTGCGAGTCTGCTCGGCCGCAGCTCTAAGCCGCGCGGCTTCGGCGTGAGCACCGGTCTTGTCAAGTACTTGAGAATAGGCCACTTGGGAAACCAGATACTTGGAGTTCTTTCGCCCGAGCGAATGTTCGAGAATGGCGAGTCCTTCCTGCATATCAGCAAGGGCACTGTTGGTGTCTGCTGATTGGAAGTAGGCCTTGCCGAGAAGCATATGTTCCCAGCCAGTAAGCCAATGCTGCTCGCCACGGGTCTTAATGGAAAGTTCGAGTGCGCTCTGAAATCCCGCGATGGCCGCTGTGGTGTGATTTTCCGTCATGTCCAGCCAGGCTTTAGTTTCGAGAAAGAACATATGATCGTCATCGGCCAGGTCGGTAGCCAGGTTCATCTCTTCGGAAGCATCCTGCAGATACTGCCTGGCTTCGCTTACATGCTTGTGAGCCAAGCCAACCTCGGCCAGATTCAGAAGTGAGCGCGCCGCTCCGGCATGATCGCCAGTTTGCCGGCGTAGGCGAAACGCCTTTTGCCACATGGCAGCTGCGGCCGACAGTTCTCCTGCGTCGGCATAGAGGGCTGCGTAGTTTTCAAGGACTGAGGCATAGTCACCCGGATGCGCGGGATCTCCTTTAAGGGTGCTGATTGCCCGCTCAAACGTATTTTGAGCCAGGATAAAATTTCCCTGTGCTCGATAAGCGAAACCAAGCATGATTTGTGCGCGTCCGAGCTGAACTTCACTCAATTGGCCGGAATCTATGACCCGCGTAATGACGTTGACGGCAGCGTCGAATTGTCCTTGCTGCTCCAGCACAAGAGCATCATGAAGCCGTTCCTGCTGGGCAAAGAGGGTTGAGCACGCCAGAAATAGAGCAATGAAAATTTTCGCTGGACTGTCCATGCCGCCTAGATTGAGACCGGGGCCGAAATCATTCCAGCGGAAGTCCGCCAACACTGGTGGACTTGCAGGGAAGGTGGCACTTTGCGCGGCGAGATTGAATTGCGGGGCTATAGCTCTTGGTATAGTCCAAGGATGGAAAGCGAATTTTTGCAACCTGATTAAAGATTGCCTCATCTTGAACCGAAAGCATACTTTCTGTTAAAAGAAACCTATCAGCCACTTCTACTGATGTGTTATTTGCTGGAAGAGAGTTGAGGCAACCGCCTCTTTAGCTGCCCGTCTTTAAGAAGCGGGTACTTTAAGAAGCGGGTACTTTGCATCGAGGTCTGTGAAGTCTGGTGGCAGACACAAACAGGCATAACACCCAGGGCCCCTAGCCAAGTCTTGGAGTTCGGATGCGGTTCGGAAGTATTTCCGAAGTCGATGGGAGAGCTGCTTTTCTGTGGCACCCTCGCGCTCTGTCCCGCATAGAACTGTGTCAGTTACGAAAGCGTCCTCTGTCCGTCACACCTGAAATAACCTGCATATTAAAATCCACCGCCGGAGGAAGATATGGCGACGCATCTCGTCAATATTGAGAATGATCAGGAAATCAAACAACGCCTGGAAGCGGAACGCGCGCGCCTGCGCAAAATCGCCGGACTCGACCGGCCGGAGCATTTTCATCGTCCTGTAGAGCGGGCGTTTACCGCGGAGCAGCGCGCCCACACCACGATCCTCTTCGGCGGTTTCACCTGGAAGCACGAAGACTTGATTCGCGCTGTGTTCCAAGGCTGCGGCTATCGCTGCGAAAAGCTGCCCGTGCCTGACGTGCCGGCCTTCCAGATCGGCAAGGAATTCGGCAACAACGGCCAGTGCAATCCGACGTATTTCACCGTCGGCAATCTGGTGCAATATCTCCAATTCCTCGAAAAAGAGGGCATCCCGCGCCAGCAGATTCTGGACAACTACGTCTTCTTCACCGCCGGCTCCTGCGGTCCCTGCCGCTTCGGCATGTATGAGGCCGAGTATCGTTTCGCGCTGAAGAATGCCGGCTTCGACGGTTTTCGCGTGCTGCTGTTCAAGGACAGCGACGGCATCAAGGCCGCGTCGGGCGAGCCTGGACTCAAGTTCAGCATCGACTTCGGCTTTGGCATGCTCAACGCCATGCACATGGGCGACGTGATCAACGATCTGATCTATCAGATTCGGCCCTATGAGGTGAACAAAGGCGAGACGGATCGAGTCTTCCACGAGATGGTCGAGGCCCTCTGTGAAGATTTGAAAAATCGCAAATCGTTCGAGATCGAACAGAGCGCGCCCAACTGGCTGAAGCCGAAAGTCAAGACCAACAAGATTCTCCGCAACACATTCAACGTGTTCGGGAAGTGGCACGAGCACATGTGGGGCAAGGATTATCTGAATGCCCTCAAAAATGCGCGTGAAAAGATGGATGCGATCGAAATCGACCGCACCCGCGTGAAGCCGGTAGTTAAAATTACCGGTGAATTCTGGGCGCAAACTACCGAAGGCGACGGCAACTTCCACATGTTCGAGTTCCTGGAGCGCGAAGGCGCGCAGGTGCTGGTCGAGCCCATTGCAACCTGGGTCGCGTACCTGATGTATCAGGCTAAGGCCCACGCAAAATCGAAGTGGCCGGTCAATCGTCCGCACCGCAATCCGAAATGGCACGAGTTCAAGAAGCAGTTCGCCAATTACATCGGTCTGCGCAAGAAGCTGTGGGGCATCGGAGCAGGCCAGCGGATGTGGAACTTCTTCTACCATCGCATGGCCAAGAATCTGGGCGGCATCACGCATCATCTGGCCCCGCAAACTGAACTCGCGGAACTCGCCCATCCGTTTTACAACCAGTTCGCACGCGGCGGTGAGGGACACCTCGAAGTGGGCAAAAATGTCTATTACACCGTACACAAGCTCGCCCACATGGTATTGGCGCTCAAGCCCTTCGGATGCATGCCGTCATCGCAGTCGGACGGCGTGCAGTCGGCGGTGATCAACAAGTTCAAAGACATGATCTTCCTACCGATTGAGACCTCCGGCGAAGGCGAAGTCAACGCCCACAGCCGTGTGCAGATGGCGCTCGGCGAGGCCAAAGTAAAGGCCAAGGCTGAATTCGAAGAGTGTCTGAAGTCCACCGGCAAGAGCATGAACGAGATTCGCGCATACATCGACGAGCATCCGGAGCTGAAGCGGCCGTTCTACCACGTGCCGCACACGGAAGGCGTGGCCGGAACCGCGGCGCAGTTCATTCTGCATGTGAGCAAGCGGATCGATAAGGACACGCAGTTCCAGAAGCGGTCGCGGGTACGGGTCGAGGCTGTGCCTGCAATGTCCGGCGATTGATTTGAAAGGGCGCGGCTTCGAGCCGCGCCGTTGCACCATAACAAAACGAGAACGGCACGCCTGAAGGGCGTGCCCTTTCAAACCACGAGAGGAATTCATGCACGATCACGAGCATAAGGGAGCAGGATTAGTACAGATTTCCGGACTCGAACTCAAGACTCCTTCCATCCAGCAGGCCAAGCATGCGCGCAAGGCGCATGATCACAAGACGCAGTTCCTCGTGGGACTCGACGTAGGTTCGACCACGGTGAAGGCCGTCGTGGTCGATGCAGCGTCCGACAAAGTTCTCTGGCAGGACTATCAGCGTCACGAAACTAAGCAGCCGGAAAAAACGCTCGAGTTTTTGAAGCGGATCGAAGCCGAAGTCGGCGTTAACCGTCATAACACGCGCATGTTTATGACCGGCTCGGGCGGGTCCGGCATCGCCGAGCAGATCGGCGCGAAGTTCGTGCAAGAAGTGACGGCGGTTTCTCTCGCGGTCGAGAAAATGCATCCCGAGGTGTATTCGGTCATTGAACTTGGCGGGCAAGATGCCAAGATCATCGTCTTCAAAGACGACGAAGAAAGCGGACGAAAGAAGAAGATTCCTTCGATGAACGACAAATGCGCCGGTGGCACCGGCGCTGTCATCGACAAGATCAACGCCAAGTTAAAGATACCCACCGCCGAACTTGCGCTGCAGGGATATAACGGGATCAAGCTGCATAAAGTTGCTGGGAAGTGCGGCGTGTTTGCCGAGACCGACATTAACGGTCTTCAAAAGGTCGGTACGCCACCGGATGAGCTGATGGCATCGCTGTTTGAAGCGATCATTCTGCAGAACCTGAGCGTGCTGACGCGCGGGCATACTCTGCGGCCGCATGTTCTGCTGCTGGGCGGGCCGAACAGTTTTATCAAGGGGATGCGCGAAGCGTGGCAGGCGAATATTCCGCGCATGTGGCAGGAGCGCAAGGTTCAGATTCCGGAGGGCGCCAAACCTGAGGAGCTGATTAAAGTTCCGAACAACGCGCAGTATTTCGCGGCGATTGGCGCGATCGAGTTTGGCAAATCCGAAGAAGATTGCATTGGGTGCTATACCGGCTACGACAAACTGGTTCACTACATCGACTTTGGGCGCGCGGAAGAAAAAGCGAAATCCGGCGGCAAGGGATTGGTGGAGAACCCGGAAGATCTGGACGTTTTCAAAGAGCAATATAAGCCGAAGAAATTCACTCCGGCCGTGTTCCAGAAAAACTCTACGGTTGCGGGATTCATCGGCATCGACGGCGGATCGACTTCGACCAAGGCCGTGCTGCTCGACGAGAACGGGACCATCCTCTGCAAGTCGTACCAACTGTCGAATGGCAATCCGATCCAGGACACGATCGAGATGTTCGAGAACCTGCGCAGCCAGGTGGAAGCGCAAAACGCAAAACTCGAAGTGCTTGGCGTTGCGACGACCGGATATGCCAAGGACATTCTGAAAGATGTTCTGCATGCCGACGTGGCACTTGTCGAAACCGTGGCGCACACGGAATCTGCGCTGAAGTTCTATGAAGATCCGCACGTAATTGTTGACGTGGGCGGACAAGACATCAAGATCATTATCCTGCACAACGGTCGCGTGAAAGATTTCAAGCTGAACACGCAGTGCTCGGCGGGCAACGGATACTTCCTGCAATCAACCGCGGAGGGATTCGGGCTGAACGTCAACGAGTACGCCGATCTGGCGTTTTCGGCGCAGTCGATGCCAGTGTTTGGCTACGGCTGCGCGGTGTTCATGCAGTCGGACATCGTGAACTTCCAGCGGCAGGGCTGGCGCGCCGAAGAAATTCTCGCGGGACTCGCGACCGTACTGCCGAAAAACGTGTTCCTGTACGTGGCCAGCATTCCGAATCTGGCTGCGCTGGGCACGCGCTTCGTGCTGCAAGGCGGAACCCAGCATAATCTCGCGGTGGTGAAAGCCGAAGTCGATTTCATCCGCAACAGCTTCAAACAGACGGGTAAGAAGCCGGAAATTATTATCCACGAGCACTGCGGGGAGTCGGGCGCGATTGGCGCGGCACAGGAGTCGCTGCGCTTGTGGCGCAACGGACAGCAGACTGCGTTTATCGGCCTCAATGCGGTGCGCAAGATTGAATACCGCACGACTCGCAACGAAGAAACGCGCTGCCACTTCTGCAAGAACGACTGCCTGCGAACTTTTATCGACATTCGAACGACGCCGAAAAACGACTTGAGCTTCGTGCCCATCCAGAAGGTTACGAAGGTCCCCCTGATGCACGGCGAGCAGCGGCTGATCATCGCCACTTGCGAAAAGGGCCTGGTGGAAGATGTCAACGATATGAAGGACATCAAGTCGGGGCTCGATGCGATTCGGGCGCAGCATCCGAATTTCGTCGACTATGCCGCGAAGGAAGTCTTCCGTCCGACGAATGCAAAGAGTGTCGCCGATGCGCCGCCGACACGTGCCTGGACGGGATGGAAAAAAGGCGACAAAGAGCGCGTTGCGCTGATGGAGAATCGCAAGAAGATTCGCATCGGCATTCCGCGGGTGCTGAACATTTACACCTACGCGCCGCTTTTCAACGCCTATTTCGAGAGCCTGGGCGTGCAGCCGGAAAACATCATTTATTCCGATTACACGACTTCGGAGCTGTATCGCGCGGGCGCGAACCGCGGCGCGATCGATCCGTGCTTCCCGGCGAAGATCGGCATTTCGCACGTTTACAACCTGATTCAGGAGAAGCATCGCAAGAAGGCGCTGGACGCTATTTTCTTTCCCATGTACGACGTGCTGCACTCGTCGCTGGTGAAGATCGTCGGGGCGAACGCCTGCCCGACCGTGACTGCCACTCCGGAAACCGTGAAGGCCGCATTCACCAAGGAAAACGATGTATTTGCCGAGAACAATCTTAGATACATCGACCCGGTGCTGAATTTTGCGGATCGTAAACTGTTCGCGCATCAGATGCTGATGGCGTGGCAGCCCGTCCTCGGACTCTCGCAGGAAGAAAATGACCGAGCGGTCGAGTCTGGGTTCGTGGCGTTGCAGGATTATGAAACCAGCATCCGCCGCCGGGCGCGTCAGGTGATCGACCAACTGGAGCGCGAAGATCGCATTGGCATCGTCATGCTGGGACGCCCGTACCACCACGATCCCGGCTTAAACCACGAGATTCTGGACGAGTTTCAGAAGCTTGGCTATCCGATCTTCTCGCAAAACACGCTGCCACAGGACGAAGACCTGCTGGAGCGGCTGTTTGGAGACGAAGTGCGGGCTGGTGTTACCAGCCATGCGCTCGATATTACCGACGCATGGAAGAACTCATACTCCTGCAGCACAAATCACAAGGTTTGGGCTGCGAAGTTTACCGCGCGGCATCCGAATCTCGTCGCACTCGAAATTTCCAGCTTCAAGTGCGGCCACGACGCGCCGATCTACGGCGTGATCGAAGGTATCATCGAGCAATCCGGCACACCGTATTTCTGTTTCAAAGATCTCGACGAGAACAAACCCACTGGCTCAATCCGCATTCGCGTGGAGACCATCGATTACTTCCTGCGCCGGTATCGCGAAGAAGTCATTCGCAAGCGCAAAGCTACGCAGGATATTGAAGCGCAGTTGGCCGCGCTCGAAGCGCAGTTGCGCGCGGAGAAATTCGGCACGGACGTGCTATCGACACAGTTGGAGCCGGAAGCGCAAGGCATGGCGGCTGATTAGAGCTGTTAGTTAGTTGGGCGCTGACTACGCGAGTGCCTTTCTGTATTGCAAACCTAGAGTTTAATCTACCTCAGCTATGTCTTTTAGCTAACATAGTTATGTTCGCTAACTGACAAAGATTTTACCGCAACCTTCTCATTCGCAAACTAATCAATTGGCGTATGGAGGAAGATCTGTATGGCTGCGGCCCCGAAGTTCCGAATCGACGTCGACATCCATAATCTGCTCATGCAATCACCAACCGGCCCGGTAAGAGTGCCCGAGTCAAAAGGGATGACCTTGCCCGAACCAATCTTTCCACGTTTTCCGGCAAAGCTTAAAGATCCCGGTCCCGATACCCCTCCGGCAAAGCGCGATTGGTCTTTGCCGCAGGTGTATCGCACGATGCGCGGCTGGTTGTTTCCGTACATTCGCTCGCGCGTTCTGCCGGGCGATTTCCATCCAATAACCGCATATCTGTTCGTCGAGTACAAATGCAATCTCGACTGCTGGTATTGCTGGGCCTTTAACAACAAAGTCAAAGGCATGACCGAGGATGTGGCACGGCGTTCTATCGACTGGCTGTACGACCACGGCTGCCGCGTTCTGGCGTTGATGGGTGGAGAACCTCTTCTGCGCCCGCAATTTGCGCACAAAGTGGTGTACTACGCAGCGAAAAAAGGTTTTTGGATCTACGTCGGAACCAACGGCCGCCTGCTTCGCCCCGATGTTGCTGACCGGTTGGGCGACGCGGGTGTTGGCGTTTTCAATTTCGCAGTTGACGCATGGGACGAGAAGCCGAGCTTACCCAAAGCAGTTGTTCCGGTACGCAAGCACATCGAACACATCATGAAGAAGCAGTATGTATACGGCTACATGGTCTTCTTCAACCTGAATATCTGCCGAAACAATACAGAGGACGTGCGTCAGATCACCGAGTATGCGCGCGACAACCACATCGCGACGGACTATCACATCAACGAAACGCCTATGCTTGAGCAGGACGAGCACTTCAAGCATCTCAATGACAATCCGACTTATATTCGTCCAGAAGACTGGCCGCAGATTGATTCGCTCGTGGACTGGCTGATCGAGAAAAACAAGGCTGGCTACCAGATGGTGAATTCGGTTCAGCGGCTGCAGGAAATCAAGGCCTTCATCCGCATGGCCAGCGGAGCGGATTTGAAGCGCCTCGGCTGGAATGGCGACGGAACCGGTACGAATGGCAACGTGGCCAAGCAACTGATAGGCACTCCGGGCATCGTGCAGGGTGCCAATGGCGAATTGCATTTTGCGGAGTGGAATTGCCGCGCTGGACAAAACAATGTAATTATTCGAACCGACGGCACAGTTGCGCCGTGTTTTCCGATGTATGCCTCTACGTACGATTGGGGAAATATCGATAAGCACAACTTCGAGTCAGGGCAGCTGGCGGCGATGAAGAAGACGTGCCAGCAGCATTGCTTCTCAACGTTGAACCATAACCTGGCGTATTGCTACAACGATGCGCGCGTCATCAAGTTCGTGTGGACGAATCTTGTTACCAATCGTATGAAGGGCGGTGCGCGGAGCTTCGAAGATTAGGTCGTGGGATCTAAAAATTGACCGGGGAGTCTGAATCGATTCCCCGGCCAAAACTTCTGCAGTGACAAACTAATTTTGATGTCGACGTTATCGCGTTTACGTCGCACTTACTGAATCGGGTTTCCGTCCGCGTCAATCTTGTGAACTTCACCTAGATTCAGTTCACGGATACCGGCTTCAACTTTATTCATATCGCCTACCACCACCCAAACCAGGTGGTCAGGCAGAATGTATTTCTTCGCGGTCTCGTTTGCGGTATCTGGCGTCAGAGACATCGCTTTTTGTGTGAACGTGTTGTAGTAGTCCTCCGGCAGTCCATATTGCAGGATGTTGCTATAGGCACCACTTAGCTGCTGCACGGTCTCAAATGTGCCGGGCAGACCCAGAGTGTCGTTGCTCTGTTCGTCTTTGAGTTCTTCTTGCGTGATCGGCTTGTCACCGACAATGCCTTTGTATTCCTTCACCAACTCGACCATCGATTCTTTGGTCTTGTCAGTTTGTACGGCCGAGATGCTGATGTAAGGCCGTTGACCGCGGGCACCCGCCAGCACGGAACGCACACCGTACGACCAGTGCTTGTCTTCGCGGAGATTCATGTTGATACGCGAGCTGAATTTCCCGCCGAAGATGCCGTTGACCAGCTGCAGAGGAACGGCGTTCGGGTCATTCTGCGGAGGCGCCAATTGCGCACCGAAAATGACGCTCTGGCCTGATCCTGGCCGGTCGATCAGATAGACCACATCTTTTTCCGGCTGGCTTACCTGCGGCGTCGATTTCTGCGGGACATCCCCGGGCTTCCAAGAAGCCAAAAGTTTTTCCAGCTTAGGTTTGATCTCGTCCAACGTCGTGTCGCCGACGATCAGCAGCGTTGCGTTATTTGGCTTGAACCACGTGTTGTGGAATTTGGCCAGATCTTCGCGAGTCATCTTATTCACACTGGCCTCGGTGCCGGAGCCAGTGAATGGTACGGCATAGGGATGTCCCTTGCCGTAGATCAGCGCCGGTACGACACGCAGCGCCATGGTCTGGGGTGTTACCTTCTCGCGCTGAATGGCAGCGATGCGTTCCTTCTGCAGACGCTGGAACTCTTTCTCTGGAAACGCCGGATGCAGGATCAGGTCGGCATAGATGTCGAGCGACTTGTCCATCGTGCTCTTCAGCGTGTTGAGACTAACCAGGGACCAGTCAAGATTGGCGCCGGCATTGAAGTTCGCGCTGAGCGATTCGAGTTCCTCACCGATTTTCAGCGAATCGCGGGTGGGAGTGCCTTCTTCCAGCATGCGCTGTTCGAAGCCAGCCGTGCCGGGCGCGCTTGCCGGGTCGGCGGAGTAACCGCTATCGACCATGAGAGTGAAGTTCACCACCGGAGCGGTGTGACGCTCAGCGAGAACGATCTTCAATCCGTTGGCGAGCTTGTCCTTCTGCAGGGGAGGCAGTTTAAGCGATTCAGGTCCGCCCGGAGCAGGTTCGGAGGAACGGTCCAGCTTGTTATCAGTTTTCAGAGTAGTGGGATATGGCTGGACTTCCAGAACGTAGTCGCCGTCGCTTAGCCAGTCATTGGCAGCTTTCTTCACGCTGGCGACAGTCGCTGTCTTGACCCACTTCAAATAGTCCTTATAGCAATCCGGATTCCCCCGGAAGGTCTGGCAGCGTGCGAGCAAGTCGCTCTTCCCTCCGAAGCCGCCAATGCGTTCCACAATGCGCACATAGTTTCCGAGAATTTGCGTCTTGGCGATCTGCAATTCGGCTTCAGCGGGACCGTTCTTGAGGAAATTCTGCAGCTCCTCATTCGCGGCTTTTTCTACCTTCGCAAGATCGCCGCCGGGATTGGCAGTGAGGGTGAAATCGAATTGGCCGGCGATCTCATTTGTGTCGTTCGTCGCAGTAGCGCTAGTCGCAATCTGGTCTTTGTAAACGAGACGTTTGTAGAGGCGCGAAGTTTTGCCGCGGCCCAGGACTTGTGCAACTAGATCGAGTTGCGCTTCTTCAGGAGAGCCAAATTCCGGCACGTTCCACACGCGATACAAGCGAGCCTGCGGGACGCGATCCTGTGCCCATCCACGATGTGTGCCTGTGCGTTTCGCGATCCAGGTTTCCTGCTTGGCAATCGGCGGTCCAGGAGGGATCTCCCCGTAGTACTTCTCAACTTTTTCTTTCGCAACTTCCGGCGTAATATCACCGGCAATTACGACTGTGACATTATTCGGTCCGTAATAAGTTTTGAACCACTCCTGCACGTCACTCATGGAAGCGGCATCAAGATCCTTCATCGAGCCGATGACCGTCCATGAATACGGATGGCCGACCGGATACGTGTTCTCGGTGATCAACTCGTCGGTGATGCCGTAGGGCTGGTTTTCACCCTGGCGCTTTTCGTTCTGCACGACGCCTCGTTGCAGATCGAGTTTCTTCTGGTCGAGGACGCCTAGCAGATGTCCCATGCGATCGCTCTCAGCGAACAGAACGTAGTCGAGCATGGAAGTGGGCACGTTCTCGAAATAGTTTGTGCGATCGTTATTGGTGGTGCCGTTCAGATTAGTGGCGCCGACTTTTTCCATGGCATTGATGTAGGTGTGATTGAAGTCATCGCTGCCGCTGAACATCAGGTGCTCGAACAAGTGAGCGAAGCCGGTTTTGCCCAGCTTCTCATTCTTTGAACCCACGTGATACCACGTGTTCACAGCAACGATAGGAGCCTTATGGTCTTCATGCACGAGAACGGTCAATCCGTTGGCGAGCACAAACTTGGTGTATGGAATGTTGGGAATGGGGATATCTACCCCTGCTGCTGCGACCGGCGTTTTGTGGGCCGGTGCGGGCTTCGATTGGGCCGCCGATGATTGGGCCACCAAAGAAATCGGATTAGTGATGAGCAACGTAACGATGGCGAGCAAGTTCATCGCTGTCAAAATCTTTCTGGTTCTCAAGAATGCCTCCACATGGCGCGGATATGGTTTGAGCTGGGCCGGGTAACACTGTATCCAAAAGACGTGCTTGTCGTCACTATCGTTAGCATTTCGAGGCCGGAATTCCTGATGGCAGGTTTCTTACCGGGATGGTCTGGTCCAGCGTAAAATGTTGGCTCGCTATGAGCGAGAATCCGGATGTGACGCTTCTGTTGTCGGCCCTGACGCGCGGGGACGAGGGCGCCGCGTCAAAGCTCATCCCGGTGGTGTACGACGAATTGCGCAGGCTGGCGGGCAGCTATATGCGGAGGGAGCGGGTCGACCACACCCTGCAGGCGACTGCACTCGTCCATGAAGCATATCTGAAGCTGGTCGAGCAGCGATCGGTCGACTGGCAGAGCCGGGCACATTTTTTCGGTGTGGCCGCACAGTTAATGCGCCGTATCCTGATCGATCACGCCCGCGGACACTCGCGGCAGAAGCGCGGCGGCGACGAACAGAAGGTGTCGCTCGACGAGGCGCTTATTTTTTCGAAGCAGCAAGCGGATGAATTGCTAGCGGTTGACGACTCTTTGAATCAGCTGGCGAAGATCGATCCGCGGCAGGCCAAGGTAGTGGAAATGCGCTTCTTCGGCGGCTTAAGCATCGAGGAAGCGGCGGAAGTGCTTGGAATCTCCCCCAAGACCGTAAAACGAGACTGGAGCGTGGCTAAAGCCTGGCTCTACGCCGACCTGAAAGAGCGCTATGGAATTGACGCCGCAACAATGGGAGACGGTCAAAAAGCTGTTTGAGAGTGCGGTTGAAAGAGATCCTGCGGAACGGAGTGCTTTTTTAGCGGCTGCGGCGCAGGATCCTGAAGTGCGCCGCGAAGTGGACCGGTTGTTGGCCCACCACGTCGAATCAGGCGGATTCCTTTCCCATCCTGTTTTACCAGGTCCTGCGTTTTCTCCTACAGTTGCGCCTGGGGGACGACCTGCATCTGCTCACTCCTTTGCTGCTGGCGAATTAGCCGCCGACCGATTCCGCATCACACGATTCCTGGCTCGCGGCGGCATGGGCGAAGTCTATGAAGCCGAAGATATCGAGTTACGCGAGCGCGTCGCACTCAAATGTATTCGTAGTGAACTGCTGCATGACGGCAGGGCTTTGGAGCGTTTCAAGCGGGAGGTTCATCTCGCACGCAAAGTCACGCATCCCAATGTTTGCCGCATCTTTGACTTGTTTCGGGAGTCTCAGAGTTCGGCAGCAAGTTCCAGTCGTAGCCCGATTGCGTTTGTCGCGATGGAGTTGCTCGAGGGTGAGACGTTGGCTGACTTTCTCGCGCGCCAACCGCGCTTGCGTGCCGAGGAGGCGGCTCCGATTGCCGCGCAGATGGCGTCGGGCCTCGGGGCCGCACACGCAGCGGGCATCCTGCACCGCGATTTCAAGCCGGGCAACGTGCTGCTGGTTCCCGGAGCGAAGGGAGTGCGCGCGGTCATCACGGATTTCGGGCTGGCCCTTCGGTCTAGTCAGGAAGCGACTCTCGGGGCTCCGGTGACCGGGGCTGGGGAACTGCTCGGCACGCCGGCTTACATGTCGCCTGAGCAAGTAGAGAACAAAGAGTTGACGCCCGCTTCCGATGTCTATTCGCTCGGGTTGGTGCTCTACCAGATGGTTACCGGAACCCGGGCTTTCGACGATGCAACGCCTCTCTCGATGGCAGTGCGGCGAATTAAGGAAGACCCCGTCCCGCCGCGCACTTTAGCTCCTGATCTCGACCGGCGATGGGAGGGAGTGATCCTGAAGTGTCTGGAGCGCGATCCGAGGAATCGTTTTCAAAGTGGTGACGAAGTGGCAGCCGCGCTACGAGGTGAGGGTAAAGGTCTCGGCACGCGGCGTCGCGATCAACGAATTGTGGTGGGAGCTTTGCTGGCATTGGTAATCGCGGGCACAGTTTTTGTTTACAGGATGCGCCATCGTGTTCCTCTCGCGCCGGCAGCAACTCAGTCAATTGCCGTTCGGCCGTCGGTTGCGGTGTTGCCATTCCACAACCTGTCTGGGCGGAACGATACCGAGTGGGTCTCGACGGCACTCCCCGAGATGTTGACCGCAGAGCTGGCCGCGGGAGGAAAGCTACGCACGTTTCCAGGTGAGAATATCGCTCGCGCGAGTGCGGACCTGGGATTGACAGGCAAGCAGACGTTGGCCCGCGACACGCTCGAACACGTTCGCGAGTATTTAGGCAGCGACTATGTCGTCCTGGGATCCTATCTGGATCAGGGCTCGTCGGATGCGCAAGTCCGAGTCGACCTCTGGCTGCAGGACACGAAGACCGGTGAGACTGCTGCGACTGTTTCAGAAAAGGGCACCGAAAGCGATCTGGACGATCTGGCAACGCGAGCCGGAGCCGATCTGCGGCGCAAACTGGGGATCGGTGACGTCACTCCCGTTGAAGCGGCGCTGGTGCGGGCGTCGTTGCCGTCGAATCCCGAAGCGGTGCGACTTTACTCTGAGGGACTGGCGAAGCTGCGTGTACTCGATGCGCCAGCAGCTCGCGGTTTGCTGGAGCGGGCGGTCGCGGCTGATTCAAAATTTGCGCTCGGGCATTCGGCACTGGCTGATGCTTGGGCATTAATGGGCTATGACGTAAAAGCGCAGGAAGAATCGAAAAAAGCTCGCGATTCCTCGTCCGGACTTTCGCATGAAGAACGCTTGTGGATTGAGGGCAAAGACTCAGAACTCAATCGTAAATGGGACAAAGCGGTTGAGATCTACCGCACGCTTTTCGAGTTTTTCCCCGATAACATCGAGTACGGCCTACGCCTGGCCAACGCGCAAAAACAGGCACGAACTGTGGATGAGGCTCTGGCCACACTAGCGGCGTTGCGCAAGTTGCCGCCCCCCGACCGCGACGACTCCCGCATCGACCTGCAGCAGGCGGATGTTTTTGACATCAAGGGTGCGTATAAGGAGCAGCTGGTCGCTGCTCAGACTGCTGCCAGCCGCGCACGCAATCTTGGCGCGAAATTGATTTTGGCGCGGGCGTTGAACCAGGAAGCGCGGGCTTACGAAAAACAAGGAAAGCTGGATGATGCGATCCGCTGCACGCAGGAGGTAGAGGGAATTCTAGGTTCAGAGGGCGAGCGTGCGGAAGTCGCAAAGGGGCTGACGATCACTGGCATCGTTCGTTTTGACCAGGGCAATTTCACGGACGCCGCTGCTGCATACAAACGAGCATTGGCCATCGAACGCGAAATCGGGGACAAACATGCCACAGCCACAACGCTCAACAATTTGGCGAATGCGCTCGGCGAGCAGGGAGACCTTGCAGACTCTATCAAAATGTTGAACGAAGCCTTGCTGACGTTCCGTGAGGTCGGCGACAAGCACAGTGCCGCAGCGGTTTTAGGCAGTACGGCTGCCCGCGTTCTTCAGCAAGGCGATCTGAAACAAGGCAAGAAGATGCTGGAGGAAGGGCTCGCCGCGTCGCGCGAAATTGGCGACCAGGAACGCACCAGCACCGCTCTTTACAACCTGGGCGAAGTGCTACGCTGGCAAGGCGATTTAAAGGATGCTCGCAAGATGTACAAGCAATCTGAAGAACTTTCGAAACAGATCGGTGATCAGAGTGGAGTTGCATACGCGTTGTTCAGCCTTGGCGATGTGTCGACTGCGGAAGGTGATTTGAATGGCGCTCGCGACAAATACAACGAATCGATGGCCATGCGCACACAGATGGGAGAAAAAGGCAATGTCGCGGAAACTCAGATGGCCTTGGCTGTACTGCTGATTGAAGAAAGACGCGGTGGCGATGCTGTGACTGCTCTGCAGCAAGCGAGAGATGAATTCCGTAAAGAAGGTCTGGGAGATGATGAGATTCTCTCCGACAGTCTGCTAGCCCGGATTTCGCTTGCGCAGGATAAAGTAGCTGACGCGCAAAAGGAGACTTCTGCCGCCCACGATCTGCTGACTAAAAGTCAGGATTTCTCTGTACGCCTGCGCGCCTCGATTGTGCAAGCGCAGGTGCAGGCTGCCGGTGGCAAGCCGGAAGATGCAATCCGGACTCTTCAGGAAACAATCGCCAATGCGAAGAAATCTAGATATGTGGGATATCAACTGGAAGCGCAGCTTGCATTGTGTGAAGTGGAAATGAAGTCAAGCAATACTGCGGGACGGAGTCTGCTGACCGAAGTACGGCAAGAAGCGAATGCGAAGGGTTTCCGCTTGATCGCCGATAAAGCTGTACATGCTGCGTCGAAAACGGCCACTTCTTCCCAAACAAAATAGCCGCCATTCCGAAGAATGGCGGCGTATAGCCCCTCTCTATGCACGCATTAGTATTTCGAATTCTGCGATGCCAACTGCGTGCTGCCGGCCGCATTACCCTTTTTATCTTTGTGGTGGAACAGATTGTGGAAGAAGCCACCCTTTTTGGTGTTGGCATTCTGCGCAGATACGGTCTGGCTATTACTCGCAGTGGCCTTCTTCATCACATTCTTCGCCGCGCTCGATGCCACGCTGGTTGCTGCGGCTTTCACCGAGCTCTTTGCCATCCCACTCAAGTCGGGGATCACAATTGGTGCCGACGTCGTGCCAACGACCTGGAATGGAACATCGTTCGGCATATTTTTCAGACCGATATGATTCAGCCCGAAGCGGACGGCACCATCGCTGGGAACATGAGCCACCATCTTGAACTGCAGATGATTGCTGGCGCTCACGCTGCCATCTCCTGTGACGCTTCCGATCCCGCCGAATGTGCCCTTGAATTCGGTGATGTGCGTGCCATCTGTCGCTACGCGGAGATGCGTGCTCAGATTGGCGATGGCCAAATCGGACCCTTCTAGAGCACTGCCTGCTCCGATCTTCGACAATTGCGAGCCAAGATCGAACCCCTTCAGATGAGCCTTGGCTATCTCCACGCTTCCTGACGTAACGGGGTGATCGATCGAACCGTCGATTGCGAGCTTCGCAGTGACCGTCCCACCGCGCAATGTAGAGCCGCCGGGCAGCACAATACCCAACGCTGGCAGGAAAACCTCGACACTGTCGAGAGGAACGCGGGTGCTGTTCACCTTCATGTGAACCGCGATGCCCTTCGAGTCATCGTCTTTGGCATTGAGCGGACCGGCGTTGCCTTCGATCTGCAATTTGCCTTCGCCTGCGGCGGCTGAGAGAGAGAATGTGATGGCACTGTCGAGGGAGACGTTCTTGAGATCGACATCGACGTTCTTCAGCGTTGCCTTCTGACCTGCGTGCGGGCCGGAACTTAGCTCAATCGTTGCATTCGAAATTTTGACGTGATCGAGAACTACCGACGCCATAGACGACGTTGTTGATGTGGTCGACGCTTCACTTTCTGTCCCATCGCCTGGATCGCCCTCATCGCTCTTTACGCCGCCGATGCTGGCGAAGTTCCACTTCCCGTTCGCAGATTTGATGGCAGTCATCTTCGGCTCTTCGATCGTGAGGGATGTGACATGCAGCGTTCGGGAGAAGATCAGAGAGAGGAGACTGACTCCCACACCCAAAGATTTGGCCTGAAGAAACGATCCTTTATTGAAAGCAGGATCGTCAGCGATGAAGATCTGCTCGACCCGCGCTCCGCCGACAAGCAGGGAGAGTTCCATGTGACCAAGATGCACTTCGCGCTTAAGAGTTGACGCGAAGCTCGATTCCAGTTGCGGCCGGAAGCGATCGATATTCAACAAATATGGAAGTACCAATATGGACGCGAAAACAATTGCGGTTGCGGTCGCCGTGATCTTCATCGCTTTGCTTTTCATAACGCCCCTCCTCGACTGCATTTGTTCGCCGAGCCCCAATCGCCGGCCTTCACTAGTTAGCGCGACGAATCGCGGGAAAAAGGGTCAAAATAAAAAAGGCCACCCGTTAAGGCGGCCTTGAAAGCGCTATATCCAGAGTTCAGTAGAGGAAGTACCCGTCGTAGGCTGCGCCATAAATCTGCGCTAAACCCTTTCCCGTGAGCTTTTTGAGCAGGACAGCGCGCTTGTCAATGTTGGCTTGGTCGGGGAACAACTGGTAGACGCTGTCTCCTGCAAAGCCGTATAGCGTGTCTTTGGCTGTACACACAATCCCGAAAAGCTCGGAGATCTTCAGCTCGGAATAGGCCAGCACGGCGCCATTCTTGGGATTGAGCAGTACCAGGGTATCCGGCGTGGCGTTGGTCAGCTTCGACTGATAGTAGCCGGACATGACCAGGCCGCTGTTATAGAACGTGAGATCACCGGCCGATTTGAACGGCTTCGTCGATCCAACCTTCGCCACATGGCCGTTTGAGGAGTTGATGGTGTAAAGCTCTGATGAATTCACACCTTCGGTATACGCGACTCCCTGTCCGTCGAAGACGAGAGCGTTGGCATCGTTGATACCCAGGTTCCCGATGAAGGTCGCTTTGCCCGTCTTTTTGTTGATTCGATAAAAAGCAGTGAACGAAACGCCATATAGCTGACCGTCTTTCGGGTTAAATGCGATGTCAGTGAGGATCGCGCCTTCCGACCCGATGATGTGGACCGCGTAAGTGCCCATAGTGATAGTGGCAAGCCGCCCTGAGGCATCGGTCACGTAGATCGTCGGACCGGCGCTGGCCGAAAGATCACCGGTCTCCGCCGAAGGGTCCGCGGCTGGAGGCGGAACTGGACGCTGCGCATCCTGAATCGATTGGGCGAAGACGCCGGTCGTCATCAGTGCGACGACCATGGCGAGGAACATACAGAGGCGGAACAGTTGGTCCATGACCAGAGCTTTGGTGAAGGTACCTGCGCCAGAATTTTCGAGGCGATTGCAATTGCGAAGCCGAATCGTTTCCATGGTTCTCTCTCCTAAATTCCAAAGATTGGGCCTCCCGAATCGCTGTCCCGGAAGTTCCCTCACTTGATAACGCGCCATTGCTTGAAGAAAGAGGTCACGCGTTTCTCAGCAACTGATCACGCGGGAGTTACCATGTGGTGAAGAGGTTCAGCATGGCTGAAAAACGAGATTCTTCTTCTCGCGCTCGTGCCGAGCGCTTTGCGGACAAACTAGGCATTCGACTGCCGATCCTGCTGGCGCCCATGGCCGGAGCCTGTCCGCCATCTCTTTCAATCGCCGTTGCTAATGCTGGCGGGATGGGCGCTTGCGGAGCTCTGATGATGAAGCCGGAAGAGATTCAAGATTGGGCCCGCGAGTTTCGCGAAGGCAGCCAGGGAGGATTCCAGATCAACCTTTGGATACCCGAGCCGCCTCCGGTGCGAGATTTCGAGTCGGAGAAAAAGCAGCGCGAATTCCTAGCAAAATGGGGACCGCCAGTTCCACCCGAAGCGGGGGATACGACATTGCCGGACTTTGCCGCGCAATGTCGGGCTATGTTGGAGCTGGCTCCGAAGGCGATTTCTTCGATCATGGGACTTTACCCTCCGGCTTTCGTGGCGGAGATAAAAGCACGAAGAATTCTTTGGTTCGCCAACGCCACGACACTGGCGGAAGCAAAGGCCGCTGAAGATGCAGGCGCCGACGTTATCGTTGCACAAGGAATGGAGGCTGGCGGGCATCGCGGAGCTTTCGATGCGAACGCAGCGGAACGGCAAATGGTCGGCTTGATGGCGCTTCTGCCGCAAGTCGTAGACGCGGTGAACGTTCCAGTGATCGCAACCGGCGGGATTGCCGATTCGCGAGGTATTGCCGCCGCCTTGATCCTCGGTGCAAGCGCGGTGCAGATCGGGACCGGGTTTCTGCGATCTCCAGAGGCGAAAATGCCGGCAGCGTACGCCGACAAACTAGCGTCCACTGAGGCCAACGAAACAATGATTACACGTGCTTTCAGTGGACGGCCCGGGCGTAGTGCGGCGACAACGTATGTCCGGGCAGCGAGTGCTCCGGATGCACCGCCTCCCGCGCCGTATCCTGTCCAGCGTGGACTTACTCGCGCGATGCGTGAGACCGCGCAGAAGTCGGGTGACGCCGAGCGCATGCAGTTGTGGGCAGGACAGTCATCCAAACTAGCGCAAGCTAAACCAGCGGGCGCTATCTGTCAGGAACTGTGGGAAGGTGCGTCGCAGCTCTTGTTGTAATCGGGGCTAGCGAGTAGGCCAATGATCCGCTTGTTCCGCGTCGAGGAAGTAACTTCTTGACGCAGGTTTGGGGGATAGGGTCTAGCCTGCTTGCGTGGGCAACCGTAACTCCTACGGGCAGCATCATTTTGTCTTGGACCGTGGGTTCAACGCATCTTTCCCTTTTAACGGAACTTTTAATGAACCCAGGCCCTGTGATTTTCGTAATAATTCTATAGGGGCGGTGGATGCCCCTGCCTAAACTAGAACGATACAATTAGGTGTGATATGCGGCCGGTGTTTGACATCTTCGCGCAGATCTTCCGCAACCTCTGGGCGCACAAGCTGCGCTCATTTCTCACTATGTTCGGCATAGCTTGGGGTGTGGGATCGCTGCTACTGCTTGTAGGTGTCGGCGAGGGATTCCGCTCCGGCAACAAGCGCGAACTGGCCGAGTTCGGCCGGAATATTATGTTTCTCTTTCCCGGGCGCGCCCCGGCGGTTGCTGGCAGCATGAACTCCGCTCGTTCATACCTGCTCACGTATCAGGACTACCTCGATGTCCGCCATGCTCCCCATGTTCGCAATGCTTCACCTATGCTTTCCCGTTCCGATTTGCATCAGGTCAGCGAATTCGCCACTGCAGGAGTTGAAATTCTCGGCGTAGAACCCCAGCTGAACGAGATCAGCTACATTCCCCTGAAAGAGGGGCGCTGGCTCAACGACCTCGATGTCACGCAGCGGCGTAACGTGATCGTCCTCGGAAACGAATTATTGAAAACGCTCTTCCCAGGCCGCCCTGCGGTGGGAGCATTCATCCTAATAAACGGGCTGAGATTTGAAGTGATCGGCAGCATGCCGCATCTTGGCCGTGGCGATAATACTTGGCTGAACATGCGCGGCTACATTCCGTTTCCGGTCATGGCTGAGAATTTTCCTATCAAAGGCGAGAATCATCAGTATGCGATTTCCTTCATTGAATATCAGCCGACCATGACGGCCGACCACTTACTGGCGAAAGATGAGGTCCACAAGATCGTCGGGCGCAACCACGAGTTTGATGCCAGCGACGAAAACGCTTTTGACGAGTGGGACTCGATCCAGGAGTCGAAGATGGTAGGAACCATTTTCGATGTCATGAATGTATTTTTGGGCGCGGTGGGAATGGTGACACTGGCGCTGGGCGCGATCGGCGTCATCAACATCATGTTGGTTGCAGTCAGCGAGCGCACCCGCGAAATCGGATTGCGCAAGGCCTTGGGCGCCACCAACCGCAGCATTCTGTTTCATTTCTTTTTGGAAGGGCTACTGCTCACCCTGGGTAGTGGGCTGATCGGCATGGGTCTGGCCGGCGGTTTGATGGCGATGCTGGGAGGAATACAAGGGCCGGGCGGATTCGATCCACCGAAACTGGTGCCAATGTCGGCGTTGCTGGCAATCGGTAGCCTGACACTGGCTGGAGTTGTTGCTGGTCTCTATCCAGCACGCAGAGCCGCTTTGTTGCAGCCGGTAGAGGCGCTGCGGCAGGAGTAGCTCTCAGCGATTCTTAATTGACGCGATATGTTGAATGATTTGCTCCAGGAAGCCTATGCAGCGATGCGCCACAACCGGCGGCGCACGGCACTCACCATGCTGGGCATGGCGTGGGGTATTGCTACGGTTGTCATGCTGCTTGCCTATGGCAACGGTTTTGGTCAGGCCTGCTACAACATCTTTGCCAACTTCGGCAGCAAGCTCGTCATCGTTGTGCCGGATCGTACTTCAATGCAGGCCGGAGGTCAGAAGGCAGGTGCGCTGGTTCGCTTCACGCAGGACGATGTAGATACGCTTACCACCAATCTTCCACAAATCAATCAGATCACGCCCTCGGTTGATAAGACGGTCAGCGTTCAGTACGATACGAGAATTTTTACCTGGACTGTCACCGGGAATTATCCTAACGTACTTGCTATTCGTTCGCTCAAGGTGGGCCAAGGGCGCTTTTACAACATGGAAGATCAGATTCAGAGCGCGCGCGTTGCGGTGATCGGTTCGGAGGCGAAAGAAAAACTGTTTTCCGGACGCAATGCGGTGGGTGAGCATATCCGGGTGAACGGTATCAGCTTCGAAGTCATAGGTGTGTTGGCCGGCAAGATGCAGGAAGGGAATGACGACATCAATCGCGTGGTGTACATCCCTTTCACCACGATGAGTGACATCAAGAGCACGCATTTTCTAGACACAATTTGGTTTACCTACCAGACTCCTGAGTACGAAAGTCTTGAACAGACGGTTCGCACCATCCTGGCAACGCAGCACAAGTTCAATCAATCAGATCAACAGGCTATCCATGTGTTCAACCTGATGACCCAGGTCCATCAGTTTGAGATCATCACCATCGGGTTGAAGATTCTGATGGGCTTTATCGGCACGCTGACGCTCGGCATCGGCGGCGTCGGTCTGATGAATATCATGCTGGTATCGGTCACGCAGCGCACGCGTGAGATCGGCGTGCAAAAGGCGCTGGGCGCGCCGCGCCGATACATTCTGATCCAATTCCTCGCCGAGGCTCTGACGATCACTTTCATGGGCGGTGTGCTGGGAGTGATTCTCGCCTACGCCGTCGCGCTTTCAGTGGGACGACTCACCTTGTACAGCGCGTTCGCCAAGAACGCACAGGCCGGCGATATCCGCCTGATCATTGCTCCCGGAACATTGATCGCGTCAACGATGATTCTCGGCGCGGTAGGACTGATCAGTGGCATGATCCCCGCGTTCCGTGCGTCACGCCTTGATCCAATCGAGGCGCTGCGACACGAATAGAACTGTCTTGTTTGTTACCTGATAGTGTCCGAGGCAAAGAGATTGGTCACCGTTCTGTTCCGGTGCTGACTTGGTCGAGAGGGCGCGCCGTTGTTAATGGAGTTTCACTCGCGAATCCTTTAAGTGAGAGTCCGGCAAGCTGGACACTCTGTTCCCATACCGCCTTTGCTTTAGCTTTATCTCGCGACTCTTTTGACGATGGAATTTCATCGAAGCCATCAAAATATTTACCGCTCACACTGGAGTATTTCGCTTCCACCACGAGACTGCCGAGGGCGCGTGCCGCGTCGTCTTCCGTTTCGAGATGAGATCCCATAAAGTTGACGAACCACCGGCTGGTCATGATTTTTTTCATGATCGGGTTCATATCTCTACCGGCCTGTGTGGTGGGAACTACTCCGGGCGACCAGGAATTGACTGTGATCTGTTTCTTTTGCTCGCGGAGTTTTCGGTCTAATTCGTAGGCTGCCATCATGGCGTACATCTTCGCGGTTCCATAACGAGCCATTGGTTGTAACCTGGCGGCTGTGCCGATGCCGTGCGCCAAGTCCTCGACCGGCCCGTATCGAGGAGGCATGAATTTGCCCATCTTGGTCGCAGCAGGATCGTGAAGATCGCTCGACACGAAGACAATGCGCGCCGGTGTGGCCATATATGGGACGAGCAAATTGGCCAACAGGAAATGACCGAGAAAATTCAACTGGAATGTCCGCTCGTAGCCGTCTTCTGTAAACTCCAGGGATTTGGCTTTCATGTTGATGCCGCCGGCGTTGAGAATGAGAGCGCCGATGGAAGGAACTTGCATAGCGGCCAGCGCTGCGGGTACGCAGCGAACTGAGGAAAGAGAAAAAAGATCGAGTTGCACGAAACCGACGTGCGAATCGGGATGAGTCTTCCGAATCGCCTCAACCGCCACGGTCGCTTTCCACTTATCGCGGCACGCCAAGATCACATGCCAATCGGGAAACGTGGCAAGGAACTTTGCGGTTGCAAAACCGATCCCTACATTTGCCCCAGTAATGACAACGGTTTTCATGGTTTCACTCCAGATTGCTTGAGCCGTCGGCTCTGCATGACGAATCCCACGATGTTCAGCGTCAGAAAGACGATTTCGACGATGGTGATCGGCTTTTGATTTCCCATGGCCAGGGTTGTGCCGTCATTCATGAATCCGAAAATCCTGACGATAAGCGTTACTCCCATGAAGGCTGCCAATTGCAAATGCCCCAGCCAGAGCCGGTCTTCAGAGAGAAGGAAGGTGACCAGCATGGTGAGCAGAGTCACCATCCAAGCGCCAATCACGCGTGTATCCGTGAAAGCCTCGGGAGTGGTGAGCATTACGCCGGGGGTCGCATGACTGGGATTTGTAAGAAATCGAACGCTGATAAGTGTGAAAACTAAAGCCGGTGGGAGCATGACTAAACGGCTCAGCCAGGATGAGATTGCCCACGCTTTTTTAGCGGCAGACAACGGTGCGGTATTAACAATGTTCGCGCTCATGGCTTTAAGTGACCTTCTTCTCTAGTTGTTGTTCTTTTTTGATCAAATAGTCAGGCGCTCTTTGAGGCGGCCAAGCGCTCGGTTCGTTGAGCCGCAAGTGAACGGCTGGAATTGGAACTCCACAAAACCTGAGGATGACGCAGCCATGTGCCGACCCATGCGAGGGCCAGAAGAATAGAAGGTGGCACGGCTTTGGCGAATTCCCCCATTTGGATATGTGTACAGATCGCTCCTCCTAGGAATGCAGAAGCCATGAGCAATCCAAATGATCGCGTGCGGCTAGAAAGAAATAGGCCGCCGCTGAGAATTTCTAGCGTTGCAACCAACGTAAGTTTACCGTCAGTAAATCCCGAAGCAGCCATTTGGCTGACAACACCTGGAACATGAGCAAATTTGAGGATTGCGCTCATAATCAGTGCAAATCCCGGCAGAAAAATCAGAATCTTGCCGGCGATTCTGCGTGTTCGGTGCTCTGCAAGATCAGTATCCATTTGCAGTTCTCCTTAATTAGTTTTGAACTATCAACGCACTTCATCGAGCGCCCGCGCCTGTACTCGCTCGTACCTTTTGACCTTCACGAAGATTTACTGACGGCGCGATCACCACAAGGTCGCCATCTCTCAACCCTTGATGCACCTCGACGCCGCTCTCGGTTTCACCACCGCGGACAATGGAAATTCGCTTCATCACTCCACTACGCACGGTCCACACGTAGGACTCGTTACCGTCACGCAGAACTGCCTTCGCAGGAACGAAGAGACGCGCTTCTTCTGTGCTCGTAATCCGCTTTTCGAGAAAGTTTGCCTTCACACTGATCTCCGGCTTGATGATCGCCAGGTTCGGCTGCCGGATCTGCACTTCGACCTTCACCGTGGCTTTTTGTCGGTCCGCTTCGGGATAAATCTTCACGAGCGTTGCGTCAAACCGCGTGTCCGGATAGGCATCCGGCACAACCAGGGCTGGCATACCTAGAGAAACTTTGCTGATGTCGGATTCGTTGATATCGACTTCTGCGCGCATGTCCGCGGTGTCGGCCAACTGCGCGATATCGGTCGCTCCACCACCTGCCTGGACTTGGCCGCCGTAGTTGATGGTGTCGCCTAGTTCGCGATACTTCTGCAGCACAACGCCGTCAATCGGAGAAACGATCAGGCACTGACTCACCTGGAACTTTGCGTAGTCGATGGCTGCTTCATCGCGTTGGAGTGCAGCCTGGGCCACGGCGGCTCCGTTCTCTGATGTGTCGAAATCATCCTTCGAGATAATTCCGCTCGCGTACAGATCGCGCTGCCGTGCGGCTTTCGCCAGCATCAGGCTGACATTGGCGGTTGCCAGATCACGATCCGCAATCGCCTGTCGTAACTGCGCCTGATAATCCCGATCATCGATCCGGGCCAGCACGTCTCCTTTTCTGACGCGCTGCTCTTCTTCGATCGGCTCTTCAACGATCTGTCCCAGAATCTTGGTGCCGACAATGATGTATTTGTGGCGGGTGACGACATAACCCGAACCCGTCAAGAGGATGCCCGGCTGACTGGCGGCGCGAGAGGTGACTAGCGCGGTCTCCACAATCGGTGGACGCGCCAGGACACGCATGTACACGGCAGAGGCCGCGCCTGCGAGCAAAAGAATGACAGCCAGGCTTACCGCGATGAAGCGGTACGACTTTCCGGTCGCGCGTTTCTGTTCAGGGCGCCGGGCAATTCGCAAAGCGTCCAGCGTGTCGATCTTGCTGGTAGAGGTAGACGGCATATCGTTAGGTTCTCCTCAGCGCTGCCGCAACGCTCATCTGCATGGCTCGCCGCGCCGGTAGCCATCCGCCAGCAATGCCCATGAGCGCGGCAAACAACAAAGCCTGGACAACGATGGCGAAGGTGACGCGGAAATCGAACTCCAGCGTCGCCGAGGTCAAGCCTGCGTTGAAGCTGGTGGAGAAAAGATTGATGGGCATCGCAACGACCACGCCGATAATTCCTGCTGCGAGTGCGAGCACAAGTGACTCAAGCAGAAACGAAGTCATGATCGCTGCCGGACGGAAGCCCAGAGCGCGAAGTGTCGCAATTTCGGTGGTGCGCGAAGAGACAGCCGCGTACATCGTGTTCATCGCGGCAAAGATCGCGCCGAAGGCCATGATTCCCGCGACCAGCAGCCCCAGTACACGGACCTGATTTGCGACCGCAGACTGCTCGCGGTAGTAGTCGGATTCGGTTTCCGCCTGAAGATTGATTCGCGGATCGTCCGCCATGCGCTGGATCAGCGCATCAGCATTGGCTCCGGACGCAAGTTTCAAGCGCACGCTGTTGAACACGGTTCCGCGATTCGCGTCTTCCTGCAAGCTGTGGACATCTCCCCACACCTCGGACTCGAATGAACTGCCGCCAGCGTCGAACACTCCAACGACTCTCCAGGATCTTCGACCGAAGCGCAGGCTGGATCCCAGATAGCATCCTGGATAGCGCCCGATGAGAGCCTTACCGATGATGATTTCGCTAAGGCCCGGCGTGAACATTCGGCCTGAAATCATCCGCACTTGTTCGTGAACTGCGAAGCCTGCCGGCATCAGCCCTCGAACTGCGAGATTGTCGAGGCTGCCGCTAGGGCTCGGCATCAGAATCTGCTCGGCCAATTCCGGCGAGGCCATCGGATTTCCATTGGCATCGCGCCGTATGGCAGTCAGAAACTTCATCGCCTCAAATTGATCTAGCTTCAGAGAAGATCCTGTTTCTGTCGTTGATCCACGAGCCAGCACAATCAGGTTGTCGTCCCCGCCGCTGTGTTGGATTGCGTGTGCCAGCCCTGCCACCATGGCCATCACGACCACAAACACAGCAACGACGAGAGCGATTCCTCCGCCCGTCATGGCATTTGACACTCGCCGCACGAGCAGGCTTCTGCCGTTGTATTTAAGTGGGATCGCCATGTCAGTCCACCATCCGGAGCGTGTCGACGATTTTGCGGCGCACCGCAGACCGTGCCGGCACGTAGGAACTCAGCAGGCCGATCAGAATTGCAGCCAGAAGTGTTTCGAGAAGCACCGCCGGGGGAATTTGGATCGCGCCGACGAACGGGCCGAGCACGTCTGAAGTGACGGAAAAAACTTTGAGCAGAGCAAAGGCCGCGCCACAGCCCAGAATGCATCCTGCAAGAGCGGTGACAACAGACTCAGCTATCAGCAACCGCAAAATCAATGGAGATCGGAAACCGATCGAGCGCATCACTGCAATCTCGTTGCGCCGCTCGCGAATCGACATTGCCGCCGCGTTCGCCGCTACGAGGCCAATCGTGATCACGACAATTAGGCCTAGAATTCTGGCCAGAGTAAAGAAAGTGCGAAAGCGACCGATGACGCTTCCGAGGAATACAGCCTCAGAATCGCATTGTGTTTCTGCTGAAGAATTCGCGAATCGAGAATTCAGCGTCTCGATGATTTGAGGAACTGCTTTTGAGTTATCGGCGCGCACCCAAAAGTTGTCTACTCTGCCGGGGCGGCCCTGGATTTCTTCCAGATAGTCGCGGCGAAACACTAAAAAACTTGGGGCCGGACCTCTTGCGATTGTGCCTACGATCGTCAGCGAGACATTCACCGGGTAATAGCCCGCCCCACGCAATTGAATCTGCTGACCGACATTCAGATGAAAGCGTTTCATCGTGCCCTCGGCCACAAGGCATGCGGTGCGGAGTTTCTTGAACTCTTCGACGCCACCCACAGAAAATCCCCAGTCTGGCCACATTACGTCCACGTTTTCTGGATCGACAGCGATGTTGGGGAATTGGTCGGATACCTCGTGATAGATGCCGCCAAAAAAGTTGTCGGGCGTAACGGCGACCACGTGCGGCGTCGAGGCAATTTTCGGCTTGTACGCCTCAGGCAACGGGTAGGCCTGGCCCATCTTTGTGCGGCATGCAATGCGAACTGATGACGCGCTGTCGGCGAGCACATGATTCGCTAGCGTCGGAAGGCTCACTAGCGCCGAAAAAATGAAGAGCGATACTGCGATCGACAGAACGGTGAGAATTGTCCTGCGTTTGCTGCGGAACAGATTCTTGAGTACGAACCCCGCGAATTTCACTGTCGTCCTCCCACAAGGCTGTTTTCTGCTCTGACGAAAATGCCTTTGTCCATGCGGAATATGGTGTCGACAAAACGTTCGGCGCGCGAATCATGCGTGACCATCACGATGGTTTTTTTGAACCGCTGATTCAGTTCTGCGAGGAGGGTAAGGATATCTTCCGCGGACCGCGCGTCGAGGTCACCAGTCGGCTCATCTGCCACAACAATCGTTGGATCGGCTGCGATCGCACGTGCGATCGCGACCCGTTGTTCCTGCCCGCCAGAAAGCTGGCGCGGATAATGCTTCATCCGTTCGACCAAGCCGACCGCTTCAAGTGCTGCCTCGACATGAGTTTTGCGTTCTGCCTTGCCGAGATCGGTGAGCAGCAGTGGCAATTCCACATTTTCAAACGCGGTCAGAACTGGGATCAGGTTGTAGAACTGAAATACCAGCCCGATGTGACGCGCCCGCCAATCGGCAAGATCGTTCTCATTCTTCCCGGTAATCTCTTCGTCGCCAACAGAAACGCTCCCCGATGTCGGATGGTCGATCCCCGTGATCAGGTTGAGCATGGTCGTCTTGCCCGATCCAGAAGGGCCCATGATGGCGACGAAACTGTGTTCCGAGATATGGAGCGTTACATCATCGAGCGCACGCACTTCGAAGTCGTCACGCCTGTAAGTTCGCGTCACATGGTCCAGATGGACCGCATCTTTCCTGACCATTCCCATCTCCTGCTGTCTCGCTGGTGGGATTTCAGACACTAAGACCGGAGATCGGGGTGATTCGTGACAGTGTGGTGAATGGAATCAAGACGAAGATTAGGAAGACAACGATGCCAGGGGAGGGAGGCGTTTAAGTTTTTCCGGATTGGTTATCACGTAGATATGAGAGATGCGACCTTCGGAAACATCGATGGTGAACGCACTGAATGGATTGCCATCGAGAAATGACAATAGGCCTGGCTGCCCATTGATCTCGACGAATCGCCTGACCAGATTTTTGGGAACCCGCTTTCGCAGACCTTCAAGAATTCCACGGCTAATGTTTGCCACTCCATAAATTGGCTTGGGCAGCGCAGGTGCTTTGCCGCCGCCATCGGAATAGAAAACAGCTTCTTTTGAAAGAAGTGCAACGAGTCCTGCCAGATCGCCTTGGAGTGATGCTTCATTGAATTTCCGCAGCAGCTCTTCCCTTTGCTCGTGAGTAGCGTCGAAACGCGGACGCACTTCTTTAATGTGTTGCCTCGCTCGGCGCAGAATTTGCCGGCAACTAGGTTCTGTCTGGTCGAGGATTGAAGCGATTTCGCAATATTCGTAATCGAAGACCTCACGTAAAAGCAGCACGGCTCGTTCTGCCGGAGTCAAACGCTCTAGAAGCAATAAAAATGCCAGAGAAAGGGATTCGTCAACTTCAAAAGATATCAACGGATTCTGCCGAGGCGCTGTAACCAGAGGCTCTGGCAACCACTGTCCAAAATATGCTTCACGCTTCACGCGCGCAGATTGCAGATGATTGATACACAGGCGCGTAATGATTGTTACCAAGAATGCTTTAGGGGATTCGATCTCGCCTTTGGTCGCGTTCTGCCAACGGATGAACGTTTCTTGCAGCATGTCTTCCGCATCTGCTGCACTGCCCAGCATGCGATAGGCGACAGCAAACAGTAGGGATTGGTGTTCGCTGAACGCGTCTAGGAGAACACCCTCGGTCGTTTCCGCAGGATTGGTTTTCGTATCAGTAGCTGCCACCCCCGTACCAGACTCAAGCTGGATGGAACTTTGCCGAAGATTGTTAGCGGGGCCGCTATCCACACGCCTTTGGATTCATCATTCGAGGCAACGTTTCAAGATTCTCTCAGATATTAGAAAAAACGCTGCGATGCACGATCTTGCGACAATCATCCTAAGACAAGACCAGATAGACCTCCTCTTTGTGACAACGGTTTTCTGAATTTTACGAACCCTAGGATCTAATTTAACGCATAAAAAAAACAGCCTCCGCAGCTGGCACATGACCAGCGGCGGAAGCAACGTTTTGAAGATCTTACTTAGCGACAGCGAATGCAGGCTTGAATGAATCTGCGAACGCTTGCGCGTTTGGTGTCCCTACACCGGTTACGTTATCCCATCCGAGCTTTGTGCGCAGTGCCGATGGGCTGTTGCACGGGGTTCCGAGGAAGCCGGAAGGCATGGCTACGCAATCGGTGCCAAACGAAAGCAGCACCTCCGTCTCACCTTCGCTTGAATAGTCCCAAATCGCGCTGACGAAGTAAAAGGGCATCGCCGGCGGCATCCCGCTGAGCACCTCGCTCGGAGGGTAATTCGTTGTCCCAGCGGAGTCTTGAATAGTTGCTTTAACGTTCGACGTTGTCGTCACTGGAACAATGTCGGTGACTGCTCCCGCAGGCAACGAATAAACGTATTGTGCGGCCTGACCGAGAGGAGTTCCTGCTTCCTGATTGGCGATGGCCCACAGCGCGGAGAACATTGGACACGCGAGGCTTGTTCCGCCCCACACCTGCCAAACCAGCGCCGGAGACTGATTCGGCACGGTGATCGCAATCGCCGCACCAGTGAATGGATCCGCGAGCCACGAAATATCGGGAACCTGCCGATACTTTCCGGGCACACCTTTTTGGAACATAGGTTTCGGGAAACCCGAGAGACAGTTCCCATTGTTATCCTTATCCACACAGTTGGCAGGGCCACCTCCTGATCCACCCTGAAGCCCAAGCGCGAAGGAGAAGGGGGGATCGTATATCTGCCCCTGTTGGGTCAGAACGCTTTCGTTGTTTCCCCATCCAGCTTGCCAGGCGATTGAGCTGTTCGCATTCAACGCCAGGCTCACTCCGCCGACAGCAGTTGCCCAAGGCGAATCGGCGGGAGCATTCACACTTGCGGGGATTCCGAAAGTTGTGTAGTCGCCACGGTCTCCCGAGGAGAAGTTCGTCGAGATTCCAGACATAGCCGCAATTTCCGAAATCAGATTTTCGGTGTCGAGGTCCGACGCTGGAGTCAGGGATTCTATCGAGCCGTAGCTGCCGGAGAGCGAGTTCCCCAATCCATAATTCACGGCGTAAAACTCAGCCTGATCTACGTCCTGAATTTGTGCGCTGGGTGGAACGACCAGATCGATGTTGGCGCCGGGAGCAATGGCATGTGCCCATTCGACATCAATGTTGATTTCAACCTGATCTTCAGATATGCACTGACTCATCGTCGGGACATAAGCGATTTTGAAGTTCGAAGAATTTAGCAGCGGCAAGCCAAACTTTGCCGAAAACACATTGGCGTCGTGCTGAATGGTTGACGAGCCGCACCAATCGACGATGACGATGGTCTGTCCGGCTCCGTTGTAGCCTTTGGCATAGAGCTCTGTCAGATGATATGCAGTCTGGATGGGGCCGGGTGTGTAGGCACAACCCGGACTCGTCAGACTCTGTAGATTGATGTGATTTCCCTTGTACATTCCGATGGGAAGTTCACCATCGCCATTGGTGGACAATTGTCGTGTCACCACGCTGTCGAAGCAGTTTGAGGAATAGAAACTCGAAGGCGCAGATGCTGGTGAAGCGGACTCAATAAGTTTTGTACCCCGCGATGGAAGGTTGGTTGGTCGTGCCATCGCCGGATGAGTATATTCTGCCGAGTGCAGACCAGAAACCGACCTCACCAATGCGGCCGCTGGCTCTTCTATATAAGGATCGCTCGCGTTGGCACGGATGATTTTGTTTTGCACCAGGTAGTTGTTGAGTTGGACGTGGAACGCCCGCTGAACATCACCGACCGTTCCGCGAGCTCGCACAAAGAAATTGTTACCGCCCACCTGCACGACTTTTAAATTGTGTGATTCGAAGAACTCACGTACTGTTTTCGCTTCTTCAGCGGTGGGGGCAAATCGCTCGGCAATCTGCGATCGGGTCAGCCAATGACGATAGTTTGGCGAAGTACGATCGTACAAATCATGCGCGAGAGCGTCCATTTCGCTGCGGTTGTGCGGATTCAGCCAGATGCTCACTTCGATGATTTTCGACGCATCTTCCGCGCCCAAATTTCTTGCCGTTGTCACGTAGGCAGGCGTGTTGTGTGTAATGAGTTGTCCCGCCGCGGTGTTGGCTGGTAATACCGCACATAGAATTACGGTGAGTACGACAATACTCATCCCTATGGTCTTGATCTGGTCGAAGCGGGCTGACAGATATGAAACTTCTCTCTCCTGATACATTTTTCCCCCCTCATGATTGGCTGTCTTATCTGCAAACCGAGCCGCTCGACAAAAATCGGCAGCGACGGTTGGCAGGCGCTTCTATTGCCTACTGCAGATGGCTTTATTTCCTGGGTGTTGCGGGTGCGAACCAGTCGGCGAATGCTTTCGCGTTCGGAGTTCCCATACCTGTTACGTCATCCCAGCCCACGTTTGTTTTCAGGAAGTAGTCTTCTCCGAAAGAAACCGTCAATGCAGTGTTCTCCGCGCCCGGATAATCCCAGATTGCGCTATAGAAGTTGCCGAACAACGGCTCAACCACGAGCAGCGTGTCGGACGGACTGAAGCTCTGGGTCGTCGAACTGGATTCCTGAATAGTCGCGGTGAGGTTGTGAGTGGAAAAGTAAGGAACGATATCCGTGATGGTTGTAGAGGGCATCATATACAGATAAGGTGCAGCTTGGCCCAGAGCTGTTCCGGCCTCCTGGTTGGCAATCGCCCATAACGCGGAGAACATTGGCGTCGAGAGACTGGTGCCACCAACGACATACCAGACCTGTAGAGGAAGTTGGCCAGGTTGGCTGATCACAACGATGCCACCCGTGAACGGATCAGCAAGCCAGGCAATGTCCGGCACTTGGCGATATTTTCCGGGCACGCCTGTCTGGAACGCGGGCTTCGCGAAGAAAGCGCTCGCTCCACCTCCAGCCCCCCCACTATAGCCGTAGAAGTTGTAGGAGTGTGCTGGATCGTAGATCACGCCGCCTTCCATCAGAATGGACTCGTGGGTCTGCCATCCAGTTTGGAAAGCGATCGAGCTATCGGAGTTCAGCGCCAGCGTGACACCACCCACCCCAGTAGCGTAAGGAAGATCTGCGGGCACGCTGACTGTGGGAGGAATGTGAAAGGTAGCGTAATTCCCGGCATCGCCTGAAGCAAAGTTCGTGGCAACACCGGCAATGGCAGCGACTTCCGAAATAAGATTCTCCTTGTTTAACTCCGTGCCCGATACGAAGAACTCAGGAGTTGTATAGCTGCCAGATATTACATTTCCGAATCCTGAAGTCGCGGCATAGAAGATCGCCTCATCGACGTCCTGGTAACTTGCAGTCGGTGGAACGACCAGATCGATGTTAGCGCCCGGAGCAATGGCATGTGTCCACTCCACATCAAGGTTGATCTCCAGATCCACACCCGAACAGGCAGATGCTGTTGGATAAGTGATGATGCTGAAATTCGCAGCGTTTAACTTCGGCAGCCCGAATTTTGCAGAGAAGGCATTGGCATCCTCTAGGATGGTTGGCGAGCCGCACCAATCGATGATGACAACGGTTTGCCCAGTTCCGTTGAAGCCTTCGGCGTATAAACCATCCAGGCCGTATGCGGTGTAGACATTCGACGGCGAATAACCGCAGCCGAACGACCCGGAGTAGTATCCATTTCCGGTGTATGTGGCCTTCGGATAGCCTCCAAAGGTGGTGTGTTTCTCTGTCTTCGGACCAGTGAAGCAAACCGACGCGAAATTGCCTGAATCTTCTGCAGAGATCGCGTGAGAGAGAGCTGCTCGATTCGCAAGCGGACTCACACCCGCCGTAAGACTGCTGGGCCGCAAATCCAAAGGATGTTCGAACTCACCGTCGTCCAGTCCGGAAACAGCTTGCACGAGCGCTGCTGCCGGCCCTTCGATATACGGGTTGCCGGCGTTGGCGCGCAGCGTCTTGCTGCCAACCTGATAGTCGTTGAGTTGTGTGTGGAAAGCTTTTTCAACATTGGTAACCGTTCCTTGCGCCCGGACATAGAAGTTGTTGGGGCCGACGCGGATGACCTTCAGATCGTTCGACTCGAAAAAGTCTTGAACGGTTTTTGCTTCCGCCGCGGTCGGTGCAAACTGAGCTGCGATCTCAGAATTCTTCAGCCAGTGTCGATAATTCGCGGAACTGGGGTTGTAGAGCTCATGAGCCAGCGCGTCGAGTGCGGCGCGATTGTGAGGTTGCAGCCAGATGCTGACCTCGATCGTATTTGAGGTCGCGGATGGGCCGAGATTCTTTGCGGTGGAAACATAAGCAGGGGTGCTGTTCACAATGTACGCTCCATCTGCTGCATAGGCTGGAGCGGTACCTGCAGACAGCAGAATGGAGAGAATCATTAAAACTGCAAGCGATAACAAAGGGATCGTCGAACCACCAAAAGGTGGCAGGGACACTTCTCTCTTGGATTGGGTCACCGGGTTCTCCTGGGAGACAGAAGATCTAAACAGCGAACGGCTTGGGACGAAGTATACCGCGAAACAGATTCAAATCAAATGAAATGCCGCGTCCCTTGCGGGTTTTGGCTCTGGATTTTTCTAATTCTCATTATCGGATTTGCATAACCTTTACTTGCAACTGTTCGGTTGATGCTGCTCACAAGATTAGGAGATGCCCTGTCCGGCAATTTTCTAATGGCTGCTAAACTACGGATGTTTAAGAGTTCAAGCGCTTCATCTCTATGCGTTTTCCCACCTCTAAGATGAGTAAGGCAGTTTGTTTTGTGTGCCTCGTGTTGCTTCTAAGGGGCAAGGGATCTGCTGCAACTGGAAGCCAACAGATGCAAAATGCTGCACCGTCGCGCGTGACCTCTAATTTCGCAACGATTTCTGCGCAGGCCGATGCCGCTCGCGATGCGGATCGCATTGAAGAGGCCGAGCCTCTGTATAAAAAAGCACTCGCCCTTCGCCCTAACTGGGCGGAAGGATGGTGGTCGCTGGGCACGATCGCGTATGACCGGAACGCATACTCAGAAGCAGCGCACGCCTTTCAGAAGGTAACGACTCTGGCAGCCAAGAACGGCAACGCATACGTGATGCTTGGCCTGTCTGAGTTTGAACTTGGACGTGATCTTCCGGCATTGCAACATTTGGAAAAAGGAGCAGCGCTCGGCCTGAGTGAAGATGCCAATCTCAGGCATGTCGCGCTATATCACGAGGGTGTATTGCTGCAACGTGCGGGAAAATTCCAGGCAGCGCAGGAGACGCTCGAACAATTGTGCCTGCAAGGTGTGCAAAGTCCGCAGGCAATCACGAACTTAGGCATGGTGCTGTTGCGCATGCGGGATCGTGAAGCTCCAACTGCGGGTTCGGATGATGTGACAATCGTATCGCGTATCGGTGACGCAGGATGTCTGGCAGCTCAGAAGAAGTTCGACGCGAGCAAAAAAGAATTGAGTGAGGTGGTCAGCCAGCATCCCGAATATCCAAAGATTCACTACGCTTTCGGGATCGTTCTAATGGAAGCGAATGATCTGGATGGGGCGGACGCGGAATTCAAACAAGAGATCGAGAACAATCCGACTGACCTTGTCTCGCGGTTGCAGATTGCGGCTTCGATGTATAAGACAAACTCCGCCGAAGGACTTCCCTATGCGGAAGAAGCTGTGAAACTCGCGCCGCAGCAGCCGTTTGCGCACTATCTGCTGGGCCTGTTGCTGCTGGATACAGATGATTTCCAAGGAGCAATTCCAGAACTAGAGATTGCTCGTGAGGCCTTCCCAAGAGAATCCCGGATCTATCTTGCGCTCGGCACAGCATATTCTCGCGCTGGGCGCAAACAGGAAGCAGCGCGGGCTCGTGGTAAGTTTACGCGTTTGAACGAAGAAAAAAAATCAATCCCCAACAGCGAGCAAGGATCGCAGCTTCCCGGCTCCGGACAGATTCGCGTGGGCGACATGCAAATCGCACCGCCGCACTGAATTGCTACTGCTTTGGTTCTTCGATGGTCAGAATGCGATCGACCGTCAGGTCGTGAAGCGTCTGTTTGATCCCGCTGGGCCAACGGATATCCATGCTCGTAATGCGTTTGTTATTTCCCAGGCCGAAGTGTACGCGGCTGTCGCTGGACGACGCGTAACCGACTGCCGTGGTGACTTCGTTCCACTGGGAGAGCCCGTCTTCTGTAATGATGTGAATCTGTGTGCCGATTCCCATCCGATTGCTTTTCGTGCCCACCAGCTTCAAGAGTATCCAATGATTGCCGGTGTCGGAGATGTTGTGAAAAAGCTTGACCTGGCCGCCGAGCACAGAGACGACTGCATCAATGCAGCCGTCATTGTCGAGATCTCCGAACGCCGTGCCGCGATGAACCGCCTCCAATTGGAAATCTGGCCCGGCCGTCGAGCTGACCTCCTGAAACTTTCCGTTCCCAAGGTTACGAAATATCGAATTCGGCTCCGGATACTTCCGGCGCGGCGACAATTCGCTGATGTTGTCGAGGACGTTGGAGCGCGCCACGAACAAATCTTTCCAGCCATCGTTGTCGAAATCGTAGATTCCGTTTCCCCAACCTGACATTTCTGTCGTTGGCTGTAGACCGTTGGCCAGTGTTAAGTCGTCGAAATCACCATGGCCACGGTTAACCAATAGCGGGAAACTCTGGTGCTCAACTGCGGTGTACCAGATGTCCGGACGCCCATCGTTGTTAACATCGCGGAAGCCCGATCCCATGCCAGATAACGTAGAACCATCCGGTGCATAGGCAACGCCCGCCGCAACGCCGACTTCCTCGAATTTCTTGCCGCCAATGTTATGAAAAAGAAATGCCGGCGTGGTGTCGTTAGCTACGAACGCGTCGAGAAATCCGTCGCCGTCATAATCCGCAAAAGAAACGCTCATCCCTTTGCCCATGTGTGCGGCAATTCCAGTTTCTCCGGAGACATCAGTAAAAGTTCCATCGCCATTGTTGCGATACAGCGTGTTATGCAGGGATGCATAAAGTTTGGGATGGCAGTAGGCGCGCACTCCGTTCTTCACATCGCAGTAAGGGTCTTTGTTGACTTCCCAAACGCAGTAGTTGACGACGAACAGATCAAGCTGTCCATCGTTGTTGTAATCGAACCATCCGGCGCCGACCGACCACATTTTCTTGCCGTTCAGTTTGGCTCCTGCTAATCCGGCTTTTGCCGTCACGTCGGTGAACGTCCCATCACCATTGTTATGAAAGAGCTGATTGCCGGTGACATTGGCCAGAAATATGTCTGGATGGCCGTCGTTATCGTAATCACCAACAGCGACGCCCATCCCATAGCCCGCACCAGCCAGTCCTGCCCGCTCGGTAACGTCGGTAAAAGTTCCGTCGTGATTGTTGCGATACAAGCGATTCCAATACGCCGGAGATTCCTTCTGGAGCGAAGGGATCGCCGCACCGTTGACCAGATAAATATCCAGATAGCCGTCGCCGTCGTAATCGAGCAAGGCGACTCCGGCGACCATCGTTTCAATCTGATTTTTATTCGAGGTAGGTGAGTTCTGAGTGACGAAATGAATCCCGGATTTAGTGGCGATTTCCTCAAATTTGATTGGTGCGGGAGCCTGGGGCTTTGAGCTGTCAATGAGGACGGCTCCGAACACGAGTATAAGAATCAATCGATACATGACTCATTGGTAAAGCACAGCAAGTTATACCAGTTAGAAAGTGGTTGAAGTGTCCGCAATGCTCATAGGTCGAGCGAAAGTTTTGCTAAAGCCGCCAAGCTGTGTTTGCTCAGGATGCTGGTCCTAGCCGAAGAAAAATCTTGACGAGCGCTACAAACTTGTGATCTGTTACGTAATCACAAGTATGATGATACTTTCTAACACACAATCCTCTACCTCAGAAGACCGCAAAGGCAAGATCCTGCTCTTCATTAAAGAGAGGGGCACCGCCTCTATCGTCGAGATGGCGGTTGAGTTTGCCGTCTCTGAAATGACGGTGCGCCGAGTTCTTCACAAACTTGCCGACTCCGGGTTGGTTATCCGCACTCCCGGAGGCGCGATGGCGGCGCCCTCGGGGTCGATGGAAAAGAGCTTCCTGGAGCGTTCGGCCAAGATGGCGAGCGCCAAGGATGCCATTGGGCGCGAGGCGGCGAAATTGGTGCAGGACGGCGAAACCGTGGTGCTTGATTCCGGATCGACCACTCGATATGTGGCGCGGTATCTCGCGTCCAAACGCGGGGTTTCCGTCGTTACAACTTCGCTGGCAGCGCTAGAGGAACTGGCCGGAAGTGCCGATGTACAAGTGAGGCTGACGGGCGGGGTGTATCGGCGCAGCAGCCACGATTTGAGCGGCAACGCGGTGTTGGATGTTCTGAGCGGCATCTATGCGGACAAAGTGTTTTTCGGCGCCGCGGCACTTTCGTTTCACAAAGGAGTCATGAACTTCGACGCGGATATGCCAAGGGTATTTCTGCGAGCAGGTCGTGAACGAATCCTAGTCATCGACAGCAGCAAAATCGCGACTGAAGCGGTGTACCGGCTCTGTGCGGTAGAGAAATGCGACATGGTGATCACCGATAGAGGAATCAAGGCAACGGATATTGCGAGGCTGCGCAAATTAACCAGCGTTTTGGTGGCGGAGTAAGAGTAGCAGGGCGCGGTAGAACGAAGAACAGAAGAACAAGAGTGAAGAGCAAGGGGAAAGCAATGGGACGCTCGGTGGTTTCTGGGATTGTTTTGGTTTTGTTCGTGATGTTAGCGCTTGTAGGCGTGCAAGGGCAGTATCGGGGCAGTCTTCAAGGCACCGTGACGGACGCGCAAGGGGCAGTGATTTCTGGAGCCATAGTCACGCTGATCGACAAGGAAACGAATCGGACACTCATGGCTCAGACCAACGAAGCGGGCGTGTACAACATCGGGAGCTTGCCTCCCAGCCGGTACACATTGACGGTCGAAAAGCCCGGCTTCCAGAGGAAGGTGCTGGAAGACGTCGGCATCGTGGCGGAGCAGGAGAATGCAGTGAACGTGGTCTTGGCCGTCGGTAATATCACCGAAACAATGACCGTGCGCGGCGATGCTGCTCCTCTCCTGGATACCGAAACGGCTTCAATCAGTGGAACTATTACCTCGCAGGAAGCGCAGACCATGCCTGTTTATGGCCGCGACGTGTTCCAGTTGCTCCAACTTGCTCCGGGTGCTTTCGGAGATGGATCGCAGGCTGCCGGCGGTGGTTCAAATTTTCTACCGTCCCGAAATTTTGCAGTTGGCTCTGCGAGTCCATCGCAAGGAATCTTTGGAACGTATAACTCCCCGGCGGTTTCCGTAGGAGGTGCCAGACAGGAATTAACCGACATTCAAATCGATGGCGTTGGCGCCACCGACGTGGCCTGGGGCGGAACTGCGATTGTTACTCCGAATCTGGATTCGGTCAAAGAAGTGAAAGTCGTTACCAACGGCTATGACGCCGAAGAAGGCCGATACAGCGCAGGACAAGTCAAGGTAATCACTCAAAACGGAACAAATCAATATCACGGCTCGGCTCATTGGCGTATGGACCGGCCGGGATTCAACGCTTACCAGAGGTACAACGGAACAAACCCTATTACAAAAGACCTAGCCTTCATCAACGATTTTGGCGGATCGCTCGGTGGACCGATCAAACACGACAAGCTGTTTGGCTTTTTCTCCTACGAGACCATTCACGCCAGCAACGGTACGAATAGTGCAGGCTGGTTTGAGACGGCACAATTTCGCGCAGCTGCCGTTACAAATCCCGCAAGTGTCGCCGCGCGTATGTTTGGTTACAAAGGTATTGCTCCGCTGTCGGGCGTGGTAGACGAGAGTACGAATGATCCGAGCGGCGTTAAAAATTGTGCGTTGATCGGTCTTACGCAAGGAGTGAATTGCAACTTCATTCCAGGGCAGGGGCTGGATATTGGGAGCCCCCTCAGTTCCACGAAATTCCCTCTAGGAACTCCTGATCCATCATTTAATCCGTCTGGCCCAACTGGTTTAGGAGGAGACGGTACAGGAAACACATCGAATCTAGACGGCGTCGCAGATATTCAATACCTTGCCCAGTCCTACAATCAGCCGTCACTCGAGCAGCAGTTTCAGGGCCGTGTGGATTTTAACGCTACCAGCAAAGATTTGGTGGCTGTCAGCTTCTTCTATGTGCCCAATCGCGCGACGGTGGTCAACGGCTCTCCACGAGCCATGAATATTTATCAGCAAAAGAGCCGCAATCAGACGGCAACGGTGATTTGGGATCGTCTGATTTCTACGACTTTGCAAAATGAGTTTCGTGCCAACGTGGGTGGTTGGAATCAAAACACGCTTAAGGACAATCCCGGTTCGCCCTGGGGTTTGCCGACACTGCAGATCGGAAATCTGTCGGTTGCAACTGCTATCGGTAATATAAGCCCCAACAATTATGGGATTTCTACGCCTACGGAGTTCGACCAGTGGACTTATGCTGGCAAGGACGTTCTAACGAAGGTCTACCACAGTCACACACTCAAGATGGGCGGTGAGGTCAGCCGCATGCTTTTCGTGGATGCGGCTCCATGGAACGCGAGGCCTATCTACAGTTTTAACGACATGTGGGACTTGATGAATGATGCGCCGGTCTCAGAGTTTGCAGCCTTTAATCCAAAAACGGGCGTGCCTTCGGACTTTCGCTTCGATTCCCGTGAGGATATATACGGTGCTTTCATTCAAGACAGTTACAAAATGAGGCCGAATCTGACCCTCACGGCCGGTCTTCGTTGGGAATATTTTGGTCCCATCTCGGATAAGTACAATCACCTTCCCGTCGTTCAAACTGGACAGGGCGTGAATGCAATTACCGGGATAAAGATCAGGGTCGGTGGAAATCTTTTCAATACTAGCAAGGCGAATTTTGATCCGGAACTGGGATTTGCCTGGAGTCCGCGTCAGTTCAACGACAAGCTCGTGGTTCGCGGAGGTTTCGGCATTTCCTACAGCGCTTTGCAGGAGGGAAATGCACTGGATGTCCGAAACAATCCTCCCCTTCTTTCTTCGCCTCTTTTTCTTACAGGAAGCAGCATTTTGTACGGGTTGAATTCTTTGCCGAGTAACCCGACGTCTTTTTTCGGCTATGCAGGGAATCCGGCGACGCTGATCAATTTCGATCCGACAACGAATCTGCCAGTACCCGGCCAAAACTTCCAGCCGGTGAATTTGGTCGCGTTCGAGCAGAATTGGCCTACAACTCGAACCTACCGATATTCTCTTGAGCTTCAGCAGGACCTCGGCCGCGAATGGGTGGCCACACTCGGTTATCAGGGAACCGCGAGCCGGCATCTGACGCGACTCTACAACTACGGCTTATTTGAATACGCACGATTGCAGGCTGCCAATGCATTCAACTCTGTGGTCCAGTCCGTCACGATGTATGACAACGAAGGCCAAGGTAACTTCAACGCGCTGTTGGCGGGCCTAAAGCACCGCTTCGGCCACTCTTTCCAATTGGAGAGCCAATATCGCTGGGCTAGGGGCCTCGATACGGGATCGAACAACTATTCTCCCGCACAGCACAATGGCGCGTGCAGTTGCGACGGCGGAAGCTACATGTTCACGATGAAAAATGATTATGGGCCTTCCGACTTCGATGTCACTCACTATTTCAAGGTATTCGGCATTTGGTCTCCCACAATTTTTCATGGCGAGAAGAGCTTCCTAGAGAAAACTGCTGGCGGATGGAGCCTCAGTGGAATCCTGAACTTTCATTCTGGCTACCCGTGGAATCCGAACGATCCAAATATGGGCCAGAACTCTATCTATGCATTAAGTGGTACAGCGTATGGTGGTGGTGGTGTGCTACGTCCAGGCTATTATCTGGGAGGTCTTGACGCGGGCAATTTCAAACTCAATGCGAATGGTGTCGGACGCTATCCGAACGGAGCAGACAATCCATCGGATCCACAACATGACATATTCCCGGAGAATAATCCGGTAACGAACGCTCCTTGCTATACACCCGGTCCTGCGCTGTCAGACATCATTGCCGGCAATGCTCAGCCCGGACCGATTCCGTGCCCTCCAGCGATCGGACGAAATTCTTTCCGCGGACCGGTGTATTTCGATATCGACGCCACGATTGGTAAGTCTTTCGGGCTGCCATCGATGAAGGTTTTCGGCGAAAATGCGAAATTTATGTTTACTGCGAATTTCTACAATCTGTTCAACAAAGTGAACCTCGCGAATATCGATGCCAACGTCAATGACTCCACCTTCGGAGTAGCAACGACTGCCTTGGGATCGCGCACGATCGACCTGCAGTTGCGATTTAGCTTCTAAGAGATCCCCCAATGCCGGTTTCGGCGTTGGAGAGGGGGTGATAGTGGGGCAAGAGGCTGCACGAAGTCTCTTGCCCCCTGTCGGTTTTCTAGTTCTTTTGCTACTTCAGTAAGCAGAACTGGTTCCGTCTCAGAAGCCGATTGAGGGTTTTGCAAGGCCAGTCTTGCGACCCAGTCTCTTTGCTTGGCTGCGTTACTATGGTCCGCAATAGAAATTTCACTTTATCCATGCCTTCGATCAACAAGATTGTGCTCGCTGTGTTCGCTGTGATCCTTTGCGGTGCCATAGTGTCTGCACAGCAAAAGCCATTTCCTGTCACCTCTGTCGTTGATGCATCGACGATCGCCGGTCGTCCCGCGCAACTCGATGCGCAAGGAAAACTGCTGCCTTGGCCCATGCCTGACAACATTGGATATTCCTATTCATCGCACGTACTGACCCAGTGGACCATTCTTTGGGATCAGTACAACCGGCAGCGTCTTCATTACTTCTACTGCTGTTTCGATTTCGACCGCACCACGTTTGAACTCGCTCCCGATCCGCACTGGGTCAACTCCACGGGCTATCTGCGCGCCATGATGGAGGGGTTCATGGAGCGCCTCTATCCGTACACCGGCGATCCGCGAACTCTTACCTTCCTGCAAGACTTCGTGGATTACGAACTCGAACACGGTCTAACGCCTGAAGGATATGCCTGGTCGCAGGTGCCCTACGCATCCGCCAACCCAGGTGCGAAACGTTACACCGGATGGAGCGGGCTTGGTGCCGAAGACTATATTGAACCGCACGTGGTTGGCGAAGACGGGTATGGCTATCTCCGGCTGTACGAGATGACCGGCAACACACGCTATTTGCAGGCTGCGATTCATTGTGCCGATGCTCTCGTTAAGAACTACAAAGCAGGAGATGAGAACAACTCTCCATGGCCGGTGCGATTGTATGCGCGCGACGGAAAGGCCGAAGGTCGGCCGATGGGTCCATATTCCTCCAATGTCATCGAGCCCATCATGCTGTTCGATGAACTCATCCGCCTCGGACAAGGAGATGTTGAAGGTTACACGCGAGTGCGTGCGGGTGCGTGGGATTGGTTTCAGAAATATCCGTTAGCGACCAACACATGGGTTGGCTATTTCGAGGATACCGTGGCCAGAATGGCCAACATGAATCAGGTGATTCCGCTGGAATTTGCCCGCTACGTTCTCTTGCATCCTGAAAAAGATCCGCAATGGCGCGAACACGCTCGAAAACTGATCGATTGGGTCAAGACGACGCCGAAATGGCCAAAATACATTGTGCATGGCGCTACGGTCACCACGGAGCAAGGCGATGGAAAGGAGTTTTGCTGCAATGAACCGAATCAATGTTGTGACAGCCACACGTCACGGTTGGCCGCGATAGAGGCTCTTTACTTTGCTAAAACCGGAGATGTCGCTTATCGCGACACTGCTTTCCGTTCTTACAACTGGGTCACATATTTCCAGGGACTCTCCGCCGGTGCTCATGCGCCTTTCACGGGCCAATGGTGGTTCACAGATGAATTTGCCGACGGCCCGCGAAGATTGATGGACGCCTTCTGGGCTGTTCCTGAGTGGGCCCCAGCGGATGAATCTCATCTACTCGGCTCAAGCTCGGTGGTCACGAAGATCAGCTACGGCAAAGGCTCGGTTATCTACTCCACATTTGATCCGCAATCTTCCGATGTGCTTCGCCTTGATTTTGTGCCTGACTCTATCACTGCGAATGGAAAGCATCTCACGCGGCGCAAAGACCTCGATCAACCGGGCTTCATATTTGATGATTCAACTCACGTCCTTCGCATTCGGCATGATGATGCGCGCGACATTGCCATTCGCGGGAAAGACGGAAATACTCCTCCGCAGTTCGTCACTTTTGACGATCCGCATCTCGCCGCCGGTACCTTACTGAATGGGCAATATCCTTCCGGAGTGATCGATTGGGAAACAGATCAGTGGCGGATCAGTGTGCCAGAAGGCGGATTTGGAACCTTCAATCTCGCCGTCGCCGACCCGAATGCAACAACGGCAGAATTTCGTTTTTATTGGCCTCGCATCTTCGCCGGTGTCGATGTCTACAATGGCGGAACTGCGGATGCGACCGTGACGATTCATTCCCCTGAGATTCGCGAGATCTCACTCACGATCAAGCCGGGGCAACTACAGCGTCTACGAACCGGATGGCGGGACGCCAGCACGAGTGTCGTCTTCGAACTCAAAAATGGGGAAGGCCTGCGATTCGATAATCTCGCATACGTCCACGAGTAAAGCTTAGTCCTTACGCTCTCAGCGTAGTAGGTCTCTGTCATTGTCCAAAGAAGCTATCAAATCCCATCTTTTATTTGTGTTATATTTTAACAACTAAAATGACAAACTGCAACAATCGTAAGTTATAACTTAAAAGAGATCGGTGTAGTCGGGAAGAATCGAGATCATCGGGCCCTAAATGCCGGAAGAAAAATCCAGACTGCTGGTCATCGGATCGCGAGGTTTTATAGGAAGTATTGCGGCGTTGTCTGCTGGGCCTGAGTTTGAAGTGATTGAGGGAAATCGAGTCTCTACAGGACGACCCGACGAAGTGGAGATCGACGTAACAAAAGAAAGCACCGTGAAAGCTGCTTTTGAGGCCGCGCGACCTGATGTCGTCTTGTTGTTATCCGCGATCTCAGACATTGATCGATGCGAGCAGTTTCCGGAAGACGCAAAGGCCGTGAACTTCCGCGGGGCCGAGCATGTGGCCAATGCCTGCGCTTACAGCAAAGCACGGCTGTTGTTCGTTTCTACCGCTGCAGTTTTCGATGGTCGCAAATATGGCTATACGGAAGAGACTCCGGTTAGCCCGATCAGTGTTTATGGCGAAACGAAGGCGATGGCGGAAACGTCGGTCATAGGGCTTGTTCCGGCGGCGATTGTGGTGCGCATTGCACTGGTTCTTGGTTTTGCCGGCCGTCCGGGCACCAATGCTCTATTAGACAATCTGCGAGCACAGTGGACCTCCGGACAGACTGTAGCCCTGCCAATATTTGAGCAAAGAAATCCAATCGACGCGGTTACGGCCAGCCGATTTATGCTCGATCTCTTGAAGAAACCGGAGACCGAAGGGATCTTTCACATCGGATGCAAAGACTCCATCACGCGATATCACCTGGGTCTAAAGGTTGCCTTCCGAATGGGCTATCCGGGTCAGGTCCAGCCTCAACGCGAGCCCGTGCCAGGGCGGGCTCCGCGTGGACCAGATCATTACCTGTTGACGGATAAACTTGCCATGACATCTTCCATCGCAATTCCTACATGCGACCAAGTGATCGAGAGGTGCTTTGATGGCCTTGCCTAAGGCTAAGTTTGAACTGGAGTTTTCCCACGGCTCCATTTACGGAGAAGAAGAGAAAACTGCTGTACTAGAAGTGTTAGCGGCCAATGCGCCGTCCTGCGGAGCCAAGGTTCAGCAATTTGAGCGGGAATTCGCGGCGTATTGCGGAACGGAGTATGGCTTGGCGGTTTCCTCCGCGACAGCGGGGCTCGCGTTGGCGCTGATTGCTGCTGGAGTCAGGCCAGGCGACGAAGTCATCACGACACCGATCAGTTGGATTTCTACCGCAAATGCTGCCGCCGTACTTGGAGCGAAGGTAGTCTTTGCCGATGTAGAGCCATGCACACTGAATCTCGACCCGCAATCCGTGGCCAGTAAAATCACCGACCGCACCAAAGTCATTCTGCCGGTCCATCTCTATGGACAATGCTGCGACATGGATGCGTTGAACGCACTCGCACGTCCGCGCGGCATTGTAGTGGTCGAAGACGCGGCGCATGCTGCAGGCGCTGAATACAAGGGACGCAAGGCTGGTTCGCTCGGAGATATCGGCATCTTCAGCTTTCATCAGCAGAAGAACATGGTTACGCTGGGCGAAGGTGGCATGATTACAACCAGCAGCAAGGCAATGTTCGAGAGCATGCTCTCTCACAGATCCCTGTGCGCTCGCACCTACGATCCCAAGGGCAAATATCTTGCCATCGACGAAAGTGTTCAGCCCATGGGGAAACGGTATTGGCATCTCGAATTCGACGGAATCGGTTTCAACTATCGTATGACCGAAATTCAGGCGGCGGTGGGCCTTGTTCAATTGCGCAAACTTGATTCCTTAAATGCGCGCCGCATTGAGATTGCAAAGAAATACAACGAAGGATTGCGCGGCATCAAAGGGTTGCAACTACCCCATGTGCCTTCTCACCTTAAACATACGTTTCATGTATATCTGCTGCTTCTCGAACCGGACTTCCATCTCAACAAAGAAAACTTCATGTGGGAGCTATACAACGGCAAGCAGATCAAGGCATGGTCACACTACATGCCCATTCATCTGACCAAAATCTATCGCAGCATGGGACACGGTGAAGGGGAATGCCCAGTTGCGGAGGCGATGGCTGAACGCTATATAAGCATTCCGATTCATCCGCGTATGACGGAAGAATCCATTCAGTACGTAATCGATAGCATTCGAGAACTCGCATGAACGTTTTTAAGCAGACCGTTGCAGAACTGCGCGAATCGGGAGAGTTTTTCTCCCGCCGTGGTCCGATTTACATCAGTCGTGCACCAGGGCGTCTGGATCTAATGGGCGGAAATGTTGACTACACCGGTGGGCTTGTCTTTCAAGCGACAATTCGTGAGGCAACCTGGGCAGCTGTACAAAAGCGAGACGATGGCCGCATCGCTTTCTGGAATCCTCAGATGCAACGTGAAGGATGGTTCGATCGCGTGGACTTTGAACTGTCCGCTCTCACCGACGAAGCTGTCGTGCGGAAGTTGGTAAATGCCAGCCCGCAGGTTCGATGGACGTCGTATGTGCTCGGAGTGTTCTATCTTTTTCGCAGTAAATTTCCTGAAAAGACTACGACTGGCGTCAACGTTTATATCGAGTCAGAAGTTCCTTTGAACAAAGGAGTCAGTTCCTCGGCAGCCATCGAAGTCGCGGTCATGAAAGCTGCGGCGGCTGCCTACGGCATTCCGCTCGCTGGAGTGGAATTGGCGGAATCGTGCCAGTGGGTGGAAAACGTCATTGCAGAATCGGCCTGCGGCATCATGGACCAAGCCGCTTCCGTCCTCGGAGACGAAGGCTATGTGCTACCGCTATTGTGCCAGCCGTGCTCTCCGTATCCTCTAGTGAAGCTGCCTGCGGGTCTTCGATGTTGGGGAATCGATTCTGGTGTGCGTCATACGGTGACAGGCATTGAATATGAAGCGGCCCGGGCCGCAGCGTTTGTAGGATATCGCATCATTTGCGATCGGGAACGCTTGCCTCTCACTCTCGACGGTGGTGGTCGAATTCCTCGCTTCGTTGAGCCGCGATGGAATGGCTACATCTCGAACATTCCTCCTTCGGTGTTTCGTTCCCGGCATGAATCCTACCTGCCCTATGTCGCTTCTGGCGCTGAAATTCAAGGCCTCGGGAAAACGCATATTGACCCCTACACGACAATCCGCACGGAAGTGAACTATCGCGTGAAGGGATGCACCCGCTACGCCGTTGAAGAAAACCAGCGAATCGTCATGTTCGTAGAGTTCGCTGGCAATGCGCGAAACGGGCATGCAGAGAATACATTCCGGCTCATGGGAGATTTAATGTTCCAATCCCACTGGTCGTACACCGAGTGTGGCCTTGGGTGCGAAGCGACGGACTTGCTGGTGGAATTGGTTCGTGAAGAGTGTGCAAACCGCAAGCTGTACGGCGCCAAGATCACAGGTGGTGGCGGCGGAGGCACCGTCGCGGTATTAGGTGCTGACGATGGAGAAGAGTCGCTTCAGCGTGTGGTTCAGAAATACGCCGAAATTCGAAAATACGAACCGTATGTCTTCCAAGGCAGCTCTATCGGAGCCGACATCTTTGGCATCCAGGTACTTGGAGCTGAATCATGAGCACGACGGCAGCGGCGGTATCCAACAAAAGCAGAACGGCATGGTTCTTTTTGCTATTGGCGCTGGCCTCGCTGATGTGGTCGGGCCAAGGCACCGCGGTCAAAGTTCTCGATCGCCACATCGGGCCGATCGCGATCACTTTTTTGCCCTTCTACATCACGACGTTTTTGTTCGTGCCTCTTCTCCTCAAAATGAGGAAAGAAAATCCCCGCGCCATGAATCCTTCTGCAGCGGACTGGGTCCAGTTTGTGATTGCTGGCGTGGCCGGCCAGGTACTAGCGCAACTCGGCATGACCTGGGGAGTCAGTAAATCTCTAGCTTCCAATGGAGCGATCCTCAATCTACTAATACCGGTAATCAGCGCTGTCCTTGCTTCCGTCATGCTTAAAGAGCGGATCACAATGTTGCGGGTTGCAGCATTGCTCATTGGCCTAGTTGGGGTTGTGTTGATGTCGGTGCCCGACTTGAAACAGGCCTCGTTCGGCGAGATGCACTTCCTTGTAGGCAATCTTCTGATCTTGTGCGGGTGTTTGGGGTCATCGTTCTATAACGTCTACTGCAAAGGATTGATGCGGCGTTTCACAGAGATCGAGATTCTCATCTTCAGCTATATCACCGCATCGATTGCCAGCTTGCCCCTACTCATCTGGATAGAGCCGTTTTCCATCCGTAGTTTTCAGCAGTTCGATTGGCAAAGTTGGGCTGCCTTTGCTTTTCTTGCTTTATTTATGTACGGCGCATCAATGCTGCTTTTTTTCAAAGCACTGCAACATCTCGATGTCACCACTGCTTCCGCGTCGCTATATCTTGTCCCTGTATTCGGCGTGCTTCTTGCGGTTGTCCTGCTTGGCGAACGGCTAAATGTACTCGCCATTGCCGGTGCGGCGATTGTCTTGCTGGCTACTGCTCTGATTATGAAGTACGACACCAGCTACTAATGCTTTATCTGGCGGTCTAAGCTGTTTTCTGATTGCTAATCCACGCAGTCACTTCTTCGTGCAAGACATCCAGTGGTAAGGCGCCATTTCCCAGTACTTCATCATGGAAGACCCGAATATCAAACTTGTCACCCAGTTTTTGCCGAGCTGCTTCGCGGAGTTTCAAAATCTCAAGTTGTCCGAGTTTGTAGGCTAAGGACTGGCCGGGCCACGCGATGTAACGGTCCACTTCACTCTGAACGTTCGGCTCGTCCATCGCGGTATAACGATGGAAATAAGCCACTATCTGGTCGCGTGACCAACGCTTTTCGTGTACGCCTGTGTCGATCACGAGCCGGATGGCGCGCCACATCTCGTTTTCCAAGCGGCCGTAATTACTGTAGGGATCCTGATAGCGGCCGACCTCCTTGCCCAGCCGCTCCGAGTAGAGCGCCCATCCTTCGACAAAAGCGGTGTAGCCGGCGTGGCGGCGGAACTTTGGCAAATCCTGCATCTCCTGAGCCAGCGAAAGCTGAAGATGGTGTCCGGGAATGCCTTCGTGGTAAGCGATGGCCTCAACATTCAAAATCAGACGGTGCTCAGGGTCCCATTCGTTGACGTTGATGTGGCCGGGGCGCGAACCGTCCGCGGTGCCTTCGCTGTAGTCCGCAGGCACGGCATTTTTCGAACGCGATGCTTCCATCGGAATGGCGGTGAGCTTACTCTTCGGCAAGCGGCCAAAGAGTTTTGGTAGTTCCGGCTCCATTTCGTGCGTATATTTTGCGTAGAGATCAAGCAATTGCTGGCCAGACGTCGCATACAGGCTGCGATCATTCTTGATGTACTCGTTGAGGCTGGCGAGATCCTTGAATCCAAGTTGATGTGCGACGGTAAGCATCTCGGCTTCGATCTCTTCGATCTGCTTAAGTCCGAGTTCATGGATTTGATCTGGTGGCAGGTTGGTGGTGGTAATGCGGCGGATCGCAAAAAGATAGCGCTCCGCTCCATCGGGTAGCGACCACACGCCCGGTTCGGTGCGCCCGTGCGGCGCATATTCATTGCGAACGAAAGTTGCGAAGTGCTGATACGCGGGAAGGATCCGGGCGGAGATGATTGCGAGAACAGCGTCACGGAGCCGCTTTTGATCAGCAGGCGGAATACTCGCATGAAAGTCTTTTACTGGCTTGGCGAATGGACTGGCTTCGCCTGTCTTTTCCGCGATGTCGTCAGTTTCAGCTGCGACCTTCTCCAGCAGATAACGAGGAGGCATGAGACCATCCCGCATTCCCTGCCTCATGTTTGCCGTGACCTGATCGAAGAGGTGCGGAATCTGATGCAACCGGGCCAGGTAGTTTTCGTAGTCGGTAACATTGCTGAAAGGCGTGAGGATTATTAAATTCGGCATCTCCAGATGGGGACCTCCCATCTGATTCACCGGCATTTCCCAGGATTTGAACTTCGCGCCTTCGATATCCTGGCGCAATCTTTGGATCATCAATTCGCGACTCAACGCATCTTGGCGGGAGAATCCCTTCGGATCGATCCCTTCGAAGCGCGCCAGGAACTTGTTCTTCTGATCGACATCGGACTGGAAGAACTCAGGTGAGTTGTCACCAAGGCGGTCGTTGTAGCGAGCGTCGCCTAATGCTGTAGCATGCTCGGGATTCGTCCGCAGGTGATATTCCCACTCTTCATCGAAAAGTGAGAGGAGTTGCTGGCGACGGGCCTCGACAGAAGCCATGCCGGGCGTGCCATTCTGAGCTAGAGAAGCAGGTAGCAGCGTAGAACCAGCGGCCGCAGCCGCCGTCATCATGAAATGTCTACGAGAAAACGTCCCGTGTCCAGCCACTTTTGGACCTCCTATCTGGCAAATCAATAATGGATACTGTATACATTAATGGGCTAAATCTAAATGAAGAGAAGATCAAAATCCAGCTAGGACGAGTGACACTTCTTTAGCCAGACGGGCTCCTTAATTGAAACAAATGTGGGTGCCCCATTTCTCGCTGTTTTTGCAAGAAGTGGGGCTTTGACTTTCCTAGAACTAGTGGGTTGAGTCGGTAGTTTGGAATCGAAACAGGTATCGAGGGGTCTGGGGGAACCGAAATCCCACGTCTCGCAAAAGAGGTGAGACATGGGGCACCCGGCAAGGGGAAAATCAAAATCCAGGCACACGAGATCACCAGCTAGGACATTACCGCGTCCGCCTCAATCTCCACAAGAATTTCGGGTGAGATCAGCGCACTCACCTGCACCATCGACGTCGCCGGACGAATGTCGCGGAAGAATTCGCCATGCGCTTTGCCGATCTTCTCCCAGTCCGCAATGTTGATAACGTACATGCGAGTGCGCACGACGTCTTTCATGCTTACACCGGCCTTCTTCAGCGCGCTCTCAATATTCTTCAGAGTCTGCACCGCCTGCGCATACACATCTCCTACACCGACGAGCTTGCCATCCGGACCTGTTGCTGTCGTTCCAGACACGTGTACGTACGATCCTATTTTGACTGCGCGAGAGTAACCCACAATTGGTTCCCATTGAGTGCCGCTTGCGATGTTCTGCCGTTCCATGTGTGCCTCCACACTCATTTTATAGGCGGACCATTGCGCCAATCACGGCCGCATTGGCAGCGGCATGATCCGACTGCCAGCAATATACTGCGAAATCCCCGCATGACCGCCACTATCGTGCTACCGCGCGCACTGCACAACTCGTTTGCGCGCCAAACCGTCTAACGAATTAGAAAAATTAATTGGGAGGAGAAACAAAAGTCACTTGCGTTGCACAAATAAAGTAAGGTATCTACTCACGCAGGGACGCTGAAACTCCGTGCTGGGTACTGCGTTCAGGGGGCTGAAAGCTAGGGACGAAAACGGGGGCCAAAGTTATGATTCCGGAATCGCATCCGCTACAGCAGTTGTTTCAAGATCTCGTGGGACGGCACTATGCGGAAGAAATCGGGATACGCGATCCGCAGATTGTCGCCTACGTCTCGCACCTGCTGGCGGAATTTTGCGAAGCCGACCAACTCTACAAGATTCGCAATGCCTCCCAGCGTCCGCTCTCCGATGTCGGCGAAATGCTTCTCGAATCTGATCCCGTTTACGGCCCAGCCCCGTCGTTTGACCGTGAGCGCCAGGTACGCAAGCATATCGGTGACTACACACTGTTTTTCGCAGGGATGTTTCCCGAGAGCATCAATCATCACCGGCTGCGCCGCCAGCGTCTGGAAAATTTCGTAGAGTGGATCAAGGCCGGCAAAGAGAGTTACTACGTCGTCTCGAAGTTCGAGCACTTCGAGTACGCCAAAGTCGCACCCATGTTCGCAAGTCTTTCAAAAAACTTCGAAGAATGTGTCTACGGCCTGAATATGGTCAAGAATGATCTGGAAGAGATGCAGCATCCGATCACACGCCGCACGGACGACTTGATCATGTAGCAACTTCGTCCTGTGGTGCTCCGGATTGCACCTCACTCCCGCAGATCGCTTGCGCTCCCCAGTCGGTAAAAACTCAGCGCCGCGCTCCCTTGCACTAACTTGCGGAATCTCCGCAGCGGTCCGAATTCTTCGCCCGGATCAAATTTCTTTTCGTGCTCGGCAATCACCATCGACATCGCCCAGACCACCGGCGACTCCGCCAGCGCTCGCAGCATTTCCCGATACACGTCCTTCATCTGATAGGGCGGATCGATAAATACCACATCCGCCGCCACGTGTTCCCGCTCCATACGCCAGAAAGCGCGCGGCAATTCTTCGTGCAACAACTTGTACCCGTTGACGATGTCGAGACTTTTCAAATTACCGCGAATCACATCCGCCGCTGTGGCTGACGACTCCACGAAATAAACCTGCTTCGCTCCGCGGCTCAGTGCTTCGATTCCCACCGCTCCCGTGCCAGCGAAGAGATCCAGCCACACGCTGCCCTCGAGCGCTGCCGGATTCCCAGCCGTCAGCACATTGAATAATGTTTCCCGCAGCCGATCCGACGTCGGACGAATATCCATTCCCCGCAATGAACGCAGCGGACGGCTTCGGTATTTTCCGGAGATCACCCGCATGGCGCAGTTTCGGATGCCGTCATCAATATATCCGTCCATGTAGAATAAATGCAGTGAGGGCTATGCGCGGCTGGTCCATACCTATAGGTCGGTTGTTCGGTGTTGATATTCGTATTCACCTGATATTTTTTATTCTGCCTTTATTCGTCTATTTCACTGAATCTCTGGCTCACGGTAAAGCTGACGGATCGCGTGATCTCGCGCTAGTTGGAATTATTTTGGCTTGTGTGGCCGCTCATGAATGCGGGCACATTCTCGCCGCGCGACGCTTCGGCATGGTCCCGAAGGCAGTCTTTCTACTTCCCCTGACTGGCGTAGTCCTATATGACGAATCCCATGAAAAACCCCTGCCTGCTGCGATGGTATGGAAGCGCGACATCCGCCTCGCCCTGATCGGCCCCCTCGTGAACCTTGCTCTGGCTGGCTTCTGCGCGGCTGCTGTGACCGCGACTATTCCCGGCGTTCAGCTATGGAAGTGGCCTTTTCTGCAGGTATCTGATCTTGCGAAAAGTCTGGTATGGGCCAACCTCTACCTGGCCGGGATAAACGTCATACCCGCCTATCCTCTCGATGGCGGCCGTATTTTGCGCGCGATCTTTTCCCGCACACTCGATGCTTCCGCCGCTACGCGCCGGGCTGTCTCCATCAGCAATGCGATCTCTATGGTGCTCATGGTGGGCGGCCTTTTCAGTAATAACTGGCTGACCATGGTTGGCGTTATCGTTTTTTCCGCCGCTCAACTCGAAGAGCGCGCGCTCGTGTTCCAGTCGGTGCTCGACAATGTGCGCCTCGAAGAAGTCATGCTTACCGATTTCGCAACGCTCTCACCGGCAGACACACTCGAAGATGCGCTGGAAAAAGCCGTTCACTCTCTGCAGGACGATTTTCCCGTTGTCCGTGGCAGCGACATGGTCGGAGTGATTTCGAAGCAGCGCATTCTTGACGCTCTGCGCGCAGAAGGAAACGGCTACGTGCAGGCCGTGATGAACAAGATTTTCGAGGTCTCCGTGCGCCAGGATTCGCTTGGCTCAGCTTTCCGCAAGCTCACTGTGCGCAATTCCAGCATCATCCCGGTCGTCGAAGATCAGCGGCTCATCGGCATTGTGACGCTGCAAAACCTGATGCACTCAATGGCTCTGCTCGCCGAAAGCCGCAAGTTGCGCCGGGATGAGTCGGAATCATAAACCTTACCGCCGAGGACGCCGAGCACACGGAGGACTAAATTTTTTCATTGTTACCTTCACTTCTAATCACTAGTTTGTAGTGGTTTCTCGGCTCACTTTGCGATCTCGGCGGTAAATGATCCCTAGAACAGCCGTACTGCCTTCGCCGTCTTTACCGCTAGAATCTTCCGCAGCTTTGTGAGCACCTCATCGGGCACGACTCCATCCACGTGCACGACAGCGATCGCCTCACGCTCTTGCTCCGATTCTTTCCCCGCATTCGGCCGCCCGAGCGAGAAATTGGCGATATTGATTGACTCCTCGCCCAAAATCGTTCCCACTCTGCCAATCACACCCGGCACGTCGCGATTGCGCAGATAAATCAGGTTGCGCTCGAGTGGCGCTTCTACATCGATGCCATCCACATGCAGCAGCCGCGGAGCGGTCTCGTGTAGCACTGCACCTTTCACCAGATGCTCTTCACGCGAACTCTTCAGAAAGATCGAAAGCACGCTACCCGCGCCGCCGGTCGAAGCTTTCGCCTTATGCGCTTCCTGCACGCGCAGGCCACGCTCTTGTGCGATGGTGGCCGCGTTCACGAGGTTCGCCTTTTCCTCCAGCGCCTGGTTCAAAATGCCTTTGATTGCCCCGTTTCGAATCAATTCAGTCTTCCACTCCGCGATGTGTCCACTGTAGCGGATCGAAATTTCTTCGATCGTGCCCTCCGAAACCTGCGCAACAAACGCCCCCAAACGTTCGGCTAGAACGATATAAGGCTGCATCTCGGCATATTCCTCGGCCGAAACCGACGGCACATTGACCGCATTCTGAATCACGCCGTGTTTCAGATATTCCTTCACCTGCTGTGCAATCTGCACACCGACCGCTTCCTGCGCCTCGTGGGTCGATCCGCCTACATGCGGCGTCAGGATCACGTTCTCAAGGCTGAGGAGCGGTGAATTTTTGGGCGGCTCTTCCGCAAAGACATCGATTGCCGCCGATGCGACCTGACCGCTCTTCAGCGCCTGTGCCAGATCCGCCTCATTCACCAGTTCGCCGCGCGCGCAGTTCACCAGCCGCACGCCTTTCTTCATCTTCGCAATCGATGCCGCATTGATCATTCCCGTGGTCTGCGGCGTCAGCCCGACGTGCAGAGTGATGTAGTCCGCCGCGGCGTACAGATCGTCGAGACCAACTACGCGAATCCCCTGCTCCTTCGCCACCGACACCGACACAAACGGATCGTGTCCCACTAGCTCCATCCCGAAGCCTCGCGCTCGCCGTGCCACTTCCATGCCGATCCGCCCTAGCCCCACAATCGCAAGCGTCTTGCCGCGTAGCTCGGTCCCCTGCAGAGATTTCTTCTCCCACTTGCCAGCATGCATGAGTGCATCAGCCCGGCATAGATGGCGTGCCATAGCCAGCATCATGCCCAGCGTCTGCTCCGCTACGGCGACAGCGTTCGCACCCGGCGTATTCATCACCGCGATACCCTTATGCGTCGCGGCTTCCAGGTCGATGTTGTCCACACCCACGCCGGCTCGCCCGATCACCCGCAGTTTTTTGGCGTGTTCCAGCAACTTGGCGTCGGCCTGCACAGCCGACCTCACAATCAGCGCGTCCGCCGATTCCAGATGCTCAGGCAGTTTGCCGTCCAGTTGATCGGCTGTGAGTACAGTCCAGCCCGGCTCTTGTAACTGCGCCACGGCTGACGTAGAAATTTTTTCCGCCACAATGATTTTCACGAATGAGTTCCCTTTTTTTTAAGTTCCCTTTTTTTTAAGTTCCCTATTGTTTGAACAATGCCGTCAAATCCGTAGTAGAAATCTTAAGTAACCAATCCCACCTAAATTCCTGTCCTGACAATCAATTGACCCCGAATTAACACCGTTATGACATTTGCGCAGCCCCTTGTTTCTAGACTCCTTGTCCAGTCCCTCCCTAAAAGGAGAACACCATGAAACTGTTAACAACAACCCTACTCGTAACTTTACTTACCCTGACGCTGGCCTGCGGATACAGCCACAAGACAACCCCGCCTAGCGCCGGAAACATGCCCGCCATCCAGACTCTTAATCCCAACACTGCCACACACGGCCAAGCGGGATTCATGCTGACTGTTAATGGCAGTAACTTCAACAACAATGCCGTTGTGAACTGGAACAGCTCGGCCCAAACCACCCAATTTGTGAGCGGTGCGCAACTCACCGTCGCAGTTCCGGCTTCCGCTATTATGAATGCCGGCTCGGTGCAGGTCACAGTGACGAATCCCGGAACTCCGGGCGGTATCTACGGCGGTGGAACGCAGGCTGAGACCTCGAGCCCAATGACGTTCACGATCAATTAGGTGTCGCCAGGCTGCTTAAATCGTCCGTTAGAACTTAGGCGCCTACCAGCTGCCGCTTCTCCGTCATGGTGCGGGCAAAGACCTGTTGCGCCGCTCGCACAGCCGAGCCATATTCAACATTCTTGTCAGTTTTGCGGGCCAGCACGTGTTCGAGGGCGCCTAGGATGCCAACGGTGTCGAGATAGTCGTAGTAGCCAATGTGCGCGATGCGGAATAGCTTTCCCTTCATCTCCCCTTGGCCGTTGGCTACAACAGCGTCGAACGATTCGCGGAATTCTTTCACGATCTTCCCAGAATCTAATCCGTCTGGAGATGTGATCGCCGTCAACGCTGCTGCTGGTGCTGACGCGTACAACTGCAGGCCTAATGCTTTCGCTCCCGCGCGCGTCATCTCAGCGCAAAGCTCAGCATTGTTGACCAGTTCTTCGCGCCCTTTGGCAAGATCGCCGTCGCCCATGCCGCGTACGAATTCGAGCGCTGCTCCCAGCGCGGCAAACAGCGATGTCGCCGGAGTGTAAGCCGTCTCGCCTTTCGCCGCCGACTTTCGCTCCTTGCGCAAATCGAAGTAGTAACGCGGCGACGAAGTCGAATCCATGCGCTTCCATGCCCGCTCGCTGACCGCACAATATGCAAGCCCCGGAGGCATCATCAACGCCTTCTGCGATCCGCCGATAATCACGTCGACGCCCCATCCATCCACATCAAGATGCGTTGTTCCCAGTCCTGTAATCGCGTCGACGACCAGCAGTGTGCCGTCACCCTGCCCACGCACGATTTTCGTGATCTCCTCGACATCATGCCGGGCGCCAGTGGAACTCTCGGTTGCCTGTACGAACACCGCACGCACGTCAGGTGTTATCCGCGCACGAATTTCATCCAACGAAAATGTCTCGCCGTAGGGCGCGCTCAGCACGTCCACATTGCATCCGAACACCTTGGCGAGACCTGTCCAGCGCTCGCCGAACTTGCCGGCAGTCAGCACCAGCACTTTGTCCCCCGGCGAAGTCAGATTCGACACCGACGCCTCCATGACGCCGGTGCCCGAGCAAGCCAGCACCAGCACGTCGTTTTTCGTGCCGATGAAATCCTTCATGTCGGCTAAAACACGCTGGAAAAGGGCCTTAAAGTCTGCCGTCCGATGATGCGCCGTGAATGCAGCCATGGCCGTCTGCGCCGCCGGCAACAGCGGCGTTGGCCCGGGAGTGAATAGACGATTCTTGTGCAACATAGGCGAATGAGATCCTTTATGAGGGGATACCTAGAGTTTACCGAAGATGCAATTTGGGGGCTGCCCCGTAGCTCGGACAGCGAGACTGGAGGCACACCTATTCTACCGGAAACCTGCGCCCAGAGCCACTACCGCGCTTAGATTACGTACTATCAGCGATTCGCCGGGTGCCCATTTCTCGCGCGTTTTTGGCGCGAGAAATGGGGGGGATCGTGAGGTAGTCACCGTGGTGAGCGGGGCCACGGTGGAAGAGCGGCGCTTTAGCGCCGCGTCAGCCGTCCAAAGTTGTCATGGCTTCAGCCCCGGCCCTGTGCACAACTCAGCCTCGCCCTTTCACCGCAAGAATTTCCGGTTTCGCAATCTCCGGAGCCTTCGCCAGCAACTCTCCCGCCTTCGCAAACAGCGCCTTGGCGATCTCGCCATTGAGATGAGCGTTACGCCCGTTTTCGTCGGCGAACGTATCGAATATGCCGTACTTGCCCGGCCCCATCTTGATGGCATACCAGCTCAGCGTCCCAGCCTCGCGCTCGGCGAGCGCCAGCGCCGACTTCAAAAACTCTTCGACTTCCTTCTCTTTGCCGGGCTTCGCTTCAAGCTGTGCCCAAATCGAAATTCTGCTCATGATGATTCCTCCTGCGGATCAGATGCACTCACTATGCACTCGGGAACAATTTCAATTGTCAAAAAGATCAGAGTGCGAGCCCGAATCAGACGAATCCACATCACGCAGGGTGCCCCATCCTTAACCGCGTTTTTTACGGTTAGGGTGGGGATTTTGACTTGAACCATCCGCACGCCTGAGGTTCTATAATCACCATGAAATCGCGACGGAGATCCCCATGTTCTTCCTTAAACTGACTCTCTACACCTGCGCTTTCTATTCCGCAATCGCGCTGCCCATCGTCGCTGGAGAGTTGGCACTTACCTACTGGTTCGGAGGATTCGGAATTCATTTTCACGGCCGAATCGGTTTTGCCGTCTTCGCGGCGTTTTGGGGAACCGTATGGCTTGCGTCGTTCCTGTTTGCATTTCGAATCGTCTTCGGTGTCAATATATGGGGCAGGCTCTTATGGCTGAGCTGAAGATTCTGAAGCTTCCCCGTCTATAATCCCTGCATGCCCCTAGTCGATCAGATTCAGAAAGACATTGTCGCCGCCATGAAGGCCAAAGACGAGGCCCGACTCTCCGCACTCCGCATGGTCAAGAGCGCGCTGCAACTCAAGGCCGTCGAAAAAATGTCCCCGCTCGACGACAAAGAATCGCAAGCCGTCCTCGCCACGCTGATCAAGCAGCGCAAAGAGTCGGTCGAGCAATTCACCAAAGGCGGACGCCAGGAGATGGCCGACAAGGAATCCGCCGAAATCACCCTGATCGAAACCTACCTCCCCAAAGCCGCCAGCGAAGCCGACGTCGCCGCCGGAGTGAAAGCAGTCATTGCTGAAATGGGCGCGCCCACCATGAAAGACATGGGCACGGTGATGAAGAACGTGATGGCTCGTTTTCAGGGTGCCGACATGCGCGTGGATGGAAAGATGGTTAGCGAGATTGTGAAACGAGAGTTGGCAGGGAAGTAGATTTGAAACTCAAATTTGGATTAACAATCGCTGTGATCGCCGCCACGGCGGTCGCCGTCGGTCTCTACCGAACCCGCATTCCAGCCCCTCCGTTCAATGTCACCCCAACGCAAAAGAACCCGCCCCTTCTAGCGCGAAGTGATGTAGAGAACCTGCTCAGAATGCAATATCGGATTGTTCGGAGCGTGTATCAGGTGCCGGACGCTCTTCAACAATCGTTCACGAATCTAGCCGGGATCCCGTTTAGGATGGTTGACCCCGGAAGACCTATGAGCACCGACTACATCATTCCGGGCGTACCGTCGCGACGACTTGTCTTCGCTGGAATCGGAGAAGGTGCTGCCGTTCTCGTCTATGAGCAGGGCGGCTACGCTAACACGCTCAACGCCGCCGTGTTTTCGTACAGCAATGGTCGAGGGGCGTGGATAGGCACGTTGAACAACCGCTCAGTAAGCGACGTCCCAACATTGAGAGCGGCTGTTGAAAGTGGACAGTTCCGCACTTGGGAAAAACGAGAATAGGTGCCTCCCTACTTCCCCCTCTGCCACTCCCGATACGCTTCGCTCTTCGACACTCCCCGCTCTTTCGCCACTTTCTTCAACGCGGCTTTCTCATCAACTTTTTCTTCCGTCATGATCTGCTCGACGCGCTGGCGCACGCTTGGGTGGACGGGGGCGTCCGCCCCTCCATGAGTTTCGTTCCCCTCCGCCTTCCCGATCAGCAGCGTGATCTCGCCCTTCACCGCCTCGCGCGCTTTCAAAGTCTCCAGCACTTCGCTCGCCGGCCCGCGCAAAAATTCCTCATGCAGCTTGGTCACCTCACGCGCCACGACAACATGCCGCACTTCTCCCAGAAGCTCGACCACATCCGTGAGCGTCTCCACAATCCGGTGCGGAGCTTCATAAAACACCTGCGTCCGCGGAGAATTCTTCACCGCCTCCAGCGCCGCCCGCCGCTCCCCGCGCTTTGCCGGAAGAAATCCGCTGAAGCGAAACGAATCGGTGGGCAACCCGCTCGCCACCAGCGCGGCCAGAAATGCCGACGCCCCCGGCACCGGCACCACTGGCACGCGATGCCGGATCGCCAGCGCGATCAGCCGGTATCCCGGATCGGAAATCCCCGGCATGCCCGCGTCGGTCACCAGCGCCACGCTTGCGCCCTCCTGCATCTCCTTGACCAGCTCCGCCGAGCGCGTCATCTCGTTGTGCTCGTGATAGCTGGTCGTGCGCGTCGCGATCGCATAATGATTGAGCAGCTTCTGCGTCTGCCGCGTGTCCTCGCATGCAATCACGTCGACTTCCTTCAGCACGCGCAGCGCCCGCAGTGTGATGTCCTCCAGATTCCCGATCGGCGTACCGACGAGATACAGCGCCGGATTCTGGGACGTTGTGCGATTTTCTACGCTCACGGTCGGAGTCTATCACTGCAAAACGAGTGCGAACGTTTGTGGCGGGGCCAGAGCGAACCTCAGACGCTAAAGCGCATTCACCTTCTTGGCGTGTGGGCGGCACGACTGAAGTCGTGCCTTTCCCGGTTGGGATCGATACTCTCCGTGGTTTTCCCGTTGAGATTCGGACAAGGGGTTGTGCTAGTCTGGCGGCCTCAGAGGCCCGCCATGACCGCCAAAGATTTTCGCAAGATCGCGCTCTCGCTTCCGGAAACCGAAGAGCGCACGCACATGGATCACCCTGACTTTCGCGTCGCCGGAAAAATCTTCGCCACCCTTGGCTACCCGGATAAAACGCGCGGCATGGTCAAGCTCTCGCCAGAAGATCAACACTATTTTTCGAAAGACCACCCCGACGTATTCATTCCCGTGAAAGGCGCCTGGGGACGCCGCGGCGCCACCAGCGTCCATCTCAAGCCCGCAGATAAAGCCACTCTGACCAAAGCGATCCAGGCAGCCTGGCGCAACATTGCCCCCAAACGCCTCGTAGGAAAGTAGTTACAAGCTCCCAAATTCCTAATCCTCAAGATACGGTCTATGCACAACTGTCATCTCCCCGGCAGGTAAATTTCGCATCAGAATGAGAGCTATGCCGATCCGGGGGAAAACCACGGCCCTGATCTTGATTTGCAGTTTTGCGTTGTACGTTTCCTCGCCGCGGCAGGCACACGGGCAAACTGCAAAATCAAACACAAGCCGGCAAAACGGGAACAATAATCATCGGTCAGGAGTGGGGCGAGGGGTGAATCACACATTGACTCCCGACGATGGTCTGGCAGTGATCTCGGCGGCGCTCGATTCCAAAATGCGCATACTCCCTGAGCGCGACTGTTCTCACCTGGTTCATGCGATCTATGAACGAGCGGGTTTCCACTATGCTTACGTTAGCTCCTCCGATCTCTATTTTGGAGTGGAAGGGTTTCAGCGCGTCTGGCGCCCCCAGCCCGGCGACTTAATCGTGTGGCGCGGGCATGTCGGAATCGTGGTCCGACCTTCGCGGCATGTCTTTTATAGCCTTTTGCGTTCAGGGCCTGGGACTGACGACTATGAAAACCCCTACTGGACCGGTCGGGGTGTCCCTCGGTTCTATCGCTACGTCAAGAATGATCCTTGCGCAGGATGTACTTCTATCAGCACGACGTTCCCACGAATCCGTGAAGAGGAATAGTTCACTAGACCTCACAAAATTGACGCCGCCCAACGGCAGCCCCTAGAATCGAAGAGAAGCCGAGTTGTTCCTCACAACCGTCTCTAACTGATGCCACTTTACGAATATCAATGTAAGAAGTGCGGCCACCGCTTCGAGAAAATCCAGAAGTTCTCCGACAAACTCATCAAGAAGTGCCCCGAGTGTGGAGGCCGGGTCGAGCAGACCATCTCCGCTCCGGCCGTGCAGTTCAAAGGCTCGGGGTGGTACGTGACCGACTATGCGAAGAAGTCGGCTACTTCCGCGAGCTCTGAGAGCGGCAGTAAAGACTCAAAAGACTCGAAGGACTCAAAGGATGGCAAGAAGGAAGACAAGCCGAAAGCCGAGTCGACGGCCAAGGAAACCAAGAAGGCGGATAAACAGTAAGTAGCTGGTAGCCGAGTTCGCTCGGCCCGGCCGGATCAAAGATCCGTCCCCACACAATCTTTCGCGAGCCGTCACAATTTCTCGGTGACTAGGTACTGAGTACTAACTACTGGTTCTTCAACTCCCGCTCAAAGTGCTCCTCGATCATCGTAAACAGATGCACTCTCGCATCTTTCCCCGCGATGCTGTGCGTTTTGTTCGGATAGATCATCAGCCGGAACTGCTTGCCTGCGTTGATCAGCGCATTGATGATCTGAATGCTGTTCTGAAAGTGCACATTGTCGTCGCTTGTGCCGTGCACCAGCAGCAGCGCTCCGTGTAACTTGTCAGCCGTCTTGGACACGTCTGACATTTCGTAACCTTCCTTGTCGTCCTTGAGCAGACCCATGTAGCGTTCGGTATAGATGGTATCGTAGTTCTCCTGGTTGGTCACCGGAGCTACGGCCACACCGGCTCGGAATCGGTCGGAGTGTGTCATCGCGTAGAGCGTCATCGACCCGCCATTCGACCAGCCCCAGATTGCGATGCGGTTGTTGTCAAGCTGCGGATATTGCGCCAGCAACTGATCGAGCGCAGTGAGCTGATCTTTCAACTCGATCGCACCAAATTCATGCCGGATCGCCGTCTGAAACTTGCGATCTCTTCCCGGCGTGCCGCGATTGTCCACGGCGAAAACGGCGAATCCCTTCCGCGCCAAGATTTCATCGAACGCATCCGGCATGCTCTTCCTCACCATCTGCGCCGCCGGCCCGCCATAAATGTTGATGATCAGCGGAATCTTCCCACTCGCTACACCGTCCGGCGGAAGCAGCAATCGCCCGTACAGAAGCGTTCCGTCATCGGCCTTGAACTCCAGATATTTCGGGGCGCGCAGTCCATATTCCGCGATGGAGTTATGCCCCTGCCAGACCGGATTGCATGAGCCGCCTACCGCACACACGGAAAGACTCGGCGTCGCCGCAGGACCAAAATACATGTGGGTGTAGTGCTTTCCGTCGTCGCTGAAGTTGGCGAAGTGCTGGCCTTCTTCGGAAGTTAGCGCCTTGAAACCAGAACTATCGAGCTGCACCGAAAAAATGTGCGTTTGCCGTGGGTCGTCTTTGTTGGCCTCGAAAAACACCGTGCCAACCGCTTCGTCCACGCCTTCAATTCCAAGCACTTCGTAGTCGCCCTGCTCCAGTTGCCGCTCCAGCTTCGCGTCGGATGCCAACGGACTCGCCTTGTCAAAGCTGTACAGGTAAATATGCATGTTGCCGTCGCGCCAGCTCGGCCACAGAAACATCGGCTTCGATTTCAGAAAGCGTACTTCGACATGATCAAAGTCGATCCAGGCACCGGGCGTGGTTTCGGTCAGCACGATTCGCGATTTTCCTGACTTCGCATCCACGAAGTACAGGTCCATCTTGTCTTCTGTACGATTGAGCACTTCCGCCCAGAGCATGCCGTCACTGACCCAACCGAAGCGCGGGATGTATGTATCGCCGTCATTGGTCAGCGAAATCCAACGAACTTTCCCACCATCACCATCAACAACTCCCAGCTTCACCACCGGATTCGGATCGCCCACCTTGGGATACTTTTCGTTGTCCACGCTGGGATGCGTCGGCATCCAGTCGGTGATGGGATAGGTCGGTACCTGGGTCTCGTCCATGTGCAGAAATACAATCTGCTTGCTGTCGGGCGACCAGAAATAATTGCTGCGGACGGCCAACTCTTCTGCATACACCCAGTCGATGTCGCCGTTGAACAAACTATCGCCGGTATCTTTGGTGAGCTGCTTCTCAGCTTTCCCGCTCACCGGCCGCGTAAACAGATTGTGCTTGCGGATGTACGCTACGCGATTACCGTCGGGCGAGAACTTCGGATCTCCGCTCGGATCAGGCGCGGAAGTAAACTGCACGGCCGTCTGAGTTCCCAGGTCATAGAGCCACAACTGTCCCTGTGAATCGAAAATCAGGTGCTTCGAATCTGGCGCCCACAAATATGCCGCCACGTGATAGCGCGTCAGCCGCTCCTTTTCCCGTTCATTCTTGACCTTATTGACATCGGGTGCGAGTGAGGCCAGTTTCTCGGCGCTGACCAACACCTTCTTTTCGCCTGTCGCCGGATCGGCAAACCACAATTCGCCCTTCTCGCCCTTTTCATCGCGCTGCACGAATGAGAGCTTTGATCCATCCGGACTCCACGTGGTGAACTCTGGCCCTCGCCCGGTCAAGCCGCCCGGCTGGTAAAGCGTGTCAATCGTGAGCGGTTTCGTGGGAGTGGTCTGTGCTGCAAGGCCCGAAACTAGGAAGTTGAAAGTCAGGAGTCCGAGAACGCCAGTGAGTCTGGCAATGGTAGGCACAACAGTAGTCTGTCGTTTCACGAAGTAACCTCACTGGGAAAGAAGTGACAGCGGAAGCCACAGCGAACGAACGAGTGTACACCGAATCGTGGTTGTCAAGCGCGATAGGGCCATTCTAGGTAGTGTCTCGGTTTTGCGAATCCCCCTTTGCGCGCTTTGCGAAATCTTAGCGTTCTTCGCGGTTAAATGCTCTTTACCGCAAAGATCACGAAGAGCTGCCGCAAAGAACGCAAAGATAAAATCCCGCACAAAGTACGAGACTCAGGCACTACTGCATTCTGCTAGACGTAGAATGTGATATCTCGTGGCAGTGGGTAATGTCCCCCGGCACGCGCACGCGTTTACTACAGAACGTCGGCTAGATTATGCGGCTGTGCCGCGCATATCGCGTGCTAAAATCAATGTAGACCCAATGCAGAATGCTTCCTGACATCGAAAACCTGCTGAAGCTGCAAGAAGCGGACAAGCAAATCCGCCGGCTGCAGGACGAGATCGCCGAACTCCCCAAACGCGTCGCTGCCATCGAACAGAAGCTCGCCGGAACCAAAACCCAGTTGGAAAAGGCGCAGGCCGCGATCAAAGCGGACGAAGCCACCCGCCGCAAGTACGACACGACCATCAGCGATCTGCGCGGCAAAATCTCTAAATACCGTGACCAGTCGCTCGACGTGAAAACCAACGAGCAATACAAGGCCCTGCTGCACGAGATTCAATTCGCGGAAAAGGAAATCGCCGCCACCGAAGACAAGATCCTCGAGCTGATGGTCAACGCCGACGCACGCGACAAAGAAGTAAAAGCCGCCCAGGCCGAACTCAAAGCAGAGACCGCCGAAATCGAGCGCGAAAAAGAACAGGCACGCCAGCGCACCGCCGAAGATGAAAAACTTCTCACCGAATGGCGCGGCAAGCGCGACGGGTTTCGCACCGGCATTGGAGAAGATTTGCTTCGCCACTACGAGCGCGTTTCGAAGTTTCGCGGCAGTGGCATCTCCGAAGTCCGCGATCACAAATGCATGGCCTGCCAGGTCATGCTGCGTCCCCAGACCTACAATGAAGTTCGCGCCGGCACGAACACTGTCGTGTGCGACTCCTGCCAGCGCATTCTTTATTTCAACCCCGCGGACGAATTGAAAGAGCAAGTTCCCACCCTGCATCGCCCACGCCGTCATCATCCCAAGATCGACGCTCCTCTAGCTTGGTACTACCGTGAGAACTACGGGCCTGATGTCGCTGAAGTTTATCTCTGCCTGACCAACAACGGAGGCCAAGCCAGCCGCCGCGTCTACGAGATTCATACCGGGCGGCAGATCGGCGACATCCTCATTCGCGAGGGAAACTACCGGCAGGCGTTCCCCGAAGACATTACTGGCGCGATCCGCCTGAACGGTGACTGGAGCGAAGAAGAACTCGACACTTGGGGCGCCGAAGCCCCCATGGTCGTCCTCGACCACCTGCATGCCGACCTCGAATCCGCCCGCTACGAAATGAAAACCCGTGCCTCAGCCGCCCCCGAACCATCGGTAGCCGTGAGTCCCAGCCAAGCCGCCAGCTAATGCGTTTCGTAGATCACAATCTGCGCCAGTAACATGGTGGAAGAGCGACGCTTTAGCGCCGCGTAAAAACCATTTAGAAAATCCGCGGGCTTCAGACCCTGTGGTCAACACCACGATGCCGACAAATATTGATTCCTATCTCATCGCCGCCAAATACTACGACGACGCTTATGCTGCGATGGATCTCGTCGATGCAGCCTTCTATGTCGATTTGGCCAAAGAATCACGCGGTCCGGTTTTGGAGATCGGCTGTGGCACAGGCCGCGTCCTGCTGCCCACTGCGCGCGAAGGGATCGAAATTCACGGCCTGGACAATTCCGCGCCGATGCTTGCTGTATTGAGGGAAAAGATATCCAGGGAGAGCCCCGAGGTGCAAAAGAACATCACGCTCCACGCCGGTGATATGCGCGACTTCCGCCTCAATCGCAAGTTTGCTCTTGTTACGATCCCTTTCCGTCCCATGCAGCACATGTTTACGGTGGCGGACCAGGTGGCGGCCCTTAAGTCAGCCGCGGCTCACGTCAAGGAGGCCGGCCTGCTAGCGTTCGACGTCTTTTATCCGAGGTTCGAACGTCTTCCTATTGGCATCGGCGAAGAAATCCTTGAAGCCGAGTGGTCGCCTCTTCATGCTCCAGACACAGTGATCCGCCGCTACTATCGCAAGGACTCGTACGACAAAATCAATCAATCCTTCAGCCTTACTTTCTTCTTCCGCACCTACCGCGGCGGGGAACTGGTGAGCGAGGAGAGCGAGGGTCTCAAAATGGCGGGCTACACCTATCCGCACCTGCGGGCTCTATTTTTGTTGGCAGGACTCGAACCGGTCGCCGAATACGGGTCTTTCGCGAAGGCTCCGCTCGACAACTCGGCGCAAGAGATGATTTTTCTGCTTAGGCCAACGCAAGCTTAGATTCCTTGCTGCCCCAAACAAGCCGCATGCCAGTACGAGTCCCAATCTTGGCTCGCTTCCGTCTAATCACTCTGACGTTCAAAAGCTCCGATATCACAGCCGGTTTTGTCCTCTTTGTCGGGACGCGGTTCGCCGCGCTGATCCGTCTTCAGCAAAGGGCCAAGGCCATTTCGGCAGCCGCTCGGATTGCCAGCATCAATCGCCGGGCTTCTAGGGAGGAGAGCCATGGTATCGGTTGGTCCACCATTGTTTTGCAAGGGACCGAGCTCGGGGTCGATATCATTCAGGTCGCCGGCGCCATCGAAACGGCAGCTCTTATCGCTGCTCAGGTTGTAGCCATTCGAGCTGATGGTGCCGTGACAATTTCCTCCCGTATTGTTCGCGACGATGCTGTTCTGCAACACCACTGTGCTCCCCTTCACATTGAAGATCCCGCCGCCTTCGTCAGCAGTATTCCTGCTGAGCGTGCTGTTGTTGATCAAGAGTGTTCCCGCTGACTGGAATAATCCGCCATTCAGGATGCCACCGGCGGAGCCGTTGGAACCGCTGCTATTCCCACTGAAGGTGCTATTGGTAATGGTGAGCGCTCCGTAGTTACCGATAGCTCCACCCCTGTGTTGGCGCGCAACATTCCGGCTAAAAGTGCTATTGATAACCGTTAGCGTGCCGCCATTGCAGATGGCGCCCCCTACTAATGCACTATTGTCGCTGATGGTCGTATTGATGAGGGTGAGGGTGCTGCTGGGACAGTTGTAGATGCCGGCGCCGTAGCCGAAGGAGCCATTGCCGCTGCGGATTCTATTCCCGGTGATGATGCTGTCGATGACCGTGAGGGTGCCGAAGCAGTTGTAGATGCCACCTCCGTCTTCCTCTCCAGCGCCGTTGCGGAAGGTCATCCTGGAAAGCGTGACCGGGACTCTGGGTTCGGAGCCAACGACAGCGACCTGGCTGTTCACGCCTCCGCCGTCAACGATCGTTGTCTTCGCACCGGAACCGATAATCTTCAGGTTGTATGGGATGAAAAGACTCTCGTGATACGTCGCGGATGCGACGAAAATGGAATCTCCCGGCAAGGTGAGCGAAATAGCATTCGAGATGGTTTGGCACGCATGCTGGCGCGACTTGCAGTCGTTATTGTCATTGCCATTCACGCCATCGACGTACCAGTTACTGCTGGCCTGCGCAGCTGGAGCTAGAGTCAGAAACAAGATTACAAACAGGCGGCTGACAGCGACTTTGATTCGCATGATTCCTCCTTGATTCGCGAGAGGCAGCCGCGAGTGGCGAGGAATACCGGGCCGCGTCTGCCTAAACGCGGACGAAGCTACGTTTAGCCAAAAGCAGAGGGAAGTTGTCATGCGTGTGTAAAGAATTTGTCTTAAGTAGCCCCCAACAGGCCGCCATCTTCCAACCATCACTTTCATTGACTTGCCCTCGCATCACGCCTACCATACTGCGATTGAATGAATGGTCAGGAGCATCTCGCCTGCCGCATGCGCCAAGGCACCACAGAAGACCAGCGTTGCACTTTCAGTCAAGAGTTATGAACCGTCAGATGGGAGACGGAAGCATGATTCTGAAGTCCATGTCGGTAGGTGCTTTGTTCTGCATGGTTCTATCCGCGCTTCCCCTGTTTGCGCAGACTTCCGGTTCCTTCACAGGCACCGTCGTTGATGCTACGGGCGCGGCCATCGTTGGGGCACAGGTGTCGGTGAGCAATCCCTCCACAGGCTTACACCTCCAAACCACATCCAACTCCGATGGCAACTATTTGATTGCCGGGCTCGACGGCGGCAGTTACAACATCACCATCGCGGCGACGGGCTTTAAGACATTCCAGGCCAAGCGCGTCATTCTCCGCATCGGAGAAAAGATCCGGGTTAACACTAAGCTGGAGGTCGGCAACGTAACCAGTGAAATTGTCGTGGAAGGCAGCTCGGTCGGAAAGGTCGAGACTCAATCCTCGGAACTCGCCGGGACCATCACCGGGGATCAGATCACGCAGTTGGAGTTGAACGGCCGGGACTTTACCACACTCATCAAGTTAATTCCGGGAGTCAGCGATCAGACCGGACAAGATGACGGGACGGTTGGGCCATCGGGCAGCGTCTCTTACGCCGTCAACGGGGGACGCACGGAATTCAATAATTGGCAAATCGATGGCGGCGAAGTTCTCGATTCCGGCAGTAACGCGAACATCAACGTCTATCCCAACATCGACGCGCTCGCCGAAGTTCGAGTCCTCACTTCCACCTATGGCGCCCAATACGGGCGCAACGGATCCGGCACCATCGAGGCGATGACGAAATCGGGGACTAATCGCTTCCACGGAGACGCCTTCGAATTCATCCGCAACGCTGCGTTCAACGCCCATAACTATTTCGATCTTCCCGGGCAGGCGAAGACCTACTACAACAAGAACGATTTCGGATACACCTTGGGCGGACCGATCAAGAAAGACAAACTGTTCTTCTTCTGGTCGCAGGAATTTCGCCGCGAGAATGTCCCGTACGTGTACAACAATCCGACTCTCTTCCTTCCTGACGCTGCGGAGCGCGCCGGAAATTTCAGCGAGGTATGTCCGGCGGCGGGCACTCCCTTTGTGAGAGCGGGCGCGGTTCCAGTCTCCACTCCTAATGGGCAGGAGGTGGTGAGCGTCAATTGCCCAGCCAATACATTGCTGGGTCAGGATTCGAATGGCAACAATTATTATCAGGGGTTTCCCAATAACATCATTCCAGCGAATCTGATGGATCCCGCCAACACCAATCCATTGGTTGCCAATATTCCTCTGCCGAATAGCGGACAGAATTTCATCGGAACATTTGCTGCACCCATCAGCTGGCACGAAGAACTCATTAAAGTAGACGATCAGATCGATCCCAAACTGCGGGCGAATTTCCGCTTCATTCACGATTCCTGGACTCAAAGCTTCCCCATCTCGACCTGGACCAACAACACGACCAATGTTCCGGCGATCGGTGGAACCCTGCAAGGTCCCGGAATCAGCATGGTGGCGACGTTGACCGTGACGCTCTCTCCTAAGTTGCTGAATGAGTTTGTCTTCAGCTATGGGTCCAACCACTTGCATCTTTTTAATAAGGGGGGTGCGTGGAAGCGTCCAGCCAGCATGACCATGACGGGCATTTTTGAAAATGGTTTCAACGGCACCATCCCACAGATTTCACTCAATGGTGGAAACTTCTATTCTTCGGTGGATCCCGGTTATTTGCCGTGGAACAATTCGAACCCGACTTATAGTTTCCATGACAATTTGACCTGGATCAAAGGCAAGCACAATTTAGCAATTGGAACCTATTTCGAGGCCATCGAAAAGAACGAGCCCGCGCAAGAAGAGCCCAACGGCAGCCTAACGTTTTTCGCCAATCCAAACACCGCTTACAGTGAAACCAATCCTTCGAACGGGCCCTTCTCCAGCACGGGCAATGCCTTTGCCGATCTGCTGGTCGGCGCCATCAACAACTTCGCTCAGCCCAACCAAAACCTGAAATATTACAATCGCTATAAGGTGGTTGAGCCTTTTCTACAGGACGATTGGCATGTCACTCGCCGGCTCACGTTGAATCTCGGCATGAGAGTAAGCCTGTTCGGCAGCTATTACGAACGCTATGGCCACGCTTACAATTTTGATCCCAATGCCTACGTCGCGGCCAATGCTCCTGTGGTGGATCCGAATACTGGAGCTCTCGACTTTGCTCCGGGACAGAGCGTCAACACCATGACGGGCATGGTTCACTGCGGCTACAACAGCGTACACAGCAGTTGCATGTCCGGGCATCTATTCAACCCGGCCCCGCGGTTCGGCTTCGCCTTCGATCCGAAAGGCGATGGGAAAACCGCATTGCGTGGAGGCTACGGAATTTTCTTCGAACACGCGAATGGCAACGACGCCAATACCGAATCGCTCGAAGGCAATCCTCCCGGCATCATCGCCCCGGTGCAGTTGTTTATCTCGGGATATACCAACATTGGCGGCACCTCGCCCACCGGCGCCCCGTTGCTGTTTCCGTTGGGCGGCGGCAACTCTCAGTTGACCTCCATCACGACTAAAACGCAGTGGCCTTACGTTCAGCAATATCACCTCGACATTCAGCGCGAAGTGGCGCGCGATACGATGGTGATGATTGCTTACGTAGGCAGCAAGGGAACGCATCTGTCGCAACAACTGGATCGCAATCAGCTACATTCCGTTCCGGCCAATCAAAACCCGTACGCGCCGGGACAATACATCACCAGCGCTGATTGCAACAATGTATCGAACACACCTCCCACCCTTGGGAATGGAAATCCGGTCATTGGTCAGGCGCTGATTAATCTCAACATCGCGTGCGGCAACGTCAATACCGATATGTTCCGGCCCTACCAGGGTTACGATTCGATCTATGGCATCATCGGCGGTGCAAACTCGAACTACAACGCGCTGCAAATTTCGGGCCGGCGGAATGCGCATGGTCTTCAGCTTACGGTGGCCTATACCTACAGCCATTCCATTGATAATTCTTCCGACCGCTATGACAGCGCTTTTGTCGATTCCTACAATTTAAGCTCCTATCGCGCCAGCTCCAGTTTTGATCAGCGGCATATTTTTACAATGAGCTACATTTACGATCTGCCGATCTTCAAACATTCGAAGGGTTGGATGGGATCGCTGCTGGAAGGGTGGCAGGTGTCGGGCATAACCACGGCTCAGTCCGGAGAACCGTTCACCATCGTGAATGGGGGATCCTTTGACAACGCTGGGGTTGGGAACAGCGTTGGTTCCGGGTCTTATGCCGATCTGGTGGGCGATCCGCACGGACCCAAGCCTGGCTTCAGTCAAGTACCAGGTGTGGTCTACGGTCCGTTGCTTTACAACCCCGGCGCTTACACGCAGCCCACAGGTCTCACCTTCGGCGACTCGGGGCGCAACTCTCTCGCTGGACCGGGTCGTCTCAATTTCGACATGGGTGTGTTCAAGCGCTTCAAGATTACAGAGTCGAAAGCTTTTGAGTTCCGTGCTGAGGCCTTCAATGTGTTCAATCACCCGCAATGGACGGGTGTTAACAATACCAGTTGTGGATATGTAACGGACTCCGGCTCGGCCAACTCGGGATCGAACGATTGCGTGAATGGGAACGCAAATAATGGAGAAGCTCCCAGCAACTTCCTGCACCCCAGTGGAGTTCATATTCCTCGCATCGGAGAGTTCGGCTTGAAGTTTATTTTCTGATCGAACTCATGGCGGTTGCTGTAAGAAAAGTAACCGGCGTCTGCTCACTGACCCCCCAGCCATTGGCGTATTTGCGCGAAGGCCTCCGCCGCGCAGTCTTCAGGCATTACTATGTGCTCATGCCCCCGACTCCTGCACAGTCAGCTCTCCCTAAAATCAAGATCTCTCCCCGCGGTGCCACACGCCTAAAATCTGGCCACGTCTGGGTGTACCGCTCGGACATTGTTTCTGCCGATGGCATCCCTCCTGGTTCTATGGTCACTGTCTCCGACCAACGTGGCAAACCCCTCGGCACCGCCCTCTACTCCAGTTCCTCGCAGATCGCCGTCCGCATGATTTCCCGAGAAACGACCTCGCACGAGTCGGTCAAAGACTTTCCAGCACTGCTGCGTCAGCGTATTGCCGATGCCATCGCCTACCGCGAGCGCTTCGTTTACGACAGCAACGCTTACCGCGTCATCTTCAGTGAAGCCGACTTCCTCCCTGGCCTCATCGTCGACCGCTACAACGACATTCTTTCCCTGCAAATTCTCACCCAGGCGATGGATGCCAACCTTGTTCGCGAAACTGTCATCTCTGAGTTAGCGCAACACCTCAACCCAGCCGCGATCGCCGAGCGAATCGACCCTCGCGTGCGCGAACTCGAATCTCTTTCACCTCGCCAATCGGGCCTGCTGCAAGGCACGAAAACCTCAACGACCTTCATCATGAATCGGCTCCACTTCCACTACGACGCCCTCGAAGGCCAGAAAACTGGAGCCTTCCTCGACCAGCGGGAGAACTATGCCTCGACCGCACAGTATGCTCATGGCGATGCTCTCGACGTCTTCTGCTATCAGGGAGGCTTTGCCCTTCATCTTGCCCCGCATTGCACGCAAATCACCGGCGTCGACAGCTCCCGTCCCGCCCTCGAAGTCGCCGACCAGAACGCAGCCCTAAACCGAGAACTGCAGGGTGAAAAAGAAATCGAATGGATTGAAGCCAACGCCTTCGACCTGCTCAAGGACTACGCGGCGGCCGATCGCCGCTACGATACCATCGTTCTCGATCCTCCCGCCTTCGGCAAGAGCAAACGCGACCTGGATTCGGCGCTGCGCGGCTACAAGGAACTCAATCTTCGTGCCCTCAAGATGCTTCGTCCCGGCGGCATTCTCGTCACCTGCTCCTGCTCCTACCACGTCGGACAAGCCGATTTCCTTGAAATGCTAGCCGACGCCGCCCGCGATGCCCATCGAATCCTCCGCCTGATCGAAGTTCGAGGCCAGGCAAAGGACCACCCAATCCTGCTGAATGTGCCTGAAACTGCCTACCTAAAATGTGTTATTTCCTGCGTAAGCTAATGAAAATAAGCATAATTAATTAGTTGACAATGATATGCTAAACTTTTATGCTTCTTTTGCGCTAAGTATGCGTCTAAGCTAGTGACAGGCGATCAAGAGCCAAAACTCCAGCGTCGCCCTTGAAATCAAACACTTCTGAAAACACCCAGAAATCTGAAGGAGGATTTACCATGACCGTATTAACCCGTTGGGAACCATTCCGCGAATTCGCTACCCTGCAGGACCGCATCAATCGCGTATTTCGCGATTCCTACACTGCCGGACAGGACGATTCCCTCACCACCAGCAGCTTTGCCCCCGCCGTTGACGTCTACGAAGACGAGCACAAGGTCGCATTGAAGATTGAAGTGCCCGGAATCGAAGAGAAAGACATCGACGTCCGCGTGGAGAACAACACCCTCACCGTGGACGGCGAGCGCAAGATCGAGAAGGAAGAGAAAGAAGAGAACTATCGTCGCGTCGAGCGCCAGTACGGCAGCTTCACCCGCACCTTCACTCTGCCCACGACCGTAGACACCGAGAACGTCTCGGCGAATTACGACAAGGGCGTGTTGAAGATTACATTGCCCAAGAAAGCGGAAGCCAAGCCGAAGCAGATCAAGGTCAATGTCGGCAGCGCAACAAGCACCGACAAGACCGTTTCTGAAAAGACGCTGGAAGGCAAAGGTCCCAGCAAAGCCGCGTAATTCGGCAGTGCTTATGTAGGGACAGCCGCCCTCGGCTGTCCGGTCGAGCGAAGCTCGACTAGCTTTTGGCGGGAGGCGGCACATGTGACCGCCTCCCGTTACAATTTCGGAATGACTAAAGAACAACTCGCGGGAAAAGCCGCCATGCGTAAGAAACTTGCTTCGCTTAGTTTCTCAGAGAAAATCAAGATTCTGGAAAAGCTTCGGGACCGGGAGAAAGCAATCGCTGCGGTTGGATTGCGAATCCCGACTTCGAAAAAACCCAGTATTTAGAGAGTTCGAAAATGCGACCGAGGTGACTCAATGTGCGACTCGACGAACATGGTCTCTTGGCTTGCACTAGCGGTTTCCGTTGGATCGTTGTCCTTTACGGGACTTGGGTCGTGGCTGAACCGGGAAAAACTCCGGCTTGACCTTTATAACCGACGCTTCGACATCTATAGCCACACATTGGATTTGCTCCATGCGTTGGAGAGCTGGAATCCTACTGCAGCTGAGAAAGGCGCACACTCCTTGCAAGACTCGCCCGACTTGGATAAGGCTCTTAAGGCATTTACTAAGGCAAGCAGGGAGTCCCAGTTTCTGTTTGCCGATCATTCGGGAATACATGAGAATCTCGAGCGGTTGCATTCCGCAGCGATCGCACTAATCGGATTCAAGCGGGACGCCGGGCCAAACCTTACCGGACCTGATCTGCTCGGAGCCTTTGCTGATTCTCAGCAGCGCTCTGAAACGATGCTGAAGATGCCCCCGATACTTGAGAAAGCAATGAAGAAGTACCTGGACTTTCATGGGCTTAACCTGTGGTGGTAGGCCACTGATTGTCACCCGGCGTACGAAAACCGAAGTGGAGTAACTTATGCCCATCCGTTGGGACAAATTTACTGTCAAAGCCCAGGAAGCAGTTCAGCGCGCGAGCCAGCTCGCTTCCGAGCACGGCAATCCCGAGCTGCTGCCGTTGCACCTGCTTGCGGCTCTGCTCGAAGACAAAGAAGGCATCGTTCCGCCGGTGCTGGAAAAAATCGGCATCGGCCCGCAGGCCGTGCTGAACGAAATATATGGCGAGCTCGACAAGCTCCCCAAGGTTTCCGGAGAAGCCGCACAGGCCACGCTCTCGAATGAAGTCAACAAGCTGTTGGAACAGGCTTTTAAAGAAGCGTCGAACTTCAAAGACGAATACGTCTCGACCGAGCACCTGCTGCTTGCCATCACGCACTTGAAACGTGACGCAACGCAGCAAATCCTCGCGCGCCACGGCGCGACCTATGATGCAATCCTAAAAGCTCTCACTGCCGTTCGTGGATCGCAAAAAGTCACCGACCAGAATCCCGAAGCGAAGTATCAGGCGCTCGAACGCTATGCACGTGATCTGACCGAACAAGCCCGCCGCGGCAAACTTGACCCGGTCATCGGACGCGATGAGGAAATCCGCCGCGTTGTCCAGGTGCTTTCGCGCCGCACAAAAAATAATCCTGTGCTGATCGGCGAACCCGGCGTCGGCAAGACTGCGATCGTCGAAGGACTTGCTCAGCGCATCATTTCCGGCGATGTCCCCGAAGTCCTCAAGAACAAGCGCGTGGTCGCTTTGGATCTTGGAGCAATGTTGGCGGGAGCAAAATATAGAGGCGAGTTCGAAGACCGCCTCAAAGCGGTTTTGAAAGAAATCGAAGATTCGCAGGGCCAGGTCATTCTCTTTATCGATGAACTGCATACTCTAGTCGGAGCCGGAGCCGCCGAAGGGGCCATCGATGCCTCCAACATGCTGAAGCCCGCGCTGGCTCGCGGAGAGTTGCGCGCCATCGGCGCAACGACACTCAACGAATACCGCAAATATATCGAGAAGGACGCTGCTCTCGAACGCCGCTTCCAGATCGTCTTCGTCGGCGAGCCGAACGTCGAAGACACGATCGCGATTCTCCGCGGCTTGAAAGAAAAGTACGAAGTGCACCACGGGGTGAGAATAAAAGACTCGGCCATTGTTTCCGCCGCCACGCTCTCGCACCGCTACATCTCCGACCGCTTCCTGCCTGACAAAGCAATCGATCTGATCGACGAAGCGGCGGCATCTCTGCGCATCCAAATTGATTCCTTGCCCACCGACATCGATCAACTCGAACGCCGTGCCACGCAGCTCGAAATCGAAAAGCAGGCACTGAAGAAAGAAGACGACGCGAACTCGAAGGAGCGTCTGGGGGTTATTGAAAAAGAACTGGCCGAGACTCGCGAGAAATCCAACACGCTGAAGGCGAACTGGAAAAAAGAAAAAGATCTCATCGCCCGCGCACGCGAGTTGAAAGAAAAAATCGAAAAACTCAAGATCGAAGAGCATGCGGAAGAGCGCAAAGGTAATCTGCAGCGTGTCGCGGAAATCCGTTACAGCCTGATTCGCCAAGCCGAAGAAGAACTCGCCAAGCTCACCAAACAAATGGAGAGCCAGGGCAAACAGCGCATGCTCAAAGAAGAAGTCGACGAAGAAGACGTCGCCCGCATCGCCTCAAAATGGACCGGCATCCCGATTTCGAAGATGCTCGAAGGCGAAGTAAAAAAACTGGTCACGATGGAAGAACGGCTACGCCAGCGTGTCGTCGGTCAGGATCCAGCGCTGGAACGCGTGGCCAATGCCATTCGTCGTTCGCGCGCTGGGCTTAGCGATCCCAAGCGTCCGATCGGCTCATTCATTTTTCTCGGCCCGACCGGTGTCGGCAAAACCGAACTCGCCCGCGCCCTTGCCGAATTTCTCTTCGACGACGAGCACGCCTTGCTGCGCATCGACATGTCCGAGTACATGGAGAAGCACTCGGTTGCGCGCCTCATTGGCGCGCCGCCGGGATACGTGGGTTATGAAGAAGGCGGCCAGCTCACCGAGCAGGTTCGACGCCGCCCCTACGCAGTCGTACTCTTCGACGAAATCGAGAAAGCGCACCCCGATGTCTTCAACGTCCTTCTACAGATGATGGACGACGGACGCCTCACCGACGGCAAAGGCCGTGTGGTCGACTTCAAGAACACGATCATCATCATGACTTCGAACATCGGATCTTCGTTTCTACAAAGCGATGCGGTTCGTTCCGAGAAAGAGTTCGAGGAAGCCTCGCAACAGGTAATGAACGCCTTGCACGGCCATTTCAGGCCAGAGTTTCTGAACCGCGTCGATGACATCATCGTCTTCCGTCCGCTCGGCAAAGATCAGCTGGTCAAGATCATCGAGCTGCGCCTTGAAGACGTGCGCCGCCTGCTCGCCGATCGCAAGATCTCGCTGGAACTGACCGACGCTGCGAAAGACCTGCTTTTCACCCAGGGGTACGATCCGAACTTCGGCGCGCGGCCACTGAAGCGCGCAATCCAGAAGTTCGTGCAGGATCCACTTGCGTTGAAAATTTTGGACGGCGAAGTCCTGCACGGCGACCACATCATCGTCGACGCCGACAAGAAGGCTGGAAAGATGAAATTCGAAGTAAGCAAGCGGGTGGGCGAAAAAGAACCGGCAAAAACGAAAAGATAAAATGCCACGGATCACACGGATTCCACGGATAACCCTTCTTTTTGATTTTTAAGATCTATCCGTGTTGATCCGTGCAAATCCGTGGCCAATGTTTTTCTGGCAAACTGGGAGCATGCACCGCCTTACGCTTGGCGACTTCGAACTCTCTATCTTTTCCGACGGTACCTATCCTCTCGATGGCGGAGCTTTCTTCGGCGTCATCCCAAAAATCATGTGGTCGAAGAAAGTTACCTCCGATGAGCGCAACTACGTCACCAGCGGCCTCAATTCCCTTCTTATTCGCACCGGCGACCAGACTGTGCTGGTCGAGACCGGCATGGGCAACAAACTCTCCGACCGCATGATTAAGTTCTACGGTCAGCCTGCTAAGTTACTCGACAACCTAGCTGCTGGCGGCATCGCGCCTGAAGATGTCGATGTCGTGATCAACACTCACCTGCATTTCGATCACTGTGGATGGAACACTGTTCGCGACAAGAACGGTAACATCGCCCCCACGTTTCCACGTGCGAAATACTATGCCCCCGAAGGCGAGTGGCAATACGGCCGCCGTCCCAGCGTGCGGGACGCGATTAGCTTTATCTCCGACAACTACGATCCGCTTGTTGCGAGCGGCCAGATGACCCTACTCAAAGGTGGCGAAGAAATAGTTCCCGGCATTTCGGTGAAGACATTCCCCGGCCACACCGCGCACATGCTGGCGGTAATTATTCAAGGTGATACGTCAGACGCGAAGCGGCAAAAGAATGAGGCCCGCGGCGCAAGCAGTGGGTCGTTGCCGGAACGACAACAAGCTCCGGAGGAGCGACAGAAACAAGCAGCACTGAGCGCAACCGCCTGCTACATCTCCGACCTCATCCCCACCATCGCGCACATCGACCTCACCTGGGGCATGGGATTCGATCTCTACCCGTTGCAGACTATCGAGAGCAAGAAACAGTACTATGCCAAGTCAATTCCGGAGAAATGGCTGACCGTCTTCACGCATGACCCGCAAACACCTTGGGCGTATGTAGAAAAAGATAAATCAGGAAAGATGGTAGCGAGGGAAGTCACATTACAAGTTCATAGCTAATTCTTCACTCTGGGAGTTTGATCGCAAGAGTCGGATAGCGGTCCAGAGCAATGCAAGCCTAAGCTCACCGAGTCGGAGCAGTTCAAATCCACTCGGAGGGTAGTATGAAGATCGCTATCGCAATGGTAATGGCTCTGCTTGGCTCGCAGGCAATGGGGCAGTCCACAGCCGTCAAGACATGGGATGCCAACAACATCGTGTGGCAAAGCGTCGACGCGGACGGAAGCAAATGGGCTGTATTGGAAGGGGATAAGGACGCACCGGGCGAAGCGTTCACCTACGCGTTCCTCGTGCCTGCGGGACATTGGGAGCACCATTCTCACAATCAAGACGCCCGTGTTGCTGTAATCTCTGGCGCACTAAAGGTGAGTGTGGGGCACCAATTAGATAAGAAGAGAGCGAAAACCTATTCAGTCGGAAGCTTCCTGTTTGTTCCAGCGAACGTGGAGCACACGATGGGAGCTGATGTTGACACAATCTGCATTGGCACCGCAGTTGGCCCCTGGAAGACTCATCACGACGAGGAAAAGCATCACCACTGAATAGTCTAGTTTTGTCCGAGCCGCGCTACGGGATCAATCGTAAGCGGTGCGCTGTACAGGTTGACTATTAGACCAGAAGGTTTGTCGACGTTGGCGCCTGGTGATCGCTCAAATCTGACGTTCACTATTGTGGAGCAGGGCCTAGCTTGATCGGCGTACATGCTGTGCTTGTATTCGTGAAGCAAGGATCAACCGCATTCAGCATGTAAAGGGTTGGACTCGAACCGACGATTTCATAGTAACCGTAGTAGGTAACGAGTTGTCCTGCGAAGGTTCCCGTTACGGTGTAAGAATTTCCACTCACGGGGCCGTGCAATGTGAGGTTGGCCCCGGCGTCGGGTCCCGCGGTAATCGTGAGGGTGAGGGCGAGCGTGCCGGAGCTTTCACTGACGGAGGCTGGATTCACAGTGTCGAGCGAACTGGAACTGCACGAAACGTTATTGGTGTTGTTGGTAGGCGGGCACATTTTTCCAGCGAACGTGCCGGTGAGCTTTGGGACAGTGGTACCGGTAATCGTGCCGCCAGAGTCGGCGCAGACGGTGCCAGACTGAGCGTAGGTTCCGACGAAGCTTTGTCCGTCACCGCTCAGCGTCCCAGTGGCGTTGAACACGATGCCATTCGCCGTGAAGGTGAAGTTCATCGGTGCGTCGGGAGCGATTACGGTGCCGGGGCCAAAACTGTTGTTGGCGGATGCTGTGGCTCCGCAAGGTCCGCCAAATCCCGTAGCGTTGTAGGGTTGCGAAACGTTGGTGAGGGAGACGAAGTCGATCTGAGTGCTATTCGCGGAAAGCTGGCCGTTCGGCTGCGGAAATCCATTTACCAGGACTTGGCCTTCTTGAAGGGCGACTTCGATGCCGGTAACGTAACCGTTGTTGTTCGACACGGCAACAAATTCCCAAGCGCCTGCAATGCCAGGAATGGGCGAGGCGGTGATCGATGATTTGTTCCCACAGCTGAGCAAACTTGCACAGACGAAGAGAAGTGCGACCGGTGCGGTGAGCTTCGATTGGATGAGCTTTGGCAAAATGAGCCGGGGTTTTATGAACCGAGCGAGGGCGGAACTGGACATCCAAAATCTCCTGGGCGCAAGTAAACTGCCAATTGTTCAAGATCGGCAGGCAGTGGATGCGAGCCAAAAATTATGGCACTATGCAACGGAGCGTCATGTTAATGGTTAGTTAATTTTCGAGGGAAATACGAATCGATCGTTCCCGCTAACAATAAGCGAAGTTTCCTGCCTAGGATATAGAAGCACATCTCGGTGTACTTCATCTAGAAGCGCTGGGCGCGAAACGGTGCCACGATGTCGCAGAATATTAACTTGACTCTGTCTTTCCCTAACTCGAAACTGCCCATCGGGGAGACCGAAAATTAGACATTACTGGAGCCTAGGCTCTTGTTGTGATTGTTGGTTTCCTTATCCTGAGCCTACTTCTAAAAACTTTGCCACGGTTAGGCTTGAGTTTTTGAAGTGGAATTTCGTTAAAGCATTCCCGGATTTCTTGCTCAGCTCATTCGTCGCGACAATGCCGTCATGAAAGTGTTTAGGACGAGTTGAGTCCCCTGAATTTTATGCGCACCGAGGAAGGCCGTTGTGTATCTGAGCGCTGTTCATCAAAGAATTGTCGATGAATTTTCAGTGGTGGAAGGAGCTTGCGGGTACCCCCAATGAGGCCCGTTTTCGTGATGTTATTTGTTGCTGGTGCGGCGCTGGCTCAGACTCAGACCGCTCCGCCGGTAACCGGCATTCAGGCGATTCAACAAAACGGTCAGACTTTTATAACCTGGAACGATGCCACATCGGGAGCAATGGGTGCGCACTATCGCTATGATCTTTATCGCAGCACGAGCGGGCCGATCACCAGTCTCAGTTCCGCAACTTTGGTCCAATCAGGGATTTACAACAATTCTGCGCAATTGATTGGTCCAAAACCATATAACCAAACCACGCGGCAAAATACGGCGAATTCGATGTCCACGCTTCAGAATGTAGGGACGGAACTTCCCCTGTGGAGCGGCGTGGGAGTTTACACAAACCTGGCTACAGCCAGCGCCTACTACGCTGTTATTACGCGCGACATCACAGGAGCGACCGCGAATTCTCCGATCGTCGCGGGTGGCAACGCAACCACTGCTGCAGTATCAGAGTCGGTAGCCAACATCCAGCCCATTCTTCAGATTCCAGGTACCGATCTTTCGCGCACAGTGGGTTGCTCGAATTGCAACGTCACTTCCGCCAGCATTGGCAAGCCGATGTGGCTGAAGCTGCATGCTTCTGGCGGACGAGCTGCAGCCTGGGGCGACTATTGGGCCTACTGGGGCAACTCAAATATGGGCTACCAAGATGGTACTCAGTCGATGTTCGCCGTATATCAGGATGTGACAGGAACAACCTTCAACAGCGGTTTTGCCAATCAGCTTATTTTCACCCCTCAGGATGCAGTTTGGAGCGAAGACGGCGGCGGCAACGATTCCAGCGCCAACGCGCAGAGCGAAACGTTCTGGTATGGCTATAACGCCGAAGCCACCTTTCCGAGCGCTTACAATCCGGCCACGAACACCAGTGCTTATATCTTTCCCTTCACGCAGAGCAAACTGAACTTCATCGTTCCGTGGGCGATTGCTCATTACCAGGTTGATCCGAACCGGATATTTGGACAAGGCGAGTCGATGGGCGGATATGGAGTTTCTACCTGGTCCTTGCGTCAACCCAATATGTTTGCCGGTGTGTTTATGGCGATCCCAATCATTGGACCTTGGCTGAAGATTCCTCAGATCAATTATGGAGCAGCCAGTGGCACAGTCTCCATGACTCACGGAAGTTCGAGCGCGATGTGGGCCAGTGGACCCAACTTCGGCAGCTATCTGGGGGGACCGACCACTATGTTCAACCTCAACATCAATACCGTAACGAAGACGGTTGCTTCTGTAGTAAGCCCGACCCAGTTGACTTTGACCACTCTTTGGGCGGGAGCTACCGGAACCTATTCCTATGTAACCGGAAATGGCTCGGGCTGCGACAACATTCCCGTTTGCGGCGCCAGTCTGTCTACGATCAATACGACTTCCGTAGACATGCTCCCCGGCAACACAGTCGAATACAACAGTGCTACGGACACGCCGACTTGGGTTTCGCAGAATTGTGGGCGAAACATCCCATATGTCGGCTGGTCGGCGGGCCGGCTGGACACGACTACGACAGGCATGTGGAATATGTCCGTTTTATTTGCCAATGCGCTGGCGACCTGCCATATGGGGTTCTCGTTCGCATGGGCGAACGATATCCATAGTGCCGCCACGGCTGGACTGCTCAAGCCACTCACCACTACATACCCACCGCAGCTTCGGCTCAATGTGAGTTATCCGGCATTCACCAGCTTCAGCCTTGACAGCAACTATGGAAGCGGGAGCACAACCGACGGAGACTGCACGACCGGAAATGCCACTACCGGACCGGTTTGCTACGTGAACTACGGGTGGCAATGGACAACGCCGACCGATTCAAAAACCTCGTGGTCTACGAAAGTCACTAACAGCCAGCTCACTACGGGCACGTGCCCGACCACAAAGTGCGCCACGACGGCCACTGTCTCAATCACACCGCGAAACACGCAGGCTTTCAAACCAGCGCCGGGATCGACGGTGATCTGGAAAGCCACAGGCGCGCAGACCGGATCGATCATCGTGGACCCTTATGGGATGGCGACAATCCCAGGAATCAAGCTAACAACCAGCGTTACAACGATCATCCTGACCCCGAAAGGGTCGTAACTGTCGCATGCGGAACTGTCCGCAAGTTCCACAAACGACAATGAGAAGTGGCGGAGTATTCATTTTGCAGTCGTTGTTTCGTAACAATCAGATGGTAGAGTCGTCGTGCTGAAAGGAGCGCCGTGCGGCCATGAAAAAAGCGCTACTAGTCGTGTGGGGGATCGCGATTCTGGCTCTTTGTGTCGGATCTGCCTTTGCAGGCACGATTGACACGATGGACCAAATTACTCTGGGCCCTACGCCCCAGACTTCGTTTGTTTTTAAAGGTACTGCAACTGGTTTCTCCTTGAATCTGGCGGGTGTCATGGGCGCTGCCGTGGGCCAAGGCTCTCTTGCCAGTACGGGACATTACAGCATCAATCAGAATGGTGCCACGATTAACAGCGGTGGCAGCTGTGGGACGGGTTGTTTCACTCTCAATCAGAGTGCGCCTCTCCTTTTCAGTTATGGGAGCACGGCAACTAACGGATCTTTGTTGACAGGGAATCTTGAACTGGTGAGCATCAACCAGACGCCCTCGCAAAAGAGCGGCGTATTTAACGAAGCGCTGGTTGTGGATCTTACTGTCACCGGGGGCTCTCTTGCGGGTAAGTTTGTGGGCGGCAATGGAGTCGTTCAGATTACGCTTCTCTTCACCAGTACACAGAATCTCGCAACTCTGGGAATCGGCAAGACTCTGGATGCAGGCATCCACTCCGGATCGGTCAATCCGCTTCTGCCGGAGCCGGGATCGCTGGCGCTGCTTGGAACAGGACTCGTGAGTCTGGGTGGTGTGATAAGGATGTTCAAGCTTCAGTTGCGTGGGTAAAGCAGTTACTCCGAGCTAGTTTTTGGATCTCCGCCCAATGAGCGATCATTGGGCGGTTTTCTTTTGCTCGCTAGTCCAATATCTAGAAGTCGCCTCATAAAATGGCATCGGGAAGGGCACGGCTTTCAGCCGTGCCAGCAACGTCCGCCTAGGACCCTGAGGGATGCGGATAACGCCTAGCAATTGATGAGATGGCTCTCTAGTCTTGATGACGGTGTCACGAATCGTTCCCCTAGAATAAATAATTTGGACGGTCAGTGCTGGATCAGTTTTAATTTCCTAGTCGGGGCGTCATCCCGAGTGGAGCCGTTCTTCAGGCGGAACGAGGGATCTCCCTTGCACAAAGCCGTTGCGCGAGAGATCCCTCGGGCCCGCTGATGAAAGCGCGGGCCTTCGGGATGACTCCTTATTTGGTAACCGTCATTCCCTAGAGGAGCAGCAAGCGAGTTAGTGGGGTACGGATCCTCGATCAGCAATCATTGAATTTGCAGCGGCGGTCTGAGGCAGCAAAGAACTGAATAATTCCACCAACTGCAAAGCCCCGAATCGAGTGAGGTGGTTAGAGTCGTGATAGAGCGAGTGCCCGTCTCTGGCAATGAGGCACTCGGATGCTTCGCACAACTGCGCTTTAGGATCAACAGTAACCGCGTGAAACTCTTGCGCTATGCCTAGAAGCAGTTCGTCGACGCGCTCGCTCTCACGGCTGTACTCAGACAATGCAATCCGCGCGTCCTGTCGTGCGTTCGGAATCTTTCCCTCGATGACCGAACGTGCCAGATATCCAGGCGTATTCACTCCAGTGTCGGGCACGTCCATGACAAGGATTACCCTGCGACCCTCTGCGGTTAAACGGGAAACCACTCTGTGCAAGCCCCGGTCCAGCACCTTCTCGTTCTCTGATAAAGAGCGAGTACTGCTGGAGGAATCGAACAAAAGTACCTGAGGCTTGCCATCTTCCAGTTCACCCTCGCTCAACCCCAGCGAAGGGACAGCCCAGCGCCCAGCCAGGACTACAGTTCGAATGTTCCTGTTTTCGATAAGGGCGATAACGGCGTCATTGAACTCTGGGCATCCCGGTGTGTCTACCCGGTGGACTGCTGGCAGTGGTAAGCACGCGGGAAAGCTGGCGATCCAGCCTGTGTTGCCTGAATTCTTTGCCAGGGCATCAAAGGCTGGCGCCAGGGACTCGGCATGCGAGTCTCCCCAGAGAATGAAGTCGGGCGCGGCTTTCTGGTTGACACCGAAATGACACTGCGGTAGCTGCTCGATTTGCCGGGACGTGCGGCAGACATCCTGCTCTGTGCCCCAGTCGCTGCCAGCATCGGCATAGGCGATTGCCTGCTGTGGGAATCGCTGCGGAAGGCCATGAACCTTGACGGCGACCTGTGCTAGAGCGAGCAAGCATACCCCAGCCGTTGCTGCCTGCAAGAAAAGAGTATTTCGTTTTGGACCGGAGGACAGACTCCGAAATGGCCGTTCCACGAACCGCCACGATAAAGTTGCGGCCACAAGAGAGAATGAGACAGCCACAATGCGTTCCGTGAGCGTGAGAGGTCTGCCGATCAGTTGCTTGGCATAGACGATTACTGGCCAATGCCACAAATAGAGAGAATAGGAGATCAGCCCCACGAACACCATTGGACGCGCACTAAGCAACGTGCCAGTGAGTGTGGCCCCATTTTCGTCTGCGTAAATGATCAGAGCCGCGCCAAGGCATGGCAAGGCGGCCGAGAGTCCCGGGAACGGCGTGCTGGAAGAATAGACAAATGCACTGATGAGGATGGCGCAGAACCCGATGGCTGCGAGGATATTGCGAAGAATCCCGGACTTGAGCAGCGGAAAAGCGCCAAGCGCCATGAGCGAACCAAGCAGCAATTCCCATGCGCGAAACGGCACCATGTAAAACGATTCGTCGCGCAGGCCGCGAAATTGAACCGCCCAACAACTGAGGAGGAGGGAACCAGCAAACAGCAGCCATATCGATGCGACTTTTGCTCGTCGGCCCCACCGCGATACCAAAAACATAATCAGCGGGAAGAAAATATAGAACTGTTCCTCCACGCCAAGCGACCACATATGCAGCAGAGGCTTCAGCTTGGTTCCGGTCTCAAAGTAGCCTGATCCCCAGTAGAAAAAGAAAAGATTGGGGACAAAGAGCACGGTCGCGATCTCGCTTTTGGCGAACTTCACCAGATCCTGCGGTAAGAGCACGAAATAGGCTGCAAGACTCGCAGCCAAAAGCAGGAAGAAAAGCGCGGGCAGAATTCTGCGGACTCTGCGCTCGTAGAACTCAACAATGCTGAATCTGCCCGCCTGAATCCGGTTGTCGATATATTGCGTGATCAGATAACCAGAAATGACAAAGAAAACATCTACACCAACAAATCCGCCGCTAAGCTGCCTGACGCCGGCGTGATAGAGGATGACAGACAGAACGGCAATCGCGCGCAAGCCATCAATATCAGGCCGATATTTGTGAGCGGGATCAGCGGACGATTTTGTGACAGTCATAGCTTGACGCGATCAAAAATCTCTCTTCCCTCACATCTCTGATCTTGCAAACTTTCTAGGCCGCATCACGCTGCTACGGAGCGGGCGCAGCGATAATGAAGTTCGCGATCACATCGTCGGAAACGTTGTAACCACCAAACGTTGAATAATCGAACGCTCCAAAATTGAAGTTGGAAGCGGATGTCCAGTTCGGAGTTGGCACGGTATAACTCGCCGACTGCACCAGGGTGCCATTCAAATAAAGTTTGGCGCCAGTTGATCCCCAGCTAATGCTCACCTGCAAAGTCACGCCGCTGCCATACAGCGTGTCTTCAGTGCCCGAAGGAACGTAGTAGACACGATTCGTTCCGCCAACCGAATAGTCGAACTGCAATCCCTGGGACGTTACCTGCGTTAGGAAGTCGAATTGATGTTTGCTGCTGCCATCTCTGGCATCAAATGCGTACCGGGGAGCGGCTGCGCTTGCCTTACGTTGCGCAAAGCTATACCGCGACTGGAGCGTGAAAGAGACCTGCCCCTGGCTGGAATTAAAAATGTTACCGATAGTTGCGCCTGTGAACTGGAAGAAAGCGTTATTCGTATTGACACAACAATTCAAAAAGTACACGCCGTTGCCACTCTGTGCGGAAGTGAAGTTTACTGACCCGCTGCCGTGGATCACGACTGTTCCGGTAAACCCTGTAGGGGTGGTGGTTGGCGTGACGGTTGAACCGTTCGTGAGACCGCTTACTTCAGAAGTATTGGCCTGGATCAGTAGCAAGGTCTGCAGGCCAGGCGCTGAGGTGGTAAAGACGAAATCGCCCGAGGTGGTCAGGTTGCCATTCCCATCCTGTGAGAGTACGGCATAGTGATACGTAGTAGAAGCCTGCAGTCCCGACAAAGCTACGCTATGCGACGTGACCAGCGCAGTGTTGACCGGAGTCGTTGAACCGTATGCAATCGTTGTTCCGTATTCGACCTGAGAACTGGAGGCTTCGTCGGTCGTCCAGACGATTGTGGCTCCAGACGACGTAACGGAGTTAGCGGACACGCCCGAAAGCACTGGTTCTTGCACTTGGACTACGTTGCTGACGGTCACCGGAATGCTGGCGGTTGCAGTCAGGTTTGAAGTGTCAGTGGCGATTGCGCTAAGAGTGTGGGATCCGTTGCTAGCAGTCGTGGTGTCCCATGATGTCGAGTACGTGGGGCCGAGGCCAGTAACAGGGCTGCCGAGATTGTTTCCATCGATTTGAAATTGAACCGAAGCAATACCGGCACTGTCGGTTGCATTTGCCGAGACGGTGACTGAGCCAGCTACCGTTGCTCCGCTCGTCGGTGCCGTTATGTTGACCGTTGGGCCGCTCGAACTTGCGAGCGTAGTGGCGATGGACTTTGGCGACAGGGCAGAAATATTTCCAGCCGCATCATACGCAGCGACCGTGTAAGAGTAGGTTGTGGAAGGATTGAGGCCCGCGTCCTGATAGGTGAGACTTGAAGTCACGTTACCGACTTGCGTTCCATTGCGGTAAACGTAGTATCCGTATACTCCTACGATATCGGTGGAAGCGGACCAGTTAAGATTGATTTGGTTTGCGGAAGCGGCAGTTGTCCAGAGTTTTGCTGGCTGAGTCGGAGGTGTCTTGTCGGTGACGACGTTTCCAGAAAGCTGCGTCCAACTTGATCCGTTCCACTGCGAGACATAAACCTGACGGACTGTTCCGAGATTTACCTCGCTCCAGGCTGCGACTGGCTGGCCGTTGAGAACTCCGAGACTCACTCGTTGGGCGCTACCGTTGATTGGATCGGCGTTTAACGCGCCTCCGAGAGTTGTCCACGCACCGGAGATGTACTGCGAAACAAAAGTCTGCGCTTTCTGGCCGAGAGACGTTTGCTCGACCCAGGCAACATAAAGATTATTTCCGATTGGGTCCGCGATCAGACTTGGATGGTAAGCCCAGCCGTTCGTTCCGCCCTGGTTAAGCGATCCAGAGCCAGTCAATGTCCAGGATGTACCGTTCCATGTAGCCACGTAAAGCTGGTTATTTCCGGTTTGGGTTCTCTCCGTCCACGCCACATAGGGCTGTCCGTTAAAGAACGCGACGGAGGCATCATTGGCCCAATCTAAACTGCTGATGTTCAGCGATCCACCGACCGGAAGCCACTGCGTGCCGTTCCAGTGAGACACATAAACTTGGGGGACCGTCGCAGCGAGACCGCCCTGCGGAGTCGTTGAGCGGACATATTCAGTCCACGCTGCGTATGGAAAAACGCCATCGCTCGCGAGCGAGATGGAAGTAACTGTAGAACCGGCTTTGTTGTTGCGATTTAGTGCCCCCGTTCCCACCAGGCTCCAGGATGACGATCCATTCAAGGTCTTGACGTAAGCGTACGCACTTTGTGGCGAGGCGCTTTTGTTTACTTCGATGACGCCGATATAGGGATTACCCGCAACCTGTGTCAACATCGACCGGCCTTGGACTGCGCTGCTGTTGACCAAGCCGATCGCACCGCCCAGCCACGCTGAACCATTCCAACTCGCGGCGTAAACTTGCGGCACTCGGCTTACGTTTTGATACCAGGAGATCCACGGTGTATTTCCAGCGATTGCGAGGGACGGGGCATGTGCTTCATAAGTCGCGCCACTGATGCCGGAATATCCGCCCATGGCTGTCCAATTGCCACCGCTGTATTGATTGGCGAAAATATGCGGCCAGGCGGCCTGCGAGGTATCGAATGGCGAACCGGTTTCGGTCCAGCCGACGTAGAGAAAATTGCCTGAGGCCGCCAACGCGGGATCTTTTCCCCAACTCGCCACGTTGCGATTGAGGCTCCCGGCCGCGGGTTGAGTCGTGGAGAGCAGACTCCCAGCGTTGGGTCCAGTGCCGGCATAACGGAAGAGCCAGGTCTGGAATGCAAGACTGGTCCAATTGCCGCCGAAGTAACCTCCGCTCCCGAGATGTGCGAGGACAAAGGCGTTATGATCGGAGTCGTAAGCCAGGCGAGTGAAATCGGACACTGTGTTGATCGCGGGCGATTGTGGCGGAGTGATCTGCGTCCACGCGTTGGTGACGGGGTTATACACCCATGTGTCATTCAGCACCCCAGAAGCATTTTTGCCGCCGTATAGCAAAAAGATATTGTTTGTGGAGTCGTATGCAAAATTGGTGCAACAGCGCGCAGGAGGTTTCACGCCTCCAGCCGGCGAGATGACCGTCCAGGTATTCGAAGGAACATCGTAGAAGTAGAGGTCAGAGTAGTACGTGGTTCCTGCGCCGTTCCTGCCACCATATAAAAAGACCTGTTGCGCGTTGGAGCTATACGCCATTCCCGGCAGAATCACCGACGGGTCAGGAAGTGTTCCACCAGCAGTTTTCGATTGCCAGGTGTTGCCGACAGGATCGTAGATCCACGTTCCTACAAAGGATGCGCCACCGTACAGAACAGCTACGTTGTGCGCGATATCGAAGGCCCCGCCGCCCTGCAGCGAACTGGGCTCGACGGGAGTTTGTTTATCTCGCCCGGACTGCCCCAAAAGATCGAACCACCAGGTGTGGTTCACATTTTCGGCTTGATTCGAGTTACTGGTGCAGCAGTGGTAGGCGATGGTGTTGTTGTTTGCGTTGAAGTCGAAATATCCTTCAGACTCACCACCCTCGGGCATGTTTTCTGTATGGAACAGTCCACCCATGTCGAGGACATCCCAGCTGTTGGTGTCGAAGTTGTAACCGACGATGCTTTCGTTGGGCTCGCTGTTGTTCTGATGATATTGCGACAGCATGATCGAACGCTGTAGGGCAGGGACATAGACCAGTTGTTCCCAATCATTGGTTTGCGCGGGGAGATCGCGCGTTAGCACCTTGACCCAGGTCCCGGGAGGTATAGGAATGCTGGGCCCAGGAGCTTCGACAGTACCGGCAGAAAGCGAAAGAGTGAAAACGAAGGTCAGGGATGTAACAAAAAGGAGCAATTTCCATTTTGTGACGAAGGGCATTTTGAGTGTGTCCATTTTTTACTTTTAAGATTTCTATACTGCTTCGTTTTTTAACTTTCGTTGCTGCCGTGCCGGTTAGTTCGTGATTTGAGGCGTATTGGTACTCGCATCCGCGCTATCTGCTGCCGCAGTCTGTGTTCGGTTCCCATTGCTTGTTAACAACACTTGCCGTAATTCGCTTGCCAATGCTGGTGTGAATTTGCTGGCGCCATTTGGATTGAGGTGAAAACGATCAGAGTAATCGGACACCGGTAGAACACCGGGTGCGATCGGGATCACGACTTGGACACCGTGTGTTGCGGCGACTTCCGAGACGGCGGTCGCGCCCATATCTTCATTGGACGGAGGAATTACGAACACAAGCTCTGCGCCGTGGTCCCGACATAATTGCCGCAAACGCTCTAGGCGCTGCATCGCTACATCGCGCAGCACATCGTCAGTCGGCACCTTGGGAGCAGACTGCAGATTGTGAGTCAGGATTGGCAGATCAGGCAGGACGCGTCCTAGTATCCAGTTACGAATCTCAGCCCGCGCCCCATAAAAAAAGCTGAGGTTCGCCAATGCCAGCGAGCTGGTGCGGTTGCGATCGGCTCCCGTCTCTTTCGCGAACTGGAGAATATCCTTGCGATCGACAAGGAAGTGGGCAGTGTAGTCTCCGCCAACAGCTCCAGAAGTTAGTTGAATCGGATTCAGGACTAGAACCACTGCGTCAGGTCGTGCTCCGGCGGCGAAGAGTCGGCGTAGGCCGTAGTACCAATCGAGGTAGAACGTGCCTTCAACAACAGCTCGGTGAAGGTCCATCTCGGAACCGACTTCGCGCTGCAGCAGTGGAAAGTTCACTCCTTCAAGCAGCAGCGAATTCCCAGCGATCAAGACCGATTGCGCGTCTTTGGATCGATGCATCGTAAGGGCCTGCCGATATTCTGTCTCGCGGCGGTTTTCGATGTGACTGATTCGGCCAAACATTAACGCCGTCCCGCCCTCAATCAACGCAGACACCAGACCACATGCCAGCAAGAGCAAAGCAATGTCGCGCCGGGCGCCCGTTTTAGAACTGGAAGTAGATAAATGCATTTGCCTGATTTGCTGAAAAAAGCGCAATTAACACGACAGCGCAACCTGCCATCGCCACGCGCATCATCGGAGTTCTTTGCTGAAAAACGTATTCCTCACCGGTGTGTTCCAAATACAAGTCGACCAGGAACAAAGGAATGACGAACAACGCCAGGAATTTCAAAGCCACAAGATATTCGGGCTGCCAGGCAAACGTGCTAAGTCCGCGCAGCATGGAAGCGGCGGCACCAAGGGATTCCGCGCGAAAGAAAACCCAACTCAGGCAGACGAAATGGAAGACAAGAATCCGCCGTGCCCAAGTCCATGCCGCATTCGAGTCGAGAATTTTGCGCAAGAACCCTGATTGCCGAATGTAGCGTTCGATAGCTAAGGCCACACCGTGTAGCCATCCCCAGACCACGAACGTCCAGTTCGCGCCGTGCCAGAGGCCGCCGAGCAGCATCGTTAGAAATAAGTTTCGATAGGTCTTGTAGCCCGGTTCGGCGCTGCCGCCTAAAGGGATGTAAAGATAGTCGCGAAGCCAGGTGCTAAGACTGATGTGCCATCTACGCCAGAAATCTTGAACCGAAGTCGCCAGATATGGCTGGCGGAAGTTGACCATGAAATGGAAGCCGAGAAGTTGTGCGCTGCCTCGCGCAATATCGCTGTAGCCGCTGAAATCTCCGTAGATTTGCCATGCGAAGGCATAGGCACCAATCGCGAGAACGGGCAGGCTCGTTGCGCCAAGATGACCTGAAAATGCCGCATTCGCCAGGAGCGCGCAGTTGTCCGCGATGACACACTTTCTGAACAAGCCGGAGAGGATCAGCAAAATTCCGTCGAAAAACTGATCGGAACGGAAGCTGCGCGTTTGTTGCACCTGCGGAAGCAGGTGGCCGGGGCGTTGAATGGGGCCAGCAATCAGATGAGGAAACAGGCTGATGAACAGCGCGTAGTCGATGAAAGATTCTGCGGCGGGAAGCTTTCGCTTATATACATCGACGATGTAGGCGACTTCCTGGAACGTGTAAAAAGAAATTCCTGGAGGCAAGATGATGCGAAGCAGTGGTGCTGAGACGCTTAGTCCTAGCGTGCCGAGGACGTGCGTGAACGAGTCCGTAAAGAAATTGAAATACTTGAACACTCCCAGAATGGCGAAGTTGATTATCAGCGACGTTATAAGCAGCGTGCGGCGCGAAGACTGTGAGCTCGAGCGCTGGATTGAGCGCGCAATGAAGAAGTCTATGGCGGTGCTGCCGATCATCAGCAGCAGGAATCTGTAATCCCACCAGCCGTAAAAAAAGTAGCTCGCCGCTAGCAGGAAAATGTTCTGGCTTTTCCGTCCGAGCCGCCAATAGACGGCGACGACGAGGATCAAAAACAGTGCGTATGCTGGTGTATCAAACCACATGCCCTAGAACCCGTTGTCCGCCCGCACAATTGTCCTCCGCACACACTTTCAGGTACATGACGACAATGGCTGGTGATGTGCCTCCAAAAGGGAGGCCAAGAACGGGGAGTACAGGCTATCCTGTATTTGTTAAGGAAAAACGACGGGCGTGTTAATGCAAGATCAATTCCTAGGAAAAATAGCCCGCCAAGTGGCTAGCTTACGCAATTACTTCCCAATCACTTCACGTGCCTTCGAAATCCAATACCGAGGGCTGGTTTCATAAATGAGCGAAGCCACTCGCTTCAGGGTCTTTTTGCCGCTTAGCTTTTCGATGAACTCGCGGGAGTAGGGATTCGAGGGCAACAAGTCCTCGATGGCAGTTTCACCTTTTAGTGCCTTTGCAATTGATTCGTCCAAAACTGCAATGGCCCTGTCGATCTCCTGTGTTGAGATCGTGAGCGGTGGAAGGAACCGTAGTACCGGCTCGAAATAGCTATACGTCATGTGCACGCCACGGCTTTCGCAAAGGGCAACGATGAGCATGCAGAGTTCATGCTCGGACCCATCCTGGCAGTTTCCAATTTCCGCGCCAATCATCAAACCCTGTCCACGAACATCGACGAGGATCGAGTGCTTCGCTTTCAATTGCGTCAGGCAATCGATGAAGTAGCGGCCTTGCTCCGCGGCTCTCTCGACTAAATTTTCTTCTCGGACAATGTCAATGGTTGCGGCAACGGCTGCGGCTGGCAGCGGATCGGACTGATGGCTTGCGAGGTGGACCCAGCTTTGGGAGGCGATGCGGTCTGCGATTTCGTCAGTGGTAATGACACCTGAAACCGGGAAGCCTGAGCCAGAACTCTTGGAAACGACAAGAATGTCAGGGACAACTTCGTGATGTTCACAAGCGAACCACATGCCGGTGCGTCCGAAGCCGGTTTGCGCTTCGTCGATGATGAGCAAAGCACCGAGCTCTTGCGCGAGATCCTTCAAGGCCTTCAGATATCCAGGCGGCGGCACGATCATGCCGCCGGCGGAGATGACCGGCTCGATGATGATGGCGGCGATGTCACGTTCGCGAGGCAGTGCGGTTTCGACTGAGCTATCGAGGCATACAAATTCGCATTCGGGGTAGTGGTTCTTGACCGGACAGTGAAAGCAGTGCGGCGCGAGGAAGCGAAAACTTTCGGGAACGGTCGGTCCTGACCCATGCCGGTCACTGGGAGAAAAAATCGAAGTCAGACTCTTCGTGCCGAGCGATAAGCCGTAGTATCCGCGATTGAGGCCGATTATGCCCTTCTTGCCGGTATAAGTTTTCGCCAGGCTGATCGCACATTCATTCGCTTCGGTGCCGGTTGAAAGAAATAGGGACTTGTTGAGATTCCCCGGTGCGACCTCCGCAAATTTGTGCGCTGCTTCCAGGACGATCGGACTGAGAAACTGTGTGCCGACGTGTACAACTTTCTTCAACTGCTCTGTCATTCGCTCGATGTACTTCGGATGATTGTTCCCGAGAATCGAGCAAAACTGTCCGGCGGCAAGATCGAGAATCTCGTTGCCGTCCATGTCTCGCAGCGTGGCGCCTTGTCCTTCGACGATCAGGCTATCCGCATAAGGCATGGCCATGAGTATGTGCTTGCCGTACTTTTCCCAAAGTTGCCGGCTGTTTTGGTAACCGCGTGTCATGCGTCCTCTCTTGGGTGCGATAACCGCCGCTGTATAAATCGCGACCAGATAAAGCAATCGTCACAATTCTGTAACAATGCGCAATTCACGGGCTCCCTCAACATCCTCGCGCGAGATGAAGTTCGACAAAAATAAGTCGCTAGGAGAAAATAGCACGAACCTCATTCGCAGTCCTGCCTGACTAGCTGCTTTTAACAAAAATTAGGATCGACGAGAATATCTAGCACCAGCATGCCAATGATTGCCGAAGATCAACATCTACAGAGTGCAATTGCGGCAGACCGTGCTGCAATTCCCGTCCTTCACGTGCTGGATCATTCCTTCCCTGTGCTTAGCGGATACTCGGTCCGGAGCCGGAATTTGATTTCAGCACAGCATAGATTGGGAGAATCCATCCGGGTGGTGACCGGTCCACTGCACGAGATGGACGATCCCACATCCACCGAGATGATGCTCGACGGAGTCTCTTATACAAGAACTCCAGTCGTCGGCGGCATCGCAAACTCCGCTCTGCGCGGGCGTTGGCCGATCATACGTGAGCGCGAAGTAGTTCGCCTGCTGCGCAAGAGAATATTGAATCTACTCGACGTATATCCAGCGCGTTTAATTTACGCTCACTCACCAGTACTGTGCGGAGTCGCTGCCATGCAGGCTGCTCGTGCGCGGGGGATACCGTTTGTGTACGAAATACGAGCATTTTGGGAAGATGCGGCAGCCGACCAGAACCGCACCACCGCGAATTCGCCGCGCTCACGGTTCACCCGTTGGCTGGAAACTCATGTCGCACAGAAGGCGGACGCGGTGTCTGCCATAGCGAAGCCAATGCTGACAGATCTGCAAAATCGAGGAATACCAGCCGACAAACTTTTCCACGTTCCCAACGGAGTGGATGTAGAACGCTTCAAGCCGGGCGAAAGAGATGAGGCGCTTAAGCGGGAGCTTGGGCTCGGCGATGATCCTGTTTTTGCTTTCTTCGGCTCGCTGTACAAGTACGAAGGCGTCAGTTGGATGATTCGCGCCGCTGCGGCTCTCCGCTCCAAAGGGCATAAGTTTGCGATCTTGATCATCGGCAGAGGGGAAGAGCAGGTGGTGATCAAAGATGCGATCCATGAATGTGGAGCTTCCGACTATGTTCGGCACATCGAGCATGTGCCTTATGATCAGATTTGGCGCTATTATTCGATTGCCGACATTGCAGTTTATCCTCGGCGCAGTATTCGTTTGACGGAGTTGGTGACGCCTCTTAAACCCCTAGAGGCGATGGCCCAGAAAATCCCAGTGCTCGGCAGCAGCGTTGGTGGAATTCGGGAACTAGTTGAGGATGAACGAACAGGACTGCTATTCGAGCCGGAAGACACGGCTGATTTTTGTCGTCAGGCGGAGCGCTTGATCACGTCGCCGTCACTACGAAAATCACTGGGTGAGCGAGGCCGAGAATTCGTGGTGCGGGAGAGAAACTGGGATATCCTCGCGCAACGCTACCGGCACATTTACGAATTTGTGCTCTCTGGTAAATCTAAGCGGTGAACTCAATCCAGAACAAGGCTGCATTTCAACGATGTACGAGATGACGATCCGCGCGACGAGGTATCTGTCGCGATGATGACGGTCGACCCATGGTTTTCTCATTGGAACCATCAACTGCTGGAAGTTCTATTTCGTTATATCCCTCACACTCAAACGACTGATGATCGATTTGATGATCTGATCTCCAATCCGTTTTTTGGCACTTGGATATTCGCCGCTTTCTTCTACAGATTTTGGGCTGTCGACGATGAACAGCAAGAGCACCGGCGAGGCAGTCTGTTCAAAACGGTGGTCGCTATCAGCATTGCATTCTTCGTCACGGCTTTGCTTCGGCCGTTCATCAGTTGGCCCGCGCCAGTTCTGAACCCGAAATTCCAGCCGCTCTTTCCGGAATATCTGTGGGGTAGAGGTCGATGGAACTGCTTTCCGAGTCACTCTACGCTGGCATACTTCACGATCGCGGCGGGATTGTGGTCATTGAATCGCAGCGTCAGTGTTTGCCTGTCTGCGTTCGCCTTGGCCGCGGTTTCCTTACCACGCGTTTATCTCGGTGGACACTATCCAATTGATGTTCTGTTTTCGTGCGTTCTCAGCCTATGCACGCTGATCATCGTGTCGCGATGGCAATCACCGCCCGCGATCTCACTCTGGTTGGTACGGCGAGGGAAAGGCACTGCAATTCGAGACTGGCTTCTGTTTTTGTGGGTGTTCGAACTGGGTGAAGGATTTCGTGGAACAGAATTTGTAGTAGCTGCAATCCGGAAAATGATGAGCGGTCCTTGAGGATTACGACAATCACTTCAAATTTGCCCGCTGGCTGTTCGCACTGTTTTTCGTCGAGAGAATTTGCCGCTCCCAAGAATAAAGCACAATCCAACTAAGCTAGTCGCCAGAGTTGCGATCGACGAAGGCTCAGTCAGGGTAAAGAGACTGAGATTCCCTCCCATGACGCTGCTGACTACGCAACTGGGAGACATCAAACTCGGCCCCAAAACCAGCGAGAATTCGCCGTCGGACACTGTGGGTAAGTGCATGAGCGCAGCTAACGCCGGATTGATATGCTCCAGGAACTGCACGACCAAAACACTTTCGTTGCCTTCTTTCACGAGTTTGGCACTGAGGATTGTGCCGCTCATCAAAACGCCAAGGATGTCACCCTTATGACCACACCCAACACAACCGCGCACCGAAAACTCACCACCGGGAGCGAATGACAGAGTGTTCCCTTTCCATCCTTCGCCTCGACCGGTTGAAAAAAACAAACGCCCCCATGACAGATCCATCGTTTTGCCACCATCGATCAGTTCGGTAAACGAAATTCCAGATCCCCACATATTGGTGCGGCCCGATTTACCGAAAATGACGGTGCCACCTTTGCTGATGGGCATGTCGATTGATCCCGCCCACGCCGATACTGATAGCGTCAGTAGTGCGAGACCGATGGAGAGAAAAAACTTTTTTGTCATGAGAGTGGCGCTCTTTAACTAACCACGGGATTCTCTTACGATTAGATTCTTCAAGTCAATGTGAAACATTATGCACAGTTTGCGGACTAATCCATTGGGCCAATACACGCACTCCGCAGCACGTCGAACACGGACGTTAGCGGTTTGCACTGACGGGGTGGTGGGAATCCTGGCCCAGGAACGAAGTGTGGGCCAAGAAGTCCCGCAGAACTGCTTCTGTAGTTAAACTATCCCCTGTGGAATTCGTACTGACGGTAATCACACATGTTGGAGCGGAGTTGCCGAGGAGACGTGATTTCACCTGAAGAAACTTCACGCGGAAAGAACTTCCCGTGTACTCCCCGTTGACCCAGTACCACGTCAGCACGGAACGAGAAACCGAGCCAGAACCAAGCAAAGTACGGTTCAGTCTGACTCGTGTGCTGTTAACGGTTTCATACCTAAAATCGTCGGCGACCACCGGCCACACTTTCAAGTTCGTCACCCGATTGTAGGGATTCAGCAACTCGAAACCGCGCTCGCCAGAATAAAGCGCCCAGTACAGATCGACGCGATGCTGTCCTGAAACGTAGCTTTGAACAAACCCCCGATTCGCCCCTCGCAGATCTGGAGCCCAACTCATATCGTAGGCCGTTGTTGCTAGCCACGGATTGCTCACCGACACTGGCGGATCAGGCCATCGCTGTCCGCTGGTGTTTGAGGTCGCCCGGCTCCACAAACGTTCGGCCACCAAAGGAGTGAGGCTGAGAAGCATTCCTATCAACAAAGCCGCAACGAGGGTTGTCCGCAGAGAAAACTTCTGTTTGGCGTTCTTAGCTGGCTTAATATCTGTCGCTGCATCGTCAGGCAGGTCTTCATCTGGATTCGCAGCCTGTTTCCACCGTAACCCCACCAAAAAAAGAGAAAGCTGGACGATGGTGAAGAAGACCCATCCATAGACGATGTGATCGACATCCGCCGCCAAGCGGTTGTTGGTGAGGTAAGCGAGCAGAACGATGCCGTATGCGCGCACTCCGTTTGCGAGGACTGGTACGACAACCGACGCACACAGGAAAAGGATCCGCCGCGTTTGCGAACGGTATGTAATCCAGGCGTAAATCACACCCAACATCACTGAAGAAAATAGATAGCGGATTCCGCTGCACGCTTCTGCCACTGTCCATGTGGCAGCAGGCACTGACAGCACACGATTTTCGAGAACCGCAGGTACTCGCGAGAGGGTCAAAGCATGAACGGCAAACCAGGCGGTAAGGTCTTGCAACGGTCCTATCAAGCTCAGCCCAAAGGGGACCGCAAAGACGAGAAAGGCGAGAGGCAATTCAAGGGCGCGGACAACTTCAGATCCAAGCAGCGTCCATGCCAACGCGATGAGAATGCCGATGAAAGCCCATTCCTCCACCAGTCTGATCTCGCCGAGATTGCCGAGCAGCCAGAGGATGCTCAACGCGCCGAGCAGCGGTAAGCCCCACAAGTTTGGCATTGGATCGACGGTCGCAAGCCGCTTCCTGCGTCGCCAAATCAGATAGGCCGACAGCGGAAACACGAGAAAACAATGTGAAAAAGTGCGGCTGCCGTACCAGGTGGTCACCATTGCCAGTACGGTTTGCCGGAACGCGATCAGCATTCCGAGGAAAAACAAGACGGTGAGGCATGCTGGAATGAGCCAGCGATGCAATGCCGGTGGATCGGTGCCAAAGTCCGTCGGCAATGAGGACGTTTCCCGCACGGAAACGCGTGCTCCGAATTCATTCGGGGTAAGAAGCCCCATATTGAGCAAGAGTGCAGCTTTGCAATTTGGCGGTGTGCCTGTATCGCACACTTTAGGAGTCGCCATGAAACTACTGCCTGCTGCGCCGCAATTTGTGCCGACCGCACATCGGCACGCGGCAAAGCCTGGAGAGGGAGGGGCCGCAGGACAGCATTCCCAAAGTCCAGACATGGTATCACCAGTTCTGCCGATTTGTACCAGCCAGTGGGCAGTAGTCGATCGGTGGAAAGGGCTGTTATTCAGGTACGCGACTGACGCTTGCGCGATCGAAGATGGTTCCTTTCAGCTCCCAGACTTGGAGGGAATATCCCGGTCCCAATTCGGTTGCAACGAAGGTGTCTGTTTTGGGATCGTAATCTAACGAGAGCCGGCCGTGTGCCACTCCACCCTCTGGGCTGCTTGGCCTTGGGCCACCTTCGACCGCACTTCGTTCCCATTTGTTTGCGCTTGGGTCGTAGAGATAGAGTCCGCCTGTGGTTTCATCTGCTTTCTTTCCGGGAGGGCCTTCGTACAACACAATTCGCTTTCGCTTGGAGTCGTAAGTCATGGCTGGCCGCCGAAAACTAGAAGGATTCGAGCCTGAGGGTTTCGCGTTGGTCCATGTGCGGGTTGCTGGAGTGTAGAGCCAGGTTTCGCCCGGGTCGGTCGATGTGCCATTGGTTCCCCCAAACAGCACGGCCACGTGGTGCTGAGAGTCATAAACCAAGCTGTGGGCAAATCGAGGGTCCGGTGATCCTTTGGTGGAAGCAACCTGAACCCAATCCGGATACGTGCCTCCGTTGGGGCAACCGACGCTATTCCCACTGCTTTGCGGATCGGGTTTGAAGCACAAGAGCCAAGTATCTGCGGTCGGATTTCCCACGTTCTGCCCGCCATAGAGGATCATGACGTCGTCATCGGAGTCGTAAGTCATCGCGCTGTCAGCTCGGCTGGGAACTGGGGTGTGCGTGAGCAGCCGCTTCCAGACGCGCACATCATCAGCGGGGCAGAATTCGTTGGCGACGAAACAGAAATACCATGTGTCAGTCTTCTTGTTGTTTTCGATAATTCCACCAGCCTGAAAGAGTTGATGATGGCGGGAATCGTACGCAGCAGTCAGAAATGGATGGCGGTCAGGAATGTGATCGTTTGCAGCGACGAGTTTGCCTTCGCGCCGGGATTGAGGAAATGGCGCGCCCGCGTTGACCATTGCACCGGCATTGTGGCTGGCGGGTATGGTGCCACGAACTCCGCGAATTACATTAGTGAATGTATCCCCTGAGTGGTTCGCGGCACTGTACGAGATTTCTTCGTCGTCGATGACCAGAATTCCGCCATGCGCAGGATCAGGGTGAAAGCTTCTACCCTCGCCAGTGCGAAGAGAGATGGTTTCGTCCTTCGCGCCGATGGCCGATTTGAGAAATCCTTTGCTGTTATTCGTGACTGTGGGTTGAACTGTTCCGCTGGTGCTATCTTCGATCCACGGGTTGCTGGTCGCTGGATGTCCAAGGACCCCATAAGACCACCAGGAATTGGAAAACGTATAAATACCGTCGGATGTGTAGATGAAAAATCTGCCGTCATCTGGAATGTAGACCAGCTTGTTCCAGGCAGAGGATCCAAATGGCGGCGTAGCTTTGACGTCGCCAACCGGAAAGGTAAGGCACCAGCCGTCATTGCAGGACTGAGCGCGCGACTCAACCTGCAACATCAAAACAAAAAATAAGAGAAGGGAAAGACGCAGCGACGCGATCCGGCGACAGCTCACGAAGTTTTCTCGAGAACAACCAACAGACTAGGCTGCAAGGCGCTCCATCCAAGTTTTGCAATTAGCCAATCGTAGAGGACGCCAAGGCGGAAAAGAACTCTGGAAAAGATGAGATTTGCGGGATAGTGGCGCAGTCCCATTAGTTTTCTGATTTTCCATCCCTGTTTTTTTTCCACCAGGGTTCTGAAATAGCTCGGTGTGTTCGCTCGATAAAACGTAGGGAAAGTGTCGTAAGTGTCCGAGCCGTACACCCGGTTGATAAACCACGCGTGAAACCAATGCGGAGTAAGGTGCGCGACGACGGAGGAATAATCGTAACGGTTGGGCGTGAGGATCAGGCAAAATCCACCCGGCTTGAGCGCGCGGTGAATCTCATCCATGACTTTGTCCGGCTCGGTAAGATGCTCGAAGACCGATCGCGAGTAAACAATCGAGAAAGCTTTGTCACCGAACGGCAACCGGGAGAGATCGCCCTGAACCATGGGCAAGTCTTTGGGTAGGCCTTGGCAGAGATCGATCCCCACAACATGCGCCTCGCTGGAAAATTTTCGCGTGAAGGGCGCGTCGCCTCCGCAACCCGCATCCAGCATGCGGTTGCCTGCAATCCGCAGGAATTCACGAATGTGCGTTTCCAGCGCGCGCTCACCAAAGAGCTGCGAGCCGTAGTATCGGTCGATAAGATCGCGGACCTTGCTCATATACGAGAAGCACAGGCGTACCAGCGGTTTCTAAACTAGAAAAAAAACTAAAGTGTCATCCGATCAGACTGGGACAGCCGACAACTCCTGTGTCAGTTGCGGTGATTCCGGCACTTGCACAGGTTCGCGCGCCAGCATCTTGAGAACGATGACTGTAGCTATCAGTTGGTAGAACAGATCAAAATACGCACGGCCCAAAAAAGCACCGCTGATCAGAAACGTAATAAGGCCAAGTTGGATCATGTCCGCGTACGCTACGAGCGCATCCGAATCGGGACGTCGAGCAAATTTCCTTTTCAATCGGCTGCAACTCCAGAGACAGGAGCCGATAAGGCCCAAAAACAGAACTAGCCCCGGTAAGCCGTGCTCCGCCAGCACCTGAAAATAAATGCTGTGTGGTCCCTGAACCCTGTCGGCCAGCATGTTGTAGTGTCCGTACAGCGGTGCGGTGAAGGTTTGAAACCCGCCTCCCAACACCGGGTGGTCAAGAAATAACCGGTAGGCGAAAGTCCACGAATGAAATCGAGCCTGGGCAGATTTATCGGCTTCAACATTCTTGAGCGTCTGCATACGCTCCATCCATTGCGTCGGCGCGGCGACAAAGATAACCATGCCAACCAGAAGCGCGGCCACGATGCCAACCAAGCGCTGCTTGGATTTCATCACCATGGCGAACAATGCGGTGGCAAGTCCGAGCAACGCTCCGCGAGAGTAGGTAAGAACTATCGACATAATTCCCATGGGAACCGCGCCCCAGAAACACCAGCGCAGAAAACGCGATTGTTCGGTGCGTGCGAACGCGACGAACATTGGCAAAGCCATGTTCATGGCGAGACCGAAATCGTTGTTGTCGTAAATCATCGAGTTCTTCGGTCCGTAGACTTTGTCCTGGCCGGCGGTCAACAGCCCGAAAACTGTTCCCTTCAAAGCGAACAATGCGAAGCTTCCCGCGGTAACCAGGTACCACCAGCGCAAACGTTTGGAATCCGTGACCAGCGCGAGCGAGACGAACACCATGAGCAGGATTTTGCTGATGCGGTAGAGAGAGTCGACGCTGTCGGTCCAGTGGTGCGCCAAGTCTGGCGTGAAATAAACATCAACTGTAGTAATGCAGAACCAAAGCCAGAGCGTGAGCAGCAATCCGGTTTCAAGGGTAAGCGGTGGAATGTGTTTGCGTTTTGTGACCACCAGACCCAGCATGGTGGCGACGGCAACGAAAAGCGCGATGGGAATTCTGCTGGCAATCCCCCAGGTGAAATCCTGAGGATTGAAGTATCCGATCCACGTCCAAAACAACACGCCCGTGAAAGGTTGCAGCAGTGAGAGAGGCACAGCCACAACGTAAATGCCGATCAAGATTACATCCCGCACCCCCACGGAAGCCCCCGGCTGGAAAGTCGCAGCCAGTCTCGCATAAGCCCGGTTTGGCGGGCAATAGCGCGTGCGCGCGACTCGGAAGGATTCACATTCTATTCACAAAAGAGCAGTGCCTCGACCGCTATACTCTGACACCGGAGATTCCGCGTAACACCGCAAAAATTATCCCGCAGCAATGTGCCGCGACGTTGCAGCACAAGCGTTATTTCAGAACCCGCAAGTGGTAGGAACCGGACGGAGGATCGGGATTGCAATCGAGCCAGAAAAAAGTATTCATCATCAGTCTCGACGGTGCGACTTTCGACATCGTGAATCCACTCATGCAGCAAGGCTGCATGCCCAATCTGCAGTCGCTGATGCGGGAAAGTTTGTCGGCGGAACTGGAGTCCGTGATTCCAGCGGTGACGGCCCCAGCCTGGACGTCGTTCATGACTGGCAAGAACCCCAGTAGACATGGGGTTTTCGGTTTTACTCAATTCGATCCTGCCGATAATCGCGTGAAACTTACCAACGCGCGCGATATCAAGAGCAAGACGATCTGGCAGATTCTCAGCGACAAGGGTAAACGATGCATTGTTGTGAACTTGCCGTATACAACACCGCCTTACGCTATTAACGGACTCATGGTGAATGGCTGGGACTCGCCGCCACGGAATTTCACCTATCCCGATGATCTCACCGACAAGATCATGCAGCAGTTCCCCGACTACCGGACAAATCTCAACACGTGGCTCTTCGATTACATGCCCGGAAAGTCGGAGGGAAATTTTGACAAGCTCATCGATACTATGATCCGAGGTGCAGAGCAGGGATCGTTGCTGACTCAACAGTGTCTCGAGCGCGAAAGCTGGGACGTCTGCATGGTTCACTTTCAGCAGACAGATTGGATTCAACACAAAGTCTGGGGATTGATCGAGCAGGCGGCAAGAGACGCCTCAAATCAAGATCCTCGTGTCGAGCGCGTGCGCGAGTGCTACCGGCGAATCGACGAGCAGGTTGGAATCTTGCTAGAGAAAGTTCACGCACACGCTCCTTTCACGATTGTGCTTTCCGACCACGGTTTCGGCGACTACAAGGGGGAACTGTATCCCAACTATTATTTGAATCAGTGGGGCTATTACCACGAGACATCGGCAGCCGAAAAAGACACGGCCAAGCCAGTTCGGGATCTTTTCTTCAAAAATCCGTTGCTCACCCGCGCGTACCGCGGCATGGCGAGCGTGAAGCATCGCGTCGATCGCATTCTGGAATTTAAGAAGTATCAAAACTTCAACTCTTGGGTAGATTTCGCTGGAGGCACATTTGGCGGACGCGCTCTGCCGGTGGATTGGAGCCGTACAAAGGTTGCCACGGTCGGCGCTTACGAATGCGCGTTTCTTTATGTGAACGTGATTGGCAGAGGCCCTGCTGGGATTGTTCCACCGGAAGATTGCGATGGAATCATTTCCGACGTGATCGCAAAGTTCAGTGAAGTGCAGCATCCGGTTACAGGCAAGAAAGTTTACAAGCAGGTGGCGCGCGGTACAGAGATTTATCCAGTCAGCGGCAGAGGGATTCTCCTACCCGATGCGATTCTTATCCCCGAGGATGGTTACGGTCTGTCTTCCAAAATATCGGATGCTCTGCCTGAGGCCACGAGCGAGGGTGTGCATCGGCACAACGGCGTTGTTTTCCTTCAAGGTGAGGGACTGAAGAAATCTGTCCCGAAATTTTCTCCCTTCCTGATCGATATGGCTCCTACATTGCTGCACGCTCTCGGACTTCCCGTTCCGACGGATATGGATGGCCGGGTTCTCGAAGAGATATTCGTTTCTCCACGCAAAGTTGAGTATGAGGAAGTGGACAACTCGGTCTCGCACGAACCCGTGCAATATCTCGAGGCGGAAGCTGAACTCATCGAGCAGCGCCTTAGAGACCTTGGCTACGTAGAGTAACGATAACGCAAGGCCACAGGAACACTTCGTGTTGGAAGAAATCAAAAAGCTGCTGAAGCACAGCTCTGTCTACAGCCTGGGGAACCTCCTCAACAAGGCTGTCGGATTCCTGCTGATTCCTTTCTATACGCATTACCTGACGACGGCAGACTACGGCACGCTGGAACTGCTGGACCTGAGTGTCACCCTCATCGGGCTGCTTCTGAATATGTGGATGAATGCCTCGCTGGTGAGGCATTACTACGAGTACGAAGACGACAAAAGCCGCAATGAAGTAGTGAGCACCGCGTTAATCGCCACCAGTACGGCGGCGGCGTTGGTCTCTGCCGCCGGTCTGTTCTGGGCGCGTGGAATTTCTACTCTAATTCTGAAATCTCCTGAGTTCTACGCATTCGTACAAATTATCGCCTTCAATCTATTCTTCACTTGTGTGAACAGCGTCTCGTTCAGCTACCTACGAGCAAAACAAAAATCGTCCGCTGTAGTCGTGATGAACACGGTTTCTTTAGTTACCGGTCTGACGCTGAATATTTATTTCCTCGCAGTGATGAAGACTGGAGTTGTCGGCATTCTTTACAGCAGCCTCATCTCCAACGCGTTAGTAACGACAGGGCTGACGATTCTCACCGTAAGACAGGTTGGGCTTCATTTTGATGGCGTCAAACTCAAGGCTATTGCGGCGTTTGGGCTGCCGCTGATCCTGACCAGTTTTTCTGCATTCGAGCTGAATTTCGCAGACCGATTTTTCCTGCAGCACTATAGCAACGTCTCTACGGTTGGGATCTATGCGCTTGGCTACAAATTCGGCTATATGCTGAGCTTTCTGCTGATTCAGCCGTTCATGATGATTTGGGGCGCGAGGATGTATGAGATCGCCAAACGCCCCGATGCAGGTGCCGTCTTTTCGAGAATTATTGCGTATTTCACGCTGTTGATGTGCGCTGTTGCGCTAGCGATGTCACTGTTCATTAAAGATGTCATTTCGATGATCACATCTACCGGCTTTCATAATGCATACAAAGTTGTTCCGGCTGTTGCGCTAGCATATGTGTTTTACGGCATGAGCTACTACTTCCAGACGGGTGTTTATGTGAGCAAGAAAACGGGCTACCTCGGACTGATGGGAGTGATTTGCGCATCGGCGAATGTGGGGCTCAACTTTCTGTTGATACCGCGGTTCGCTGCGATGGGCGCTGCATGGGCCACGACACTGAGTTTTCTGCTGATGGCGGTTGTCGCCTATCTGTTTTCGCAGCGCGTCTATCCCATTCCATACTCTTTGCTAAAAACCGCCTTGCCCGTGGTTACTGCGATCAGTGTTTATTCCGTGTCGACATTCATTGATGCTCCGTCACTGCTTCTGTCGATAACATTGAAACTTTTGCTAATCCTCGGGTTCGGATTTGTAATCTTCGCTTCCGGATTCTTCAACCAGTCTGAGACGGTGAAGCTGCGCCAAACGCTACAGGGTGTGTGGGGACGATTTGGCTTAGGCGTAGCTGATGCGGCGGGAAAGTGAGTGAATAAGCATGCCATCCGCCCGCATCACTGCGCTGATTCCTACGTACAATTCTGAGCGATACATTCGCGACACCGTTAACAGTGTGCTTGCGCAGACGTATCCCGTCCACGAAGTGATCGTAGTCGATGACGGCTCCACGGATCGTACGCGAGAGGCGCTAGCCAGCTATGGCGATCGTATCCGCTACATTCGGCAGGTCAATGCCGGCCCGCCGGTGGCGCGAAATACCGGTTTGACACAAGCGACAGGTGATTGGATCGCGCTGCTCGACTCTGACGATCTGTGGGTTCCGGAAAAACTCGAACTACAGATAGATTACTTGCAGCGGCATCCATCATGTGGGCTGGTCTACACCGATATGAAGACATTCGATGATGCCGGAATTATCGAAAAGAGCGTGAAGATTTCTCGCAATCTGACTCTGCCTAGCGGCCATATTTTCCCAGAGATGTTTGCAGAGACTCTGTTCCAGACGAGCGCGGTATTGGTCCGGAAATCCTGCATTGATACTGTCGGCGGATTCGACACAGACCTGCGCATGGGAGATGACTACGAACTTTTCCTGAGGATTTCACGCCTCTACGAGCTTGGCTATGTCGATAAGCCACTCGTTTTGTATCGCCAGCATGCCACTCAAGGCACACGCACGTGGGGCAAGCAGTTACAACAAGGCGTGCCGTGGGAATTTCTTGTACTCAAGAAAGTTGTGGACAAATATCCAGAGATGGTTGAAGAACTCGGACGTGCGAAAGTCCAACAGCGGCTCTCGAAGCCCTATGCAGCGCTGGCTTACGCCTGCATGGCTGAAGGCGATCACAAAAACGCCAGGCAGCTCATACGAGGCGCGCTTCGCTACTGGCCAAGCAATCCAGCATACCTGCGCTACTATCTGATGACTTTCCTCTCGCCAGGTATGCAGGTCAAGCTCAAGAACCTTACGGCGGCAGGCAAGAGACTGCGCAAAACCAGTCCAGGCGGCACGGAAAACGAGGCGAGCCGGTGGCACTCGGCTGCCGAATCTTTGAATCAGACAGGCAAGAATTAGATCTCGAAATTTTGGACGATCAGGACGGACGATCAGGCCGCTAGGCAATATCCCGCCCCACGGACTGTCTTTAGGTAAGTCGGTCTCGCCAAATCCGGTTCGATCTTGCGGCGGAGGCGTCGCACGCACGCATCCACGCAGCGCGGGTTTGCGTACTGCATTCCCCAGACTGCATCAAGCAATTCATCGCGCGAGAAGACTCGGGATCGAAAATGCGTTAGGTAGTACATCAGGCGAAATTCGAGACTCGTGGTTTCTACTTCTCCGCCACGAACCATAATCTTCATCGCAGAGGGATCGAGTTCGATGTCTCCTGTCTTGATTGGCCCCGTGGCCAATGAGGCCGGGAGCAACCCGAGAGACAGTGGAGATTGCGGTCCGGCTGTCCGCGCGAAACGGCGTATAACTGCTTTTATACGTGCTACAAATTCGGGTCCACCGAGCATCCCCGTGATGAAGTCGTCTCCGCCTGCCTCCAAACCGGCGATACGATCTTCTACGGAGGTCTCAACCGCGAGGAAGACTACCGGAGTACGTATCAGTGAACTGGTCGAGCGAATACGGCTGCAGAGTTCGAGCGCAGCATTCCCCGGAGCAAGAGCGTCGATCAGAATAAGAGCTGGGCGACCCCGCTCGGCACGCTGTATTACATTGCTTCCGATCGAGAACGTCCGCACCGCAAATCCCGCCAACTCTAATTGATGCTGAGCAACTTCTCCAACGCCAGTTCCACCTTCCACGATGAACACTGGATGCACGGGTATCTCCCCCATAAAAAATGTCTTGCTGAACTAGGTAAGGCTGGAGCGCTGTTCGCTTTCGGTAGTCCCGACTTTTTTTAAACTATGTACCGTGTCGGCGGTGCCCAAAGATTCCGCCTGTCGAAAGCGTTGCGCCAAACGACGCCAACTTTAAACCGACTTGTGTTGCGCTTTGATGACCTTAATGTGAATAGAGTGTGATTTTTTAGTTATGCAAGACGGTTTTTCCACAGGACTAACCCATACGTAGAAGCCGCCTCCAGCGCCACATTCGGGCGAATCTTGATTTGAATTGTGTGTGAACCATTAAGCAGATTGGCCAACTTTGAGCGTTGCACCACCCGCAGATGATTCCAATTGCGCAGGGATTGCACCTTCAAACCATGGTACGCGTGAATCACGCATCGAGTCGGAGACTGACCGAGAGCCCGCGTCCAGACGCCGCACGAGATCGATCATTGGCTCAAACTTGCCGCACGACAGAATTTCTTCCAGGCGATTTGCAGTTTTGTCGAGTCCCGTGTAGTGGCGAAGTCGAGATCTCCAGCTACCGGTAAGCCGTGGTTGATCGGGGTCAAGCTCCCACGGATGGAAATAAACGACGATAGGCTGCCGCTCACGACGATGAGTTCGGCGGATTGCCCAACGCGTAAAAGACATCGGCAGCAATCTCAAATAACCGCCGCCGCCAAATGGAATATTCATTCTTCCCATACGCACAGTGGAAGGAGGAATTTCCCAGATCATTTGGCCCGAAGGTAATGGTCTGCGATGCGGCCAGCGTGGAGCGTCTGGCATGCCATATAGATCGTGATGAATCGGGAAGATACTGGAATCGTAGTGGAACCCTTCTTCTGCGAGTATCTCAAGCGCCCACAGCGATTTTTCCGTGATCGAGAATGTGGGGGCGCGAAATCCAAGTACGCTCGCGCCGGCAGCATTTTCAATTGCATCCCGCGAGCGTATCAAATCTTCGCGGAACTCCGAGGGGTTTAAAGTGTGTAATGGGCGGTGAAGATGGCTGTGACACGCGATTTCATGGCCTGCTTCGGCCAGTTCGCGAATCAGTCTGGGTTCGCGTTCTGCAATCCATCCTAAGACGAAAAATGTCGCGCGACAGTTGGCGCGGTCTAAGACCTCAAGTGTGCGTCTCGTGTTTAGCAGCACACGCGAGGGCAGCGTTCCCCACCGCGAGCGTGAAATCTGCGAGGCGAAAGCCTCGACATGAAAATAATCTTCGAGATCCACACTTACCGCATCGACGACCACGTCGCCCGATGGATTCATCTTAACTTCAGGCGTGTGTCTGGCAGGTGTTTCAGTTCTTATTGGAGTTGCTGTGCTGCGAAAAATAGCTACTAGACGTTGAGCGGCGCGCTCCCCAGCCATTGGATGGTTCCCCTAGATAATTTCTTGTGAACGGTGAAAGTGATGGAAGACTTCGCGAATCAATCGGCGGGGTGAACTGTAGCAGCCGTCTGTTACGCCTCTGCCACCGTCAGATGAAAAGATGGATACAGCCTGTGCATCAAAGGTACGACTACACTGTCCTTTGTTGATTCGTGTTTTTGCGCTCTCACGATTGAATACGCACGTGATAACTCGTAAGAGGGCAAATCAAAAATATGGCGGATGTAGCCTCAAGAGATTGAGATGGCTTTTGTTAAAGTCCGGTGAACGCCAGATGAAAAGATGGATACAGCAATCGTAGTTGCTAGAGGTGGGAGCGTTAGTGAAGTGCATCAAAAATCGGACTACTTTACCATTAGTTGCCAATGCCACAAGCAGTTAGCCAGACGGATGGAATTTCCATGTTGCTGTCTGCGATCGCGCTCCCGTAAATCACCGAAATTGAACTGCTTGACATCAACTCTCGACTCTCTGACAATTGGCCCTGCTCGCGGCATTCAGCGCAAGCGCAATGCTCGGCAGTTGAATCCGTCCGCAATCTTTTCCTCGCTTCGAACGATTCTGGATGAGAGACGGACCAGGCGGCACTGGCCTGTCAAACAGTGTGTGTAGTGTCAGGACGTTATTCGGTTCTTCACCTAGGTTCCCGTGTTTTGCGGCAACGCGCGGATCATCGCAAGCAAGCAAAAAGCAACAGTTTTCTATTCAGGTTGGGAGCGTCATGCGAGTTAGAGGGTGGCACTCGAGTCCGGTACTGTGCGTTTTGCTACTGAGTGTTGCTTTCGCGCAGAAAGACAATCTGAAACAGGATTCAGAACCTGTAGCTCCAGACCAGTCCCAGAAGACATCTGAGAGAGGAACACAAGTTCAGCAGGCGAAGAGTGTCGGCATTGCGCTAAGCGACGGAAGCCAGCCTTCAACCCAGCCAACGGCGCAGCCTACGGACAAGCCGAAAATCCAACCAGGCACCTCGCCTCAGGATCAAACTCAGACTCCTCCACCACCGGTCGAGGATTTTCCTTCTAATTCAGGCGGAGAAGCTGAAGCTCCCCGGCCTCGCATTCCACTCCCGGTGATCCTGGATTCCGACTCGCCGTCGCTGGATCGCAAAGTAAAACGTGAGGACATCCAGGTTCTTCCCGATGATTACGTAATCGGCGAAGAAGACATGTTTACAGTAACGATCTGGAAGGAGAAGGAACTCTCGGGAAGTGTTGTGGTCCGCCCGGATGGAAGAATCACGGTACCTTTGGTTGGCGAAATCAAAGTTGTGGGAATGACGCCGCTTCAACTCCAGAGTCTACTGGAGGAAAGATTGAAGCCGTTTATTACCGTGCCCAAGGTATCGATTGCAGTGAATCAGATTAACAGCCGGAAGGTTTATCTGATCGGCCAGGTGGTGAGGGAAGGAACGTTTCCGATTAACAGCTCGATGACGGTTCTCCAGGTTCTGGCTGGAGCCGGTGGACTAAGAGACTTCGCGAAAAAGAAAAAGATTTACGTTCTGCGCAAACGCGGCGACCAGGAGATTCGATTCCCGTTTGACTACGACGCTGCGATTCGAGGGAGAAATCGCGAAGAAAATATTCGTGTGGAACCGGGAGACACGATCGTAGTGCCTTGAGGTGGACCGCTCCCATGCGCTACCACAACGGCAATTTCGTAGGCATCGCAGTTGACACACTCTTTGGAATGCTCAAGGGATGGTTCGGATTGCTGATTCTGATGACACTAGCTGGATGTTGTAACGCGCAGACCGGGTCTATCGATGCTTCGGTGCCAGCCCCGTCGAGCGAACAGTCCACCTCGGATGGCGAGCTCATGCCTTTGCCTGCGAATCTCGAAACTGATTTGCCGTTGCAGGTCGTCGCCAGTCCGTTTCATGTGGGCCGCTGGTCTTTGCTTTCTCTCAGCGCGTATCAGGGGTATGACACCAATCCCTACCAGCAGCGGATCGCGAACGGAACAGAATTTTCGGCATTCAGTGGATTGGTAGTGTATTCAATTCGCGGCGCTGAATGGAATATTGACTTGCAATACGAGCCGTCGTTCTTCGTAAGCCCCCAGCTTACGGCCAAAAATTGGACCGGGAATGCGACCGATGCACAAGTGGAACATCGTCTGAGTCCTACATGGAGCTTCACCGCGGGAGAACATTTTCGCTATTCGCCAAACGTGCAAAGTTCAATCCAGGGGAATGGATTGTCTGTAAGTGTGGGAGGCGGCGTACCGTCCGTCCTGACCCCTTTTATCACGAGCAGCCGTAGCCTGCTGTTGAGCACGATCACCAGTTCTCTGAACCATCGATTCAGCGAGCATTCAACTCTTACCCTTCATGCTGAGGATAGTTTTGTGCAACTCTCCGGAACTGTGACTCAGCCCAAACTTTTCGGCCTGATTCAGCTCCCGCCTACGCCCATTCCTGTCGAGGACAGCGAAAGTGCGAGCAGTGGTCTCGGTTATAACCGCGTCTTGGGCCTTCGTGATTCGATCGAAGCGACATACGAGTATCGCGCCCAATTTTCATCCACCACGCAGCAGGGAATCGGCAGCTTTCATACCGCAAGTTTTGGCTGGTCCCACGAGATCGCGCCGAGCTTGAGATTCTCAGTGTCTGCCGGCCCGGGCTGGTCAAACCCCGGAACGAGCCACGCATCTTGGCGGACGACAGTGCAGGGAGCGGTGCAGCTCTCGAAAGAAACTCGCGATGGGGGAATCTCACTTTCCTTCAGCCGCAGCGATGAGTTCCTGGGTGTGATCGGAAATAACTTCAACAATCACTATGCCCTGCGAATCGACAGAAAGTTTGGGACACGATTGAGTCTCACCACCACGGCCAGTTATATACAGCAACAATTTTACGGTGGTCATGATCTGACTGGTGAGATGGGATCGTTTGAACTTGCTTGGTTTACAACACGCAATTGGTCTGTGTTCGGGCAGATTCGCTATCTCGATACAAACGGAAGCGAACTGACCATTGCACCGCAGAAAGTCGTGACGGCGGGGATTCGTTGGTCATGGGTGCCGGAAAAACCATGAACGGAGGCTGCTTGCATCTCGTGTGGACTCACGTGAGGTCGTGGCAGTTTCGCGTCTCGGTGACCAGCGTGGCGTGCCTGGCATTGCTGATATCTGTGTCAGGATGCAGTCGGCTGACTCCAGCACAAAAAGCGCAGGAGCAACTCGAAGCCGCGCGGGCCGACGTCAAGCGGGGCAAGACGGCCGAAGCGATTATCGAATATCGCAAAGCTCTTCAGGGCGATCCGAAGAACGCTGTCATCCACTATGAGTTAGGTCGGCTTTACCTTGAGCAAGGGGACTATGCGAACGGAGCACGACAGCTGAACGCCGCCGTCGAACTCGACGGATCGAATATCCCTGCACGACTTGAATTAGCTGATATTTTACTTTTGACCAAGAATTACACCGACGCCAAAACACAGGCAGACGAAGCATTAGCGGTACGGCCGGGTGATCCGGGAGCGCTGCTTGTGCTGGCCAAAAGTCTTGCGGGGATGGGGCAGAACAAGGAAGCCGAAGTAAATGCCGAGCAGGTATTGAAGACGGAACCCGCGAACCCTGACGCCTGGTTGCTTCTGGCGGGACTTCAGTTTCAGGCGAAAGATTTTTCGGCGAGCGAGCATAGTTTCCGCCAAGCCATCCAATACAACCCTTCGCCCGTATCGGCGGTCGCGGCTTTTACGGTTTTGCTCTTGCAGGAGAACCGAACGGCCGAGGCGGAGAGTATCATTCGCGACTGCGCATCGAAAAACCCAAAGAACATCAGTGCGCAGTATGTGCTGGCCGCATTCCTGTGGCAGGAGCATCGTTTGCCTGAGGCAGAATCCGTGTTCAAGGACATTGCCGAGCTCGGGCAGGCAGATCCGCAGCAGCGCGCCGCACTCGCCAATTTTTACGTGGCCACGGGAAAGCTCGATCTTGCCGAAAAGGAATACTCAGGGATTCTCGCAAAGTACAAAGACGACGTGCTCAACCGCAGCGGTTTGGCCTCGCTATACCTGGCCACGGATCGGCAGGCCCAGGCCGAGAGCCTGCTGAATCAGATTCTCACTACACAGCCGGACTATGCCGAAGCCCTGGTTTTACGTGGGCAGCTGAGAATCCAGCAGATGCGCTTTGATGACGCGGTTGCTGACTTGCGGCATGCCACGCGTGCCCAGCCGAGTCTGGCGCCCCCTCACTACTATCTGGCGACGGCGCTTCTCCGCAAGGATGAGACCAAGTTAGCCGAGACGGAACTGCGTGCGGCGTTAGAACTGCAACCAGATTTCGCCCCAGCGCGCACATTACTGGCAGGCATCGAACTGGATAACGGAGAGGCAAAAGAGTCACTCGCGGATCTCGACCGGGTGCTGGCGTCGAAACCCGGCACGATAGACGCCTACCTGATGCAGTCGCTGATTCGCGCCGACCACGGGGATGCTGCCCGCGCCGAAAAAGATTTGCTCCCGCTGCTCGACCAGTTTCCAGAGCCTTCCGCGCGAGCTGCAACCTACCGTGCGTTGGCGTTGGTGATGATCAATCAGAAAAACTTTCAGGAAGCTCGTAACTTTCTGCAGCACGCCGAACAAGTGCAGCCCTCGTCCCGCGAAACCTTTCACTTGCTTGGACTGAGTTACATCGAAGAGAACAAGAGCGATGCAGCGCTTTCCATGCTGAATGCACGATTGCGGCAGAACCCGCGATGGGCCGATGGTTACGAGGTTGCTGGCAATCTAATGTATCTGGCGAGTCGATATGACGTTGCCGAAAGCTTTTTCCGGCAAGCTATCGTAATCGATTCGCAATCAGCGTTGGCATGGCAGGGCCTGGGAGATGCGCTGGCGAGGGAATCAAAATACGATGATGCCGTTGCGGCCCTGCAGAATGCAGCTCAACGTTCTCCGAAGTCAGGGTCAGCATACCTGAGGCTGGCGCAGCTGTATGACAAGCACGGCGATTTTAGCGACGCTGAGGAGGCATACAAGAAATTGCTTGAGCTTGAGCCCGATAATGCGATGGCCAAGAACAATCTAGCCTGGGACTACGCAGAGCACGGGGGAAACATCGACGTAGCACTTCGTCTTGCCCAGGAAGCCAGCCGTGCGAAACCCGACGACCCTGAGATTTCCGACACATTAGGTTGGATTTATCTGAGGAAGAACACTCCCGAGAACGCGATTCAAGTGCTGAGAGAGTGTGTATCCCGAGGACCGAAGAATGCCGAATACAGTTATCATTTGGGCCTCGCTTACATGCGAGCGGGGCAACCGATGGAAGCCAAGCGATATTTGGAATCATCATTGACGCTGCAGCCGGATTCGGCCTACGCCGAAGATGCAAAGAAGATGCTGGTGACGCTGAAAAATTAGTTCTGGTGCAATTTTCGCTCGAATCGAACAATTTTGCCCCAAATTTATGAACTCAACAAGCTTAGTGAAGGTAAATCGAGACGCAGGGGGAATTAGTCTCTCTGGTCTTGAGTTTTACTCTGTCAAAAACTACCGGGATCTTCTTTCCCGTCGCAAGTGGATGATCGCGACCATCACGTTGACCGTTGCATGCGTAGTGTCATTCATGGTCTACCGCACCCCCGGTACGTATGAAGCGAAGACAACGATTATGGTCGACCCCGGCAAGGTCCCCGACAGCTACGTGAAATCAACCGCCACGATCGATGCCAATCAGCGCTTATCGCTCCTTCAGGCACAGATTCTATCCACCACGCGCCTGAGCCAGGTGATCGACGAGTTGCGCCTCTATCTGGGAGCGAAGAGCAATCGTGAAGAGATTGTGGCGCACATGAGGAAGGACATCTCAATTACGCCGGTCACACTGACAGCGCCAACGAAAGAACTCCAGGCGTTCGATATCTCATACACGTCGCATAGCCCCGCGCTTGCAGCCCAGGTTGCCGACCGGCTTGCCTCGCTATTCATCGAAGAAAATTTGAAGGTGCGAGAGCAGCAGGTGTTAGGTACAGTCGATTTTTTCAACCATGAACTCGATACTGCGAAAACCGACCTGGGCGAGAAAGCACAAAAGTTGGCGGCTTTGAGAGCGCAATACTTCGCCGAGCTTCCTGAATCGCAAGCTTGGCATACGCAGGCGCTAACTTCTCTGCAGCTTGAAATGCGGTCAGAGATGGATGCTGTCAGCGCTGCCCAGCATCAGAGATTGTATTTGGAGTCCATGTTGGCAGAGACTCCGACCGTGGTGAATCTGGATAACAGCGCGAGCGACACCGCTGGACTGGAAGAGCAACTCGAACGACTACAGCAGGAAATGGATCAGCTTCGCGAGCGATACGGCCCAAATTATCCGGATGTTATGACCAAAGCGGTGGAAATCCAGAAGGTACAGGATCAGATCAAAGAGCTGACCGCTCCCAGCAAGACCGGAAAGCCGGCATCGAATGGCAATCGGAAACACCACAATCCGGTGATCGAAAGCCAGATCGCTCAACTTGATAACGAGATTAAAGAACGCCAGGACCGCCAGGCAAAACTAAAATCTCAAATCGCCTATCACGAGGCGATCCTCGAGCGTGCCCCGGCGGCGGAGCAGGAATTGACCTCCGCAACGAATGACTACAACGATGCGGAGGATCGTTTCAAGCGCTTGGAGGACCGCAAATTTTCGGCAGATATTTCGTCCGATGTGGAAACGCGGCAGAAGGGCGAGCGGTTCATCATTCTGGAGACAGCTCAGCCTCCGGCGCATCCATCTGCACCTAACCGTCCTTTGTTAGATCTTTTGGGATTAGTGGGAGGGTTCTTCCTGTCGTTGTTCGTAGTAGTAGCACTCGAAGTGATCGACAGCACAGTAAAGACGCAGCGCGAACTGAGTGAGCGATTGAACACTCCCATTTTTGTGGAGATACCGTGGCACACAACTAAAGTCGCCAGAAAACGATCGTGGGCCACAGCAGCGCTTGCTGCGGGTGGAAATTTAGTTCTGGCTGTTGCATATGGCGGCCTCCTGACCATGGCTTTGCGGTGAGGTGGCATCGGTGAATCTGCGCGAAGGAAACTCGGAATGACTGTAATCCGTGAGCTGCGCGATGATGACCGGATCTCGGCTCGAGACCGCGCTGGATTGGGGCGCCGTGCTTGGCAGGATAACGAGCCCGTCGAATTGCGCACGAACTCGAAGTATCCGCTGCTCGTTGATCCCGATCATAAAGATGCAGCGGAACAATTCGGCATCTTACGGACGCGACTTCTCAACGCTCGCGCCAAGTCTGGACTCTGCTCAGTTCTTGTGACTAGCGCCCAGAAGCAGGAAGGCAAGAGCCTGGTCTGCATGAACCTCGCGATCAGCCTGGCGCAATTGGGAAGAGATCGTATTCTCGTAGTAGATGGCGATCTGCGCATGAAAGGGATTACGAGCCTGCTTGGCCTGCATCAGAGTGCCGGCCTTGGAGATTTCCTGCAGGCCCGCGCGCCATTCGATGCTTGTATCAGACAAACGACTTTGCCCCACTTGTATATCAGTGGCGCTGGAGATATCGCTGAAGAGTCGGTTCCGTCGGCGCTCGAAGGCCCGCGATGGGTAGAGTTCCTGGATCTGGCCAAGCGTGATTTTGATCTCATCGTGATCGATTCCGTGCCTGTGACGGCGCCGATTGCCGACTTCGAGTTGTTGCTTGGAGGCTGCGATTCTGCCCTCCTGGTCGTACAGCTACGAAAGGCCAAATGGGACGCGCTGGAAATTGCTTCGGCGCGACTGAACGGCAAGTTGCTGGGAGTGGCAATCAACAACAGCGAACCGTCCGCTGGTTACGAAGATTATTCCTATTCTCGCGGTAAGCAGAAACCCGCCGCGAAAACCTAGAACCTTCAACGAAATCAGTCTGAACGGCTGCCATCGATATCGGTGTTCAGTCGTGGAGTCTCCGAAACGAAGTACAGGGTGACAAATGGAATCCGCTGTGAGCACAGAGTTCGCGATCAGTCCCTACAACGATGGGATGCGTAATGCTTGGGATGACTACGTGCAACGTCATCCATCGGGATCGCTGTTTCATTTAACCGCATGGAAGCGGGTAATTGAGCGCTGCTTCGGTTTTGAAGCCCGATATTTGGCTGCTCAGGAAGACGGCATTATTCGCGGCGTGTTGCCATTGTTTCTGGTAAGTAATCTTTTGCAGGGGCGTAGCCTGATTTCGACCCCTTATGCCGTCTACGGCGGAGCCTGCGGCGACGATGAACAGATAGAAGTTGCTTTACGCGAGGCCGCGCGCCAAATAGCAGAAAAAGAACGTGTGCAATACCTGGAACTGCGCGAGCAGCGGACCATTCCAGATCCGGGGTTCCTCACCAAGGAACTGTACATCACTTTCGACATGGAGTTACCCAAAACGCCAGACGAGTTGCAACGTATTTTTCCCCGTGACACGCGGTACATGATTCGCAAAGCGCAGAAGAATGGATTGCACGCCGTTGTCGAGAACCGCGAGATCAATACGTTCTACGAAATTTATTCTCGCAGTTTTCACCACCTTGGTACTCCTGTGTTCTCCCGACGCTTGTTCAGAATCGTCCTCGAGGAATTCGGTCAACAATGCGAACTGACGACAATCTGGCGGGAGAAGACAGCTTTGGCAGCGGTTCTGAGTTTCCGATTCAAAGACTGGATTCTGCCGTACTTTGGCGGTTCGCTGGTCGAAGGCCGGCAATACGCCGCGAATAATTTTATGTATTGGGACGTGATGAAGCGGGCGATCGAGTGCGGAATACGCAACTTCGATTTCGGCCGAAGCAAACTGGGTTCCGGCTCTTACGCATTCAAGACGACATGGAATATGCGAGAACGTCCACTGCCTTACCAGTTCGCTTTGATACGGAGAAAGAATCTGCCGAACTTTTCGCCTGCGAACCCGAAGTTCAAGCTGGCGATTTCAGTGTGGAAATCCATGCCATTCGGCCTGACAAAGCTGCTGGGGCCAGCAGTTGTGCAACTGTTTCCGTGAGTCCTGCAATATCGTTTGAAATAGAAACCGCCACGTCGTGATAGGAGATCATGCGCATTCTTTTTATCGCTCACCGCGTGCCCTACCCTCCGAACAAAGGCGAAAAGCTGCGCGCTTTTTGGGAACTGCGCGGACTATCCAAATCCCACACGGTGGATCTGTTCTGCTTTTACGATGACCCCGAGGATGTCAAGCATGCGCGGGAGTTGAATCAGTACTGTCATCGTTTGTATCTGGAAAAGATTTCGTTCTTACGAAGTCGCGCACGAGCGATCAGCGCAGCGCTGCGAGGCCGCCCCTTCAGCGCGGCCTTCTTCCATTCCCATCGCATGGCGAGGCGAATCAACCTTGCCATCCACTCCGGATACTACGACCGAATCTTTGTTTTCAGTTCGTCGATGGCCCACTACGTACGGGCCGCCGGGAAAATTCCTAAAGTGTTGGATTTGGTGGACGTCGATTCAGATAAGTGGCTGCAGTATGCGAATCATAGTTCATGGCCGTGGTCGTGGCTCTGGCAGCGAGAGGCGAAAATTCTCGGAGCGTACGAAGAATCTCTCGTGAGAGATTTTTCGAGCACTGTAGTGTGCACCGAAGCAGAGGCACAGCTACTTCGCTCGAAGGCGCCTCATGGACGGATTAACGTGTTGCAGAACTTTCTTGACGTGGACGCATATCTACCAGCCAGTCCACTCCCTGATTTTATTCGCGCGTGGCAGCCTTATCTGATTTTTTCTGGATCGATGGACTATCGTCCGAATATCGATGCGGTGACGTATTTCTGTCGCGAGGTATTCCCCCTGATCCGGCGTGCAGCACCTGAGGTTCGCCTGGTGATTGCAGGCAGAAATCCAGATCGATCGGTTCTAGCGCTGAAAGCTGACTCGTCAGTAGAAGTCACGGGCAGCGTTTCTGACATGAGGCCGTACATTTGGGGAGCGGCGGCGGCGGTCGTTCCAATGCGGATTGCGCGCGGCATCCAGAACAAGATTCTTGAGGCTCTCGCCGGAGGTGTCCCGGTGGTTAGCTCGGCTGCTGCGGCTTCAGCGCTGTCACCAGAGCTTCGCGCATTGCTGACCGTGGCCGACTCGCCACAGAACATATCCGCAGCTGTCATAAAACTGTTGCAAGACGGTTCTGATATCTCATCGCAGGATCTACGTGTAGCTCTTAAAAATTACATCAGCGATTTGGACCTGCCGGCACAGCTTCAAAGGCTGGTGAATGATCCGGCAGAGAGTCTCGAAGCGAACGAGGAGTCGACTCAACGCCAGTTGCTGGTCTCTGAGTTGAGCAATGATGCTCATTGGGAGGACGTGAGGTCCCGCGCCAGCTGACGAGTCGTTTTAGAACATTTTTCGAATTGTGCAGGCACGTTTTTCAAGAAAGCGAATTGTGAAACCAATCCGGATCATGCATGTTGTTCGAACGCTGGCGACTGGCGGCATGGAAACCGTCGTGCGTAGGCTTGTCTCAGCATTGGATCCGGATCAGTTTCAGCAGACTGTATGCACGTTGGTTCCAGCGCCATGCAAGCAACCGCCCGGGACGATCTGCCTTGGGCGATCTCCCGGCGAGGCGGCGTTTCTCGTTCCTCAACTGACACGGCTGTTTCGCCGCGAGCGGCCTGACATCGTTCACTCCAGAAATTGGGCGACGATCGAAACAGTCGCAGCGGCAAAGCTTGCTGGAATCAGCGGCATTGTGCACAGCGAGCACGGGCGCGATCTCAATACGATGGGACCTCAGCCATGGCGCCGGCTTACACTGCGACGGATATCTTATGCCTGTGCTGACCGCGTGTTCTGCGTTTCCCGAGAGCTGAGGGAATACTACTGTCAACAGCTTGGTATGAATCCGACCTCCATTGACGTCATCGCGAATGGAGTCGATATCGGCCAGTTCTCCCCCAATCCCAAGGCGCGATCGGAAAGGCGGGCCAGTCTCGGCATTCGACCGAGAACCATCGTGGTCGGTACTGTGGGGCGGCTTGATCCGGTCAAGGATCACCTTACCCTCTTGCGCGCTGCCGACGCGACACTCAAGAAGGGTGTGGATCTGCGCTTGGTGATCGTAGGAGATGGCCCGCAGCGCAGCGTACTCGAAAATGAGTTGAAAAGCCGCTCAGATTTAGGCAGACGCACTTTTTTCACCGGAGAAGTCAGCAATGTGGCGGATTGGCTGAATAGTTTCGACATCTTTGTTCTTCCGTCGCTCTCAGAGGGAATGTCGAACACGCTGCTTGAGGCGATGGCGGTTGGCGTAACACCGATTGCGACCGCGGTGGGTGGAAATATTGAGGTTGTCGAGCATGGGCGGTCTGGCATGTTGGTGCCTGCCGGAGATGCGGAAGCAATTTGCGCTTTCCTAGTACAGCTCGCTACTGCTGACGAGCATCGTCGCGTGCTAGGACGAAATGCCCGCGAGCGTGTCATGACTGACTTCAGCTTTGAACGAACTCTGAAACGATATGCGGAAATGTATTGCGATCTCATGAAAGCAAGGGATGTCCGACATCCGATTCCAGGTCAGACTCGCACGGATTCTTGTGCGCGGAATTGCACGTCCAATGATCGAGTAGCTTAACTGCGTTTACATAGCCGTAACACGCAGGTGATAGGTTGACCTTCCCATGGCGATTTGTGGCATAGCGACGAATGGGGCGGTGGTCAAGGCTTATGAGCTAGAGGCGATGCAGGCTTGCCTTGCAGACCAAAGCTCTTCCCGCGAGTACCGGGCGCTTCCTCATATCGGCATGAGTTCTGGGCTAACGCCTTCTTGCAAGTTCTGGTCCTCTGAAGGTGTGATGGTCGCCTGCGATGCCGAGCTTTCCGGCCAGGATGATCGCAAAGAAAACGCTGCCGAAACAATCGCTCGTCTTTATCTCGCAGATGGTCCTTCCTTTATCCACAAGCTGCGTGGCGCGTTTTCTGTCGCCATCTGGGATTACAGAACTAGAACGTTAATGCTGGCGGTGGATCGGTTTGGCATCAAGCGCCTGTGCTATGCAGAGCGTGTTTCAGAAATTGTATTTGCGACGCAGCCTCGTGCCATTTTTGCCAGCGGCCGGTTCGTGAAGAACGTAGATCTATCCGCAATCACCGAATATTTCGTCTACAACGTCGTCCCAGTTCCGAAGACAGCCTTTGAAGGAGTCAGCAGAGTTGCACCCGGAGAATATGTTCTGTGGACGGACAAGGGCACGACGAAGACGCGCTATTGGGATATGCGCTATCCCGAGGATGACCGTCGATCAACACATGCTTTAGGCGAAGAACTCCTGTCTCGCATGAGAGCCGCGGTGCAAGCAACTTCTGCCGACCTCGATCTGTCGAGAACGGGATGTTTTCTGAGCGGCGGCACGGATAGCAGCTCGATCGTCGGGCTCCTTACTCATCTATATACGCCGCCAATCAACGCTTTTTCGATTGGATTTTCCGAAGATCGCTTCAATGAACTGGAGTATGCGCACCTTGCGGCGAAGCATTTCCACGCCCGCCACGTTGAAGGCCGATTAGGACCAAAGGACGCCCGGGGAGTCGTCGACAAAATCATTGCTGCCTACGATGAGCCATTCGGAAATTCCTCGGCAATCCCTACATATTGGTGCGCAAAGCTGGCGCGAGAACACGGAATGGACGTGCTCCTCGCAGGCGATGGTGGCGATGAACTTTTTGGTGGCAATGAGCGCTATCGCGAGGAGCAGATATTCGATTTCTATCAGAGAATTCCGAAGGCTGCGCGCGGGTTGATCGAGCCCATCGTGTTGGGCAATCCATTGAAAATTGGTGTGTTCGGTAAAGCCCAAAATTACATTCGCCGCTCCAATACTGGCAATCCGGAACGCTATTGCCGCTGGCGCTTGTTGAAGCGATTCGCTCCGGACTTGGTTTTGGGAAATGACATGCCGTTTCGTAACGGTCATTCTGACCTGTTGGCTACCATGCGGCAGCACCATCGCTCGGCCTCTGCAACAAGTGAGCTTAACCGGCTGCTTTACGTCGACGTAAAAATGACGTTGGGCGACGACGATCTACCCAAAGTTACTCAGACGGCAGAACTGGCAGGCATTCGAGTGCGATTTCCTTATCTTGACCACGAACTGGCTGAATTCAGCGGACGCCTGCCGGCATCACTAAAAGTTCGCTTCCTCGAAAAACGCTATCTTTTTAAACGCGCCACGCGAAATCTTTTACTCGAGGCAATCCTGAAAAAGAAAAAACACGGCTTCGGATTGCCGATTGGGTTCTGGCTGAAGAGCGATCCGCAGTGGCACGCTTGGGCGAAGGAAATTCTGTACGACCCACGAACGTATCAGCGCGGATACTTCCAGCGCTCTTTCGTCGAAGAATTGTTTGCAAACATGCAGCAGGACAACACTCCTTATTTCGGAGATCTTCTTTGGGTTTTTCTGGTTCTCGAGTTGTGGCATCGGCAACATGTTGAGGTGGCCACATGTTGCGCGTAACGCGATACCGGACTTGGGAAGAACTGCAAGAACTGCTGCCATATTGGAATGATCTGCTTTCCCGAAGCGCGAATGACACGGTGTTCCTCACCTGGCAGTGGTGCGAGGCCTGGTGGAAAAACTATGGCGGCGGGCGCGAGATTTTTGTCCTGGCCGCATGGGATACGAAAACGTTAGTAGCGGTCGCCCCCTTTTATCTTGAAGACGTTCGTCTTTATGGACGACGTTTGAGGCGCCTGCGGCTGATCGGCGATGGTTCTCACGACTCGGACTATCTAGATTGCTTCACGCAGATCAATCGCGAAGCAGAAACAATGTCGGCATTTGCCGACTTCCTGAAGACGGAGCACAAATCGTGGGACTGGATGGAATTAAACGGTCCTCGAAAGGGTTCAACCTGCGCTGCGGCCCTTATCGCGTGCGCACGCGAGAGAGGCTGGAAGTTCGACACGGAATTAATTCCATGCTCGACTCTCAGATTGTCAGACAGCTGGGATGCCTATCTCCGCATGCTTGAACCGCGATTCCGGACAAAAGTGCGATCGTCCCTGGCGCTCATTGATAACATCTTCAAATCGACTCCCACACAGTGCATTTCGGAAAGCGAGATCGAAACCTGGCTACCTTCGCTGTTTGACCTGCATTCGCGGCGATGGGCCAGCGAGGATTTGCCTGGCGTATTTCGCGATCCAGCAAAACGCAGTTTCTATCATGATCTTTCCCGTACCGCACTCGAAACAGGCTGGCTTGCTTTTCACCGTCTAGATTGGGGCGAGCGTCCGCTGGCTTTACAGTATGGCTTGGTTTATCAAAATCGATTTCACCTTCTTCAGGAAGGCTACGATCCTGACTTTGCAGCGATCCGCCCTGGGGTGGCTCTACGGGCTTGGTTGATGAAGCATTGGATCGAATCTGGCTTAAGAGAATATGACTTTCTCGCTGGCACAGCGAAGCACAAGCTGGATTGGGGAGCCAAGGAAGTATCAGCCACTCGATTCTTGATTTCGTCTACTCCTGCGGCGGAAACCTTTGTTCTTAATCTGCCGAAATTGCGCGCTCAAGTCAGAGAGCGCGTTGCCCGTGGAACGCCCAATGCTGTGCTTTCGTTGCGAAGGAAAATTCTTGCAGGCCGTTCCAAAAACAGTTGGAACGGAACAAATTCAGGACATCAATCAAGTGGATCTGCCGGCATCGCACAATCCGTTCGCCGGATGGTGTCCGTGATCTACTCCTCGGGGCCATTGGGAGCAGCAGGCCGGGCGATCGCAACAAAGTATGCCTGGAACGGTTCACATCAGTGGTGGTCGGGTCCGATTCATCGCCGTGAACGGCCAGTGCTTCACATCTTCCAATATCACCGTGTGAATGATGAGAACGATCCGTTTCTGAGCGGGCTCGATGTGGATACGTTCCGCGCGCAAATGGAATATCTCGTCCGTACTTTCCCGATCGTGACGCTCGACCAAGTCGCAAGCGAGGGTTTCCCAAATCAACATCAGTATGCTGCGGCCGTCACGTTCGATGATGGATACCGAGATAATTTCGTTTGCGCTTTTCCAACATTGAAGCAGCTAGGCATTCCAGCCACCATTTTCCTCGCGACCGGCTACATCGATTCCGAACAACTGCCGTGGTACGACCAGGTGCGGTTCGCATTCAAGCTGACGACAAAGTCGAGATTTTCGGTTGGGGATATGGGTGGCCCGGGCGGGTGTTTGACGATCCTTTCTAGCCGGTTGCGCCTCATGGAGCAGACATTAGGCTGGCTGCGCGACATACCCGAGGCGGAGCGCGGAACAGCTTTGAGCGCAATCTATCGCGTGCTCGGGGTGCCCGACGATTTGAATTTGCCCAATCAAATGCTGCGCTGGGAAGAAATTCGGCAGATGCGCAAACAAGGCATCAGTTTTGGAGCACACACGGTCACGCATCCCGTGCTCTCAAAAATATCCGGATCGGCGCTAAAGCGTGAGATCGATGGCTCGAAGAAAGTAATTGAGACCCGCCTGCAAACGCCGGTCTCACACTTCGCCTATCCATTCGGGCAGGCTCGTGACTTCAGCCCTCAGGCTAAAAACGCGATCCGCGAGGCAGGTTTCAAGACAGCCGTGACGACGATTTGGGGGCTGAACGAGCCCGGCGATGATCCGTTGGAACTTAAGCGTTTTACTCCGTGGGAGACGAACCTCGCCGAGTTCAAGACGAGGCTTGATTGGTTCCGCTTTCGCGAGCCGCAGAGGATTGATGCGCCCAAGCAGGGACGGGCAGCTACGCCGCCGATGGTGCAGGAGGCGCGTATCTAATGAGCGCTCTGTACGCAACGAAAAGACAAGAACGAACCGAGTCTGTTCATGCAGTTTCGTCCGTATGTGTCTCTACTCCCCCTGTCTTGATCTTGAACATGTTCTATACAGGACTGGGAATCGCGCGTGACATGGCTGGCAAAGGCGTCCGCGTGATCGGCCTTTCCGCGGATCATCAAATCTACGGAAATTTTACACGTTGTTGCGAAGTGCGTATGGCTCCGAATTCACAAGAGGAGCCTGAGCAACTCTTCGACATGTTGGTGCGACTTTCTTCAGAAGTCGATGGGGCTGTGATTTTTCCTACGCGAGATGCCGACGTTTTGTTTCTGGATCGCTTTCGCAATGAATTGACTCACCATTACACATTAGCGATCCCGCCGCACGAATGTCTGATGCAGGCGATGAATAAACACGCGCTGGCCGTTGCGGCACAGCGGGCTGGAGTTCCAGTTCCAAAGACGATGCGTATTTCCTCTAGCGAAGATCTTCATAAACTAGAAAGCGAAGTCGGTTTTCCCTGTGTTCTCAAGCCTGTATTTGCCGCAAGCTGGCGTGGTGCGGAGAGCTGGAAAAAAGTCGGTGCACGCAAAGCGATTCGAATCGACAACCTGCAGCAGCTGGAGCACGAATATGAACTGTTGTCTTGGGTCGATCGAGAGGTACTGGCACAGGAGTGGATTCCGGGGGCTTCGGATCAGATCGTTGTGCTGGGTGGATATGTCGGTCGTGAAGGCAATCTCACGCAATACTTCACCGCCCGTAAATTAGTTCAGTCACCCAACGACTTCGGTACGGGTTGTGTTGTTGAGAGCGAAGAGATTCCGGAGATTGTGGCTCTCAGCAAGCGACTATGCAAGTCGCTGCGCTATGAAGGCATGGCGGAAATTGAGTACAAGTACGACAAAGCAACGGGCAAGTTCAAGCTCATTGAAATCAATACGCGTCATTGGGATTGGCATAGGCTCGGCGCTGCGAGCAGCATCAACCTTTCTTGGACGGCGTACTGCGATCTAACAGGGCAACCTATCGATCGCCAGACGAAACCAACATCCCGAGCAAAATGGATCGCGGAAGATGCTCTCTTTATATATTTGTTGAGAGCACTTTACCGAGGCAAGCTGAACCTCGGCGACTTGTGGCGCAAGCTCTCAGGCCATCGAGTTTACGGGGTGTTTGCATGGAGTGATCCGCGCCCTGGTGTGCGCTACTGTTTCTCCGAATTTCTGCCGAACCTCGCCAAGGCAATATTCCAGAGTGTCCGCGGAGGCCGCTTGTCATGAACAGGCGTAGGTTGTACCAGCAACATCTTGATTACGTTGCGTTGAGTAGCTCAACTCTGCGACGAATCGCATTGGCTTCTACCCTTCTCGGTGTATTGTTTACTTTTTCTCTCAACGGGGCTGCTCAGACGGAACACACCTGGCAAATCGAGGTAGTCAACAATGGCGCCGGTGCCGAAGTCGGCGGCTTCGCCGCGTTAGCCATCGAACCCAGTGGAAATTTGCACGTCGCCTACTATAACTTCACGCATCGAACTCTGCTTTACTCCTTCCGTGCCAAAACCGACAAGCAGTGGTCAACCACCAAAGTCGATGGCAAGGGTGCGGGAACTTACGTTTCGCTAGCCGTCGATACGGCGGGTCAACCGCATTTGGCATACAACTCCATGTATGAAGACGGCCTTCACTACGCGACGTGGGACGGACACAAATGGAAACGCCAGATCATCGATCCCGAGCATGTGAATTACTACACTTCCATTCAGCTCGACAAAGACGGTCATCCGCGGATCAGCTACTACCTCTATCACGCGCCGGATAGAAGCTACCTCCTCCATCTGAAGTTCGCTTCGTTCGACGGCAAGGGATGGACAATCGAAACGGTGGACAAGCGCCCTGAAACCGGCAAATTCAATTCCGTTGCGTTGGATACATCTGGATATCCCCATATCGCATACTCGCATGTCGCATTGGGTGATCTGCTCTATGCAGCATGGGATGGCTCGCGCTGGAATTTCGCTGATGTCGATGCGCGGCGCGCTCACGGCGATTACGTGGGAATTGGGAATAGCATTACTCTGGATCGTTCCGGAAGCCCGCACATCGCCTATCTCGATTCCACAAAGAACCTGGTGAAATACGCATGGATCGAGGATGGCCGCTGGAAGAGTGAAATTGTAGATACCCTGATGGGTCGAGGCGAAGTCGACCACGTTTCGCTTCAATTGGATCGCCAGAATCAGCCGCACTTAGCCTATTACGACGGTGGTTCGGGCGTCCTGAAGTACGCGGTTCGTGACGATAAAGGCTGGCGCACCGAAGTCGTAGATAACGACGGCAACGTCGGCAAGTATCCCTCGTTGTGCCTCGATGTGGATGACCAGCCCTACATTGCCTATTACGCACTCGATGACGGATCATTAAAGATTGCACATTTGCAAAACACTACGGCCTCTGCGACGACGGAGAAAAAATGAGCACCAGCGCTTCCATGCCGCCGTGTGGCAGAGTTTGCGTGGTGGCTCCCATGCCGCCACCCTATGGCGGCATGAGTCTGCAAGCGGACAGGTTGGTTTCCCGGCTTCGTGAGGAAGGGATATCTGTCGATGTGATCACAACCAACCTGACTCCTCCTGCTATGTTGAGTTGGGTGCAGTCTGTGCCAGCGCTTCGCACGCTGGTGCGTGAGGCTCAGTATCTGACTCTATTAATAACGAAGATGGCCGAATGCGACGTCGTGCATCATTTCTCGGCCTCGGGTCTGTATTTTTTCGCCCACTCCGCGCCCCCGTTAGTTCTCGGGAAGCTGTTTCGAAAGAGAATAATTCTTAATTATCGAGGCGGCAAAGCAGCCGATTTTCTCAGGGACTGGGGCTGGTGCGCCGTTCCCCTGATGCGTCTGGCTACGGAAATTTGTGTACCATCGGAGTTTTTAAAGGAGGTATTCGGCAAATATGGATTGAGTTCTAACCTCCTGCCCAATATCTCTCAAACGGAGATGTTTCCTTGGAAGGAGCGTACACGCTTTGCCCCTGCGTTGCTGGTCACACGGCACCTTGACCCGATGTACAACACCGAATGCCTTTTGCGGGCTTTTCGGATCATACAAGAAACTTATCCGCAGGCGATTCTCAGCGTCGCCGGAGACGGAAGCGAAACCATTCGACTTCGCGAGATGGTCAGCGAATGGGAATTGCCAGGTGTTCGCTTTCTCGGGCCGGTCGCGCATCGGGATCTTCCCGCGTTGTATGCAGCGCATGACATCTATATAAATTCCTCGAACGTCGACAACTTTCCCGGGGCGCTGGTGGAAGCAGCGTGTTGCGGATTGCCCATCGTGACGACCGGAGCGGGTGGAATTCCATGGATGATCCGGAACCGCGAGAGCGGAATAGTAGTAAGCCTCAACGATGAAAAAGCCCTTGCCGCAAGTGTCATCGAGATCATTGAGCACCCTGAATTCGCTGGTGGCCTCGCTGCGAAAGCGCGCACATGGGCCGAACAATTCTCCTGGAAAAATGTACTGCCGAAATTGTTGGCATCGTATGGAAGTCGCGTCACGAGCGTAAAACCGCCGCTACCCGAAGCCGGAGTGCTGATCCAGTGACAGCCGGAAATCCCACTCCCGATCTTTACGACAGCGTTCAAGCCTCGTTCGTCCGGCGCGTGATTTTTCCCTTGCACGAGCGATTGAAGGGACACTCCACTCTGCGCATGTTGGATGAAATGGAGAGAGAGCAATGGCTGGGAGCAGCGCAGTTGCGACAGATTCAGGAGCGACGTCTGCAAGGATTTCTGACTCGCGCGTTCACGACTGTCAAATATTATCGAGATCTTTTGCAACAGTTCGGTCTTCGTCCCTCCGATTTCCAAAACCGGACTGATCTTGCGAAGCTTCCGTTGCTGGATAAAAAAATCATTCGCGGCAAACTCAAAGACTTGAAAAGCTCAGAAGCCACGCGGGTCAGCGAGTTCTCGACTGGGGGATCCACCGGGGTGCCGCTAACGTTCTATCTCGGGCCTACGCGTGTGAGCAGCGATATTGCGTCACGCTGCCGAGCTGAGAGTTGGTGGGGCGTGGGCATGGGTGACCGCGAGTTCGTAGTTTGGGGTTCGCCGCTCGAACTAACAAAACAGGACCGCTGGCGTGAACTTCGAGATAGCATCATGCGGACGAAGCTGATGTCGGCATTTGAGATGAGTCCAGCCGTAATGGACGTTTATTTGGACGAGATGCAACGCAATGGCTGTCGGCGTCTGTTCGGATATCCCAGTTCCATCGCACTGTTGTGTGAACATGCGCGCCGTCAAGGTAGAAATCTTTCTAAGCTCGGAGTTCAAGCTGTTTTCGTAACGGCGGAGTTCCTCTGGGACCACTGGCGGCAGATGATCTCTGACACGTTTGGATGCCCTGTTGCCAACGGTTATGGAGGCCGCGATAGCGGTTTTATCGCACACGAATGCCCGCAGGGCGGGATGCACATCACAGCGGATCGCCTGATCGTGGAAATTGTCGGAGACGACGGTCGCCCGATGCGACCTGGAGAATTGGGCGAGATTGTCGTTACTCACTTTGATACGCCTGAGATGCCCTTTATTCGCTATCGCACCGGGGATATGGGTGCACTGGGTTCAAAATCTTGTCCCTGCGAGCGTAGTTTACCCTTGCTCGAAAAAATTGAAGGCAGAAAGTCAGATTTCATCGTGACGTCCGATGGAAGAGTGATGCACGGTCTCTCTCTTATTTATGTTCTCCGAAAAATCGAGGGCGTCGAGCAGTTTCGCATCACGCAGAAAGCTGTGGACACTTTTCAGGTGGAATTGGTGGCTAGCAGTGATTTCCGGCGTGACAGCGAGTTGGTAATCCGACGTGAGTTCGAGCAACGCATGCGTGCTGCTGTCACGGTGCGTTTTGAATATCTTTCGACAGTGCCGCCCGCCAAGAACGGGAAGTTTCGCTACATCATCTCGGAAGTAGACGCCTCGAACTTGAGCTTGGCGCATGTCGGGTAGTTAATAAAACCCTAGTTCGTAAGGATAGAGATTCTTTCCTCATGTGCGGAATTGCTGGGATCTGGAATTACAAGACCGGCGCGCCCGTCAGTCGCGAACGTCTGACGGCCATCACGCGGCTCATCGCGCATCGTGGCCCGGACGGCGAAGGCTACTATTGGGGACCCGGCCCTGGTCTCGGCCACCGGCGCCTTAGCATTATTGATCTTGAGGGCGGCCATCAACCTATGTGCAATGAAGACGGCACGATCTGGATCGTCTTTAACGGTGAAATTTACAACTTTCCTGATCTCCGCCGAGAATTGGAGCAGCGCGGTCACATCTTCCGCACTCACAGCGATACCGAAGCGATTGTTCATCTCTATGAAGAATACGGCGAAAACTGCTTCGAGCGGCTGCGTGGCATGTTTGCGCTCGCGCTTTGGGACCAGCGCAATCAGCAACTCGTTTTGGCACGCGATCGAATTGGCATCAAGCCGTTGTTTTACGGTTTGGGAAAAGATGGTATTGCCTTCGGCTCGGAGCTGAAGTGCGTGCGCGAATCAGGTCAAATCGATCTTGATGTCGAGCCGACTGCAATTGCGGATCTATTCTCATACTTCTATATTCCCGGGCCAAAGACAATCTACAAGCATGCCTTCTCGCTCGAACCGGGGCATTGCTTGGTTGTGAACAAAAATGGCGTTCGAAAAAAGAAATATTGGGACCTTGCCGAAGGTACTCTCGAACTCAAATCCGAAAAACAATATGAAGACCGGTTACTCGAACTTCTACATGACAGCGTACAAAGTCACTTGCTCAGCGACGTTCCCTTGGGCGCGTTTCTGAGCGGCGGCGTCGATTCCGGCGCAGTCGTAGCGTTGATGGCCAAGAATGTGCAGGGTCCTGTCGTAACCTGTTCGATCGGCTTCGACGAGGAAGAGTACAACGAGCTTCCGCAGGCACAAACGATAGCGCATCTGTTTCACACTGACCATCGACAACAGGTTGTCACGCCAGAACCCGCCAAAATTCTGGAGCGGTTGGTCCATTTCTATGACCAGCCTTTCCCCGATCACTCGGCCATCCCCACCTATTATGTGTCACAGCTCGCTCGTCAGAGTGTGAAGGTCGTGTTATCCGGCGATGGTGGAGACGAAAACTTCGGGGGCTACAGCCGCTACGTGCGGCAACAGCAGTTGGAGCAGATTCGGCAGCGAATCCCTGCTTTTCTGCGTGGACCGATTCTGCGACCGTTCCGAACCCTTGCTGGAGATAGGAAACACAACTCATTACCGGCGCGGTTGAAGCGCGTCATGTATCAACTGGCCGTTGGATCGCGCGAAGCTTATCTGCATGGGATGACCATTACTGATCGCGCCATGCGTGCCCGGCTCTTCTCTGCCGATCTCAAACGCGAGCTAGCCGGATACGATCCGCTGGACGTTTTTCGCGATGTATATAACCGCGCTCCCGCGGATGATCCTCTGTCGAAGATTTTCTACCTAGATTTGAAGACGAATCTGGTCGATGACATCCTAACCAAAGTCGACCGTGCCAGCATGGCAAACTCGCTCGAAGTTCGCGTTCCTCTGTTAGATCACAGAGTTGTCGAATTTGCCTATTCGCTACCTCTATCCATGAAACTCCGCAATGGACAACGCAAGCATCTGCTTCGCAAGACTCTCACTCACCTTCTCCCGAAAGATCATCTGGCGCTGAAGAAAAAAGGATTCCGTGTGCCGCTGGTTCCGTGGCTACGCGGCGGACTTCGCGAGTGGACTCACGAAGTAGTACGAAGAGAATCCGGCGCCAGCCAATTCCTGAATCAGCAGGGCGTTCAACAAGTTTGGGATGGCCTCTTGCACGGACAGTCGCACTACGCGGACATCTTCTCGATCATCTTAAGTTTTTCGCTTTCAGCACCGGTGTGGTCGAGCCCTTCCAGCGAGACATTGCAGCGAGAAGCTGGCGTCGTGGCTTGAAGAACATATGTGTTTCTGCGTGCCCTATCGAGTACACAGTAGGACATTACGTTGTACATACTGCCAGCTGATAATCTCCCAAACCAGTACATCCCTTTCAGAGTCTGCGAACGCTGCACCTTTGGGATGTTGCGCTGATTACGTAATGTCCTTACAGTCACTATGCGCACGCTCAAAAATTCACATTAATCGATCATAAGGTTGCCTCCCCCAACCGTTAACTGCCGGCGGTGAGCAACTGGTTACCACATGATGGAGGCAGAAATGAAGTTGGGCCGAGTCACGCTCGCTTGCTGTCTTAGTGTGTCCTTATTTATTGCGTTCGCCTCTACCGCGGCAGCGCAACTCCCAGTACAGCTTACGATTCAGGAAGCTCTGTATCCCAGCGCACCGATAAATGGAATTGATCGCACTCAGGATCCAGTTACAGTCGGCATTCCGTTGGCTGACAGCGCTGGCATCAGCAGTGTTTCTCAATTGAGCTTGCAGGGCGCGTCTGTCGGGCAGTTTCGTATCCTCGGCCGCTGGCCCTCAGGAAACATTCAATGGGTTCTGGTCGATACGCAAGCCGATCTTCATGCTGGAGGCCAAAATACAGGGATCAGTCTGACTCGTGGTGGCACAGGCAACTTTGGCGGGTCTTCTCTCGCTTCGGATAACAGTTCGACGATCACAGTGAATACGGGTGCGGCAGTCTTCACAATTCGCAAAGCAAACTTCAACGTGTTCGATCAAGTCGTCTCTGGTGGCAAAACTTTGGTCGCAACTGGAAGCAGCCAAGGGTTGGCTGTTATGGGTCCTTTGAGTCCTGCGACGTCTTGTAATCCAGGGCCATGCACAACGCTTTATCTTTCCAGCAATGACAGCAAATCAACTGCGATCATTGAAGAAAACGGTCCCGCTCGCGCCGTCATTCGTGCTGATGGGGTTCACCGTGACGCTGCCGGACACGGATACATGCGTTTTACCGTGCGCATGCACTTTTACAAGAACAAGACGTTCGTAAAGCTGACCTCCATTCTCCGCAATGCCGATGAAGGTTCTTCGAACGCCTTCAACTCTGCGGCTAAAGGTTTTACGTCGTACGAGTTGCGCATTAGCCCAGCTCTAGCATCTGGAAAAACATTTACTTTCGGCAAAGATACCGGAAGCGTGTCGGCGAAGTTTTCCGGAAGTGAGAATGCCTACCTCTACCAGGCGTATTCGAATGATATGGAGCATCAGCACTGGAATGGCGCGACTTGCCCTTACGGGTCAAGCGTTCCGCGTTGTGTCGCTCCCTACATTCGGCGAAGCGGGAATGCCGCTCCTTATACCTATGCGCAAGACGGATATCAGATCGTGCATGGCTTGAACGTCCTCGCCAATGGAGATCACACACACTATCCCGCTGGGTGGGCGGACTTAACGGATAGCACAGGCGCAGGTGTAGAAGTTGGCGTTTACCAGATGAGCGCATACTGGCCCAAGTCTCTGCAATTCCAAAACGGAGGCTCGGAGATCAGGATTGGCGTCTGGCCCGATCAGGCTCTTTCGCCAGTCAATCCTGGGGCAGGCATTCCTTACTACCAGGCGTGGCCACAATACAGTATTCATGATCTTTATCTGAACTTTCACGCAGCACCATTGAGTTCACCATCGTCGGAATTTTTAAAATTCCAGCACTACCTGATGGCGCGTGCCCCGATCGAACAATATAACGGTGCGAATGTCTTCTTTTACCCATTGATGGATCCCGCCGAAGAAGATAGTTACTGGGCAAGTGTGAGCACATCGTACGATTTTCATTGGAACGGAAACTCACCAGCCATTTCTGACAAAACCCCGAAAATATTTCGCCTATATGCCTGGCCTTCCCCCGGCGGCTCGAATCAATCCGAAACCCGCTGGGGGTTTATCGAGCAGTGGCTCACACGAGGATTAACTGGGAGATATTTAACTGCTGCACATTTCTATCGATATCAAGTGGAACAAGCGTTTCCACGCTCTGACATGAACGCCTCCGGGACGGCACCCTTTCGCTGGCGGACTCACGCGCTAGCCGGAGACATCGACGGTTTCGGATTCCCGGGGAATATTCAATCGGCCAACACCATGTATGTCAATCGCACCTGGGTCGATGAGGAGCACGCGCACTGGTACGGAATGGGTGAGTACTATTTCCTGACCGGCGACGAAACAGTAAAAGACCAGATGCTCGATGGTGTCGGTGATCGCTTCCTGAACACTACGAGCATTGTAGGTACTGGGCACCTCTGGAATACGCGTGCGATAGGCGCTCAGTTAATGGGCCTGGCGAGATATCGCAGATTTCTGAATGCGATTGGTGACACGACAGACATCGCAGCCCTCGACACCGTCGCGGACGCCACGCTGAGCGTAGGAGTTTTTCCCGAACTTTGCGTATCTGGATATCCCGTTGGCTGCGATCCAAAGGTATTTCCGTTTCGTGGAGTCAGTCGTACGCGGGGACTTTCGAGCGGTGGACAAGATGTTGGCAGCGACAACAACTGTGCGGTCGGAGGCGGAGCAAACATTCGCTGCGCGAAGCCGTGGATGATGGGCATTGAAGAAGAAGGAATGTGGGAGATCGCTCACTCTCGCGGCACAAGTTGGCCAAACAATCACACGGGCGCCAAAAATCCTTATCAGCTTACGCTCGATCTCGCCTTCGGAATGGCGAATTGGTCCTCGCATGAAGACTTCGTCGCCGGAACCAGCTACGGTAATTCAAGCCTCAAATACGACCTGGCCATGGACTATCCCAATCCAATGGCAACTCCTACCGCTGGCACCGACAATCTCGAGCAGTTCGAATTCAACTATTTCTTGCTCAGCCGGTACAACGGAAACTTGACGGCTGCGCAGCGGCGACAGTTTGAACTCACATATTTGCACATGGCAGCTGGCACTACATTCAACGCCAACAATATCGACGACCACGACATGTACGTCAGTTCCGCCCTGCTGCATTCGATGCTTCATTCGTGGGGTTCACTGAATACGATTCCCGTGAACGTAAACAGCACAGGGTCTGGAAGCTACTCGCTGTCCTGGACCGCACCGGCCGGGTCTCAGTTCTATCGAATGAAAGTTGCGAATCAACCGATTGTGGATTGGATTGGATTTAATCCGAAGACCAACGCGTTCATCGGCAATCCCGCGGCCAGCGTGAACTGGTTCGCAGCAACGGAGGTCACTGCTGGAAATCAAAGCTCATGCCCTCCACCAATTGCGGCCGCAGGTACGCATCAGTCCTGCACCATCAGCGGGCTTGATCCGAAGCAAACTTGGCACTTCGCCATGAAGGCGGACGGTGCGCCCAGCGCTTCCGACTCCCTCAGCGCTTCTGTGACAGCACCCAAATCTGGCGTTGTGGTTACTGGCACAGTCACAGTGTCAGTCGCGGCCACGAGCAGCACGACAGTTTCCGCCGTGCAACTGCTCATCGATGGATCGCCCCTGGGTTCAGCGCTAACAGCAACGCCATACCAGATCACCTGGAATACCGCATCAGCAACGAATGGTGCTCATACCCTGATTGCGCAGGCCACCGACGCGGCTGGAAATGTAGCTGACTCATCTGGCGTGGCGGTAACGGTGAACAATGCCACAGGCAGCCAGCCGTCCGTATCGATTACATCGCCAACTGCTGATACCACTGTTTCTGGCAACGTGAATATTTCGGCGAGCGTGAGCAGCAAGCCGAAAATCGCCTACGTTCAGTTCTCAGTCGACGGTAGTTACATTTCTTCGCAGCTGAAATCACCACCGTTTGCGGCTTCGTGGAGTGCCGCAAGCGCTTCCGACGGGACACACAGTATCCGCGTCGTTGCCTATGACACCGCCGGAAAGAGTGCGTCGGCTTCGGAAACTGTCAACACTCACCATACGTTGAACTGTGGCCAGGGATGGTGCAATACATTTCCCGTGGTAGGTGTAACTTCGGGTCGGTTCACTCCTGCTTTCGGATCATCAGCTTGGAACAAACTAAATTACATCCCTGACACGGGCAGATTTTTCATTTATACCTCGAATGGCATCTACACATTTTCCAACTCGTGGTGGTCCTACGGAGTCCTCGGGAACATAGCCGTCAACAATCCCTGGATCGAGGAAACCACGAGCGGAACGGTGCAATCGACAGTCACAGACAACACGAAAGGCTTCCTCAGCAAGGCGATTCAGCCGACTGACACGACGATCAGACTGCAGCCCGGACAAGGTGCAACATTCCACCCTGATCCGGTTCACGGCGGCGTCCTCATGATCGACAACGAGGAGATTGGTTACAACGCCGCAAATCTCAACGGCGATACCTTCACTGGCGTGATCAGAGGCATTCGCGGAACTGCAGCGAGCAGTCACATCGTTGGCAGCCTTGTCGATGGTGGCGCGCCCTTCCCGCAAAGCCGAATCGGAGGGACACTGGTTCCGGTTACAGATCACATCCCGGACCGGCATCCCTTCCTGTTCTCAAGCTACGACATTCACCGCGCCCAGCTGTTTCAAGTGGCGGGCATCGTTGAACTGAACAAACTGGACGACACCTGGTATCTGTGCATGGTGCAGAACTCATTCTGTCCCGAGTCGGACGTAAAAGTATGGCGGCGTCTGGTCACGCCAACCCAACTTCCCGGCAAGGCGGACGGAGCTATGACGTACGATCCGGATGACGACGTCATGATTCTGTATGGTGGCCAGACGACCGGTAGCCCAACGGCAGACACGTGGTTGCTATGCTTCCAGGCGGACCCACAAATCAGTGGAAATAGTGTTGGTTGTCCTGCGGGCCATGCATACCCGGATTGGGTGCAGGTGTCCACAACGCCTAGCACCGGAGCGGGACCACGCTATTTCCACTCGCTGGTCTACGACTCCTACAGCCACAAAGCGGTTATGTTTGGCGGCAATGACGGATCAGAGACCGACCCAAACACGACTTGGGTCTACACTCCCGCGACGCGTACCTGGGTTAACGCGAATCCTTCAGGGAGCATACCGACCGCCTTCCGCCGTCCGGCGATGACGTATGACTCGACGCGGCACCTACTGGTTCTCTATGAAGGTCCACTGGGAGTCGTGACCGATGGAATTCCCGGCGGACTGTATACCTACGACGTAACTCTCAATCGCTGGACACTTACCTCGGTCGCAGGAGGACCCGTTCCGACCACCGAAACGACGACCCCAGTGTGTCATGGACGCATATCGCTCGCGTACGATCCCCAGTCGGATACGTTCGTAGCCACTGAACTCGGCTCTTCGGCATATGCGCTGTATGTCTGGGAACTGCCAGGAATCAATATAAAATGATCAGATTGCGCTTCGCGCTGAACTGCAGGCGAGCGCGTAGTTCTCCGCCAACATTGTGAGTTGAAATTTGAACAGGGCGGCTACCGGACAGATGTCCCGTTCAAACTTTGCGAAGACGTTCCTTGCGAAACCCGCGGCACCAGATTGAGCTGCTGCGCCCGCGCAAAGACCTGCTGCGCCTCCGATGGATAACCCAATACTTCCAATAGCATACCTACGCGAAGGTAACCGGGTGTACTCGGATGAGCTGCGACCATTCGGCTGAGTTGAGCCAGCATCTGCTCTACTGCATCGCTGTCAGTGGTCAAGGCATTTCTGCCATTTTCCGCGGCGCGGGCGCCATCACCCAATTGAGCGTAGACTACAGCGAGATTGGCGTATGTGATCGCCAACATTCCAGAATCCATTCCCGGCTGGCCAAATTTCGCCACAAAGGCTGACGCTCGAATTGCAGCCTGATATTCCTGCACTGCCTCGGGCAACTGCCCGTGGTCTTGAAAATAAGCGGCTAACTTGGCATGTGCTTTCGCGTCATAAGGTTCCATCGACGCATACTTTCGCAGGTGAATAATTCCTTCCTCGTAGCGTCCCTGGCCGAATAGAGAGTTCGCCAGATAACTCTCTGCCATGGAATTGTTTTTTGTCACCTTAATCGCATGGGTCCAAAGATCGATGCTGCTTCGCCAGAAACCGACTTGTCGCGCGCTCATGAAACCAAGCACGATCACGATCAAAGCCACAGCCGCAGCCTGAAGCACCCAACGCGATTTGCTACTGACCTCAAAATTGTCGGCGGCGGGCAGCGCTACCCACGCGATCATGACGAACAATCCAATCAGTGGAAGATATGCGTAGCGATCAGCGATGGCCTGCACGCCCACCTGCACGAGTCCGATGATCGGTATTGCCGTGCCCAGATACCACAGCCAGCCAACTGCCAGATAGGGCCTTTGATGGCGTTGGATCCAAACCACGAGGCTCCCTACGACGATCAGCAGTGCCCCAAGCGCTGGTCTCCACCAATCCAGCGTACGGCCCGGGTGGGGATAGATTACGGCGAGATACATCGGCCATAGCGCCTTCCACACGTACATTCCGTATGCGTAGAGAGCTGTCTGCAGCCGTACGCCCAGAGGAAGCGCAGCACCAGGTACCTCACTCCCCTTTTGCGCCACGATCGTGATAACCGCGCTGGCAACTGAGAGCGCCATCAGTGGCAGTTTTTCCAGAACCAGCCGCGCAACGCTTGCCTGCTGTACTGAGAACTCTTCGGAGGGCTCGGTCCAGCCTTCGATTCGCCGCAGTGGCCAGTAATCGAACAGCAGAAGTACAAATGGCAACGTGATCACCATCGGTTTTGAAGCTAACCCCAGAACAAACAGCGCTACCAGCACGGCATAATGGCGGATGGCTGGTTTCTGCGCATACCAGCCGTAAGCACCCAAAGCGAGAAAGAAAAACATGGTGCTCAGAACGTTCTTGCGCTCGGCAATCCAGGCGACCGACTCGACATTCAGCGGGTGCAGCGCAAACAGGGCCGCGACGAACGCACTTTTCATCGTGGCGCCCGTTGCGCGCCTAAGCAAAAGAAACAGCAAGATGACATTCACGAGGTGAATCAGCAGGCTGGTCCAATGGTGGCCGGATGCATTCAAGCCGTAGATTGTGTAATCCAACGCATGGGACCACCAGGTCACCGGATGCCAGTTACTTGCATCGGTCGCGGTCAATGCCCAAACGAATGTATTCCGCGTCAAGCCAGCTTTTACATGCGCGTTCTCAGTGACATAAAGCTGATCGTCGTACTCGACAAAAGGGTTTCTGTTTATGGAGTGATACACACCGAGCGTTAGCACAGCTAATAGGACGCACACCGCTACGCTGATATCTCTCGACGCATAGGGACTGTGGACTGCCTCAGGGCTGGCTGCGACCGTCGGCTTGCCGGAGACGAGTTTGAGATTCTTTGGCGACGGCGGCTGACGCTTTTTCAAATTGCTGGCCATGATTGGAAACGCACGTGATCGGAACCGCAGAACAGCGCTCTTAAGATTAGCGAAGATTGATGCAGAACGGAGCCTTTAACGCGCAGTTGCGGCGAATTTTAACCTGACTGTAACGTGAGGCTGGTACGCACACTATGTGGGGAAACGCACACTAGACAAGAGCCTCGAGCGAAAGACTCAGGGGCGAAAGAGCCAAGAACGAAAGGCTGCTACATCCGTTACATCGCCAGGCCGCTTCGATCGTACAACACAACGAGCTCTGGGCATTGCAGCGCTGCTGTTCGTCGTTAGCGTGTGGGTGTACTTTCCAGTTGTTCACCATCCGTTCGTGAACTATGACGACCCCGACTATGTAACGGACAACACTAGGGTACAGGAGGGCATCACTGGATCAACATTGGCGTGGGCGTTCACGACGATGGAAAGCGCCAACTGGCATCCATTGACGTGGCTCTCTCACGCTCTGGACTGCGAATTGTTCGGCCTCCATCCTTCCGGCCATCATGCCAGTAGTCTCCTCCTGCATGCGTTGAATGCGGCTCTGCTGTTTCTATTGCTATGGAAAGCCACCGGAAAATTGGGACGCAGTTTGGTCGTAGCTGCGCTTTTTGCGCTGCACCCGATCAATGTCGAAAGTGTGGCCTGGGTCGCTGAGCGCAAAAGTGTGCTGTGCATGCTGTTTATTTTGCTCACGCTTGCCGCTTATGGATGGTACGTGCGCAACGCAACCGTCGAGCGTTATCTCGTGGTGATGTTGTGTTTTGGGTTGGCGCTGATGGCGAAGCCGATGGCAGTGACCCTGCCTTTCGCTCTATTGCTGATAGATATATGGCCGCTGCAGCGGTTTTCGCTCAGCCCATCACAAGCCCGATCCGCATCGCAACGCTCACTATTGGCGTTAATGAAAGAGAAACTGCCGCTGTTGGCGTTGACTGCGGCCAGTTGCGTGGTCACTGTGATCGCGCAGAGCTGGGCGATCAAACCGTTGCAGGTCGTTCCATTCGGCGCTCGCGTGATCAATGCCGTCTATTCCTATGTGGCGTACATAGCAAAGGCATTTTGGCCGTACCACCTCGCGGTGTTTTACGCGCAGCAAGGTTCTCACCTTGCCGCATGGCAGGTCATTCTGTGCGTGACAATTTTGGTGGCGGTGAGTGTTCTGGCGTGGAAGCACCGCTCGCGATCATACTTCCTTGCTGGCTGGTTATGGTTCCTCGGAACTCTGGTGCCGATGATCGGAATTGTGCAGGTCGGGGATCAGGGCATGGCCGACCGTTACGCCTACCTGTCATTCCTCGGAATCTTCGTCGCCATTGTGTGGGGTGTCGCCGATCTTGCGGACAATTTCAGAATCGACCTGCGCTGGGCCGCGTGTGCGGCTGGAGTCGTAATCGTAGCCATTTCCTTTGCGACCCGCGCGCAACTTCGAACCTGGGAGAGCAATACTGCATTGTGGACTCGCTCTTTACAGGTGACTCCTGACAATTATGTAGCCCATGACTTGGTGGGGCTGGCGATCTCGCAAGAGTCGTTCCGAGCGACTGGTGAATCTTGTCCCGACGAAGCGCTGGCGCATTTCCAAAAGGCTATTTCTCTAAATTCCGGTGATACTCTTGGTCAGCTCGACGACGGATTCTGCGAACTCAGCCGCAAACACTTTCAGCAAGCCATCGAGCATTACCAGGCCGCTCTTCGGTCTGCTCCAAACCCGTACCTGAAAAGCCGTGCGTATCTCGATCTCGGCGGAGCATATCAGGACAAAGGGGATTTTCCCGCTTCCCGCGAATCCTACCGCAAGGCGCTGGAAATTTATCCCAAAGACCGCGATGTTCTTCGAGATATGGCGCGCCTCGATGCGCGGGAGAAGATTACGCAGTTAACGAAAGCTGCGGCAGCAAGCCCGACTGCCGATATTTATGTTCAATTAGGCCTCGCCCAGCAGGCGGCGGGTCTCATGCAGGATGCACGTATTTCCTACCAGCACGCGCTGGGGCTCGATCCTAACTTTGTTCCGGCATTCGATGGCCTGCGTAGCCTGGGAGTCATCCAGTGAAGATGGTCATTGCGGCCGACGCGCAGAAGATGCCGCCAATCGAAGGATCCAGTAGCGCTCAGGCGCAACCGGACCGACGGCATATGGCAAAGGGCCCCAGTAGGAGGAGTAAAAACCGGCGCCGAGCTCGTGCGAAATTGTTGTCGTGCCGAGATTCTGTGCGAAAACAAGACTGTCGCGTGAGGCGACATATTGCGGTGGGATTTCACGGAGTTGAATGTTGTTTTCCGGGATCACGATAATGTCGCCGGGGGCGAGCTGCGGGTTGCCAAAATCGAGCGGTTTCGAGCCTAACGATTCCATGTAGTACTGAAAACCCCAGTGTCCCTCGAACCAAACCGTACTGCCTTTGCCGTGTGTTTTCTCATTTATCTGGATCGCGGCAGTGCGTGCGGAATTGGCCAACGATGAATCGCCGGCCGCGATCCACAACGAAAAAACTCCTGAGGTCAACAGAATTATTGTGACGTAAGTATCGAGACTTCGACCTGTGCTGAGCCGCAATTCGTCTAGCCGCCGTGCCAGCAAAATGCCGGCAGCCGGAATGAGAGGCAACACAGAACGAGCGTTCACCGTGTAGTTCACGAATGCCGCAAATACAAACGTGCCGAATATCCACAAGCAAAGAAACAGCGAGTCAGCATCTCGGTTCTTCCAAACATCTCTAAGCGCGAGACCCAGCAGGGAAATTCCTCCAGAGACACACAGGGTGAGCTGGATACCAGTAAGAAGATGAAAGCGCTCCGCGGGCCCGCCTCCAAGTTGCAGACCCATGTCTACCCAGCCCATCAGTGCCGCGACAGCGGCCAATCCGCCGATGATTGCTCCGATAGCGACATGCAACCGAGACCACAAGAGCACCGCGAACGTCCACCCCAATAATGCGCAGCCGCCGGTAAAACTCAATCCGACGATCGCCATTGCGATAGGTGATCCTTGGGTTGCGGCACGCTGAGATGACGCGAATTCGGCCGCGCCCGTGAGCAGGCCATGACCGTAGAGCTTTGTCGTCCACAGTTGGTATGCAAATAGTACGGCGACCGGGATATTCAAATAGAGTATGTACATTCCCGCACGCCGTCGTCGCATCACGCCGTAAGTCAACAACAGAGGAATCAGAGCGACGCCGAAATATTTAGTCAGTGCGGAAGCTGTAATAAGAATTCCTGACGCAACCAAAAAGTGGATCTTTTCTGTCTTTAGTCCCTCAATCCAGAAGATCGCAGCCCACATCCAGAGCGCCAGCATCATGGTGTCGCACATGACGCTGCTGGCCGACACAAGGATGCCTGGAGTGAGGAGCGTGGCAAGAGTGGCGAGCAATGGCGAGCGCGTGAAATTAAGCGCCAAGCGGTACGTGCCCAGCACTAGCGCGATAGCGACCAGAATGAAGCCACTATGCAACGCCCGTTCTGACCATCCCAACAGACTGCCGATCATTGCAGCGTAGTACGAACTCAGCGGGGGATTCTGAGTTGTCTGTGCCATGGATACATGCGTTACATCCCATACGAGTTGAAATCCGTACGGATCGAACGGATGGCGGTGGATCTGTTGCGCAGCCCAGATAAACAATGTGTCGTCCACATGGAAAGCTCGCCCGGAGAAGGGGCCTAGACAAACTAGAGTGGCGATAGCGAGGAAAAGATACGCGCGAGGACTCGGCCAGTGCGTGACGAGACCGACGATGTCCCGGGATTCAGCAACCGAATCTGTCACCATGCTCAGAACTGGTGATGGCGAACTCACATCCACACGAATCGGTTGCGACGACTGTTTCTCGGATCGCTTTCCCAATGTCTTCCTCGGTTGGTCTGGATGCCGTCGTCTTGCGCAACGAGCGAGTGGCTTTTTCGCAAACGTTGACGCTTGGCCTGGAGCAAGGAATTCTACATGAATTTGCGAGCGACAAAAGTGCCTTAGCACTTCGTGCGTTGTTGTTTTCTTTGCGATCTTTGCGGCAGTTCTTCGCGCTCTTTGCGGTAAAAAGCTTTAACCGCGAAGAACGCTAAGATTTCGCAAAGTCCGCTAAGATAATCGCATTAAAAAGCGAACAGACACTAAATGGGATACGACGCCTAGGAGAACCCGGGGAATTGTTGCGACTAGCTTACAAGAACGTTAATTTCAGATTACAGAGCGAGGCACTAGCGCCTCGTCGACTTTCTTTTTTGATATTCTACCCACTTTGAAACTTGGCGCTCTCGTCTCCCATGCCGGCCCGATTAAAAGCCGAAAAGAGAAACAAACAGCCATCAAAGCCACCAGCAGCGCCCAAACTCGCGCCAGTTGCCCCAACTAGATCTGTTTCTACTGATAAAAAAAAGCAAAAGCTGACCCGTCAGCATGCTAGTTTTCCGGCGTGGCTGGCTCCCACGTTGGTAACGGCCGTGGTGGCTTTCTTTGGCCTCATCCGCATACGTCTCCTGAGTTTTCCTCTGGAACGCGATGAGGGTGAATACGCGTATGCCGGCCAACTCATCATGCACGCTGTCTCGCCCTACCGGTTTTGCTACAGCATGAAGTTGCCGGGAACTGCGGCTGTGTATGCTCTATTGACAGCAATTTTTGGGCAAACAGCAGTAGGTGTTCACCTGGGACTGTTGCTAGTCAATTCCATCACTACCGTACTGGTCTATCTCCTTGCCCGACGATTGTTCGGCAGACTAGCCGGAGTTACCGCCTCCACTACTTTTGCGTTTCTATCCCTCGAACCGACGGTGCTCGGCTTTGCCGGACACGCAACACAGTTTGTTGTACTGCCTGCAATCGGTGGAATTATTTTGCTGCTCAAAGGAATCGAGACAGAAAAATCAAAACTCTTTTTCTGGAGCGGCGTAGCGCTGGGGCTTGGTTTTCTGATGAAGCAGCCCGGCCTTTTCTTTGTTTTCTTCGCAACGTTCTACCTGGCTTGTTTGGAATGGATGCGCGGTTTGCAGTGGCGGCAATTTTTGTCGCGGATGGTGCTTCTGCTAGGTGGGGCCGCCCTTCCGTTCGCACTGACTTGCCTGATTATGCTTTCTACGGGCGTTCTCTCGCGGTTCTGGTTCTGGACATTCTCTTACGCCGGCCAGTACGGAAATATCGTCACGGTTTCGCAAGGTCTGGAGATCTTCTGGGGTACGGCTTCGAAGGTCGTAGCCCCGGGCGTGCCCATTTGGATCATCGCTGCGATTGGAGCGATTGCAGTCCTTTGGGGCCCAAAAGCGCGAATGCAAACAATTTTCGTTTTTGGCTTCCTGATCTTTTCTTTCGCTGCCGTCTGTCCCGGATTTTATTTTCGTCAACACTACTTCGTTCTTCTTCTACCAGCCGTGGCCCTGTCGTGCGGAGTGGCTGTGAGTCGTGCAACCGCAATGATTCAGGAATCGTCTGAAAGCCGGTCTCTGGTTTTGCTTCCAGCCTTGGTTTTTGCCATTGCCCTCGGATTTTCCATTCTTCAAGACGCAGAGTTTTTCTTCGTGACCGATCCAGTTGTTGCCTGCCACAATCTCTATGGGCATAATCCGTTTCCGGAAGCCCAACAAATCGCTGACTTCATCCGCAGCCGTTCGGCTGCAGGGGATCGCATTGCGGTAATCGGATCCGAGCCGGAAATCTATTTCTACTCCCATCTGCGCTCCGCTACCGGCTACGTATATACCTATCCGTTGATGGAGCCGCAGCCTTTCGCGACGTCGATGCAACACGAGATGGAATCCGAGATTGAAACTGTGATGCCGCGCTTTGTAGTGTTCGCAGATGTGCCGACTTCATGGCTGTCAGGCCCTGAATCCGACTTGGGCATCCTGACCTGGGCAGAGCAATTTGCGAAAACCCACTACCAGCTTGTAGGAGTGGTTGACCTGCTCGATCATGGCACCGAATTTCATTGGGATGCAGATGCCCGAAACTACAAGCCACGCTCTAAAACGCGCGTTCTCGTCTTCGAAAAGAGTTGATTGCACACTCTGACGTTGGCGCCAATGATCCCGAAATTGGCGGGTAGCCCACCTCTCAACATCTTCCCATTATCGAGTCAATAAGGCGATCACCCTAGATTTTTCGATGCGCTGTGCAATCTCTGTAATCTGCGCTTTACGTTCCTTTACCTGCCGCACGAAACCACAACAATTCGTCGCTTCACTCAAATCCTGATCATTCATATCTGTGCAAATTTATTGATCTCCTGTTCATTCCTGGTTCATGCGTTCGTAACCTCGCCCCGGCTAACTTCACAGAGCACGTTCTTTCTTCCAGGAGGAAAAGTATGTCTAATGCAGGATTTTTTGCGAGCGCCCGACAGCATCTTGCCGTCGGCACAAGTCTTGTCGCGCTTATCGCCAATCTCGGAGCCCCAATCCCTGCCAGTGCGCAGGATCCAGTATCTTCGCAGCACACGTCAACAATTCGGCATGCCGCTACCGCATCACCGATTCAGCACGTGATCGTGATCATCGGAGAGAATCGAACCTTCGACCACGTATTCGCTACCTACCAGCCGAAACCAGGCAACACCGTGGACAATCTGCTCTCGAAGGGCATCGTCAACGTCGATGGAACTCCCGGTCCGAATTTCTCTCTCGGACTGCAGTATTCCGCGATTGACAGCCACGCTGATGACTATCAGATCAGCCCGATGGATAAGTCGATCTACTCTGCGCTTCCCGCACCGTTGACGGATGGCGTTACTCCTAACCCATGCACAGTTGATCCTGGTGGTGTAAGCCCCGGCGTCTGCACGCTGGCGGAAGCGCAAGCTTCTGAAAATGGCCTGGCTGCCGGATATTCCAAATACCTCATGACCGGTGGAACGGGACAATCTTCCAGAGTTCCCGACCAGCGCATCGTGAACGTCATGAACCTCCCTCCGGGACCGTTCCAGTTGACATCTGATTCGATGCCTTACGATACATACGCGACCAGCCCAGTGCACCGCTTCTATCAGATGTGGCAGCAAGTGGATTGCAACATCTGGTACGCGACCGAATCGAATCCCAGCGGCTGCAAAAATGACCTCTTCCCCTTTGTCGAAACCACAATTGGCGCTGGCAGTAACGGGAAACCGCAACCGGCGGGCTTCAGCACAGAGTGGTCTCCCAATGCAAAGACGACGGGCGAAGGCTCGACTGCGATGGGCTTCTACAACGTTTCCAAAGGAGACGCTCCTTACTTTAAATTCCTCGCCGACAATTACGCGATGAGTGACAATTTTCATCAATCTGTTATGGGAGGAACCGGAGCCAACCACGTCATGCTGGGAACCGGTGACGCGATCTTCTTCAGCGACGGCAATGGCAACCCCGCGATCCCGCCGCACAACCAGCTCGTTTTCGGCGGAACGCCGGATGCCGGCATCGTCGATGAAATCGCGAATCCAACCGCAGCCCCCGGAACTAACAACTGGTACACAGAAGACGGATACGGCGGCGGCGGCTTTGGTAACCCGGTTTTCGGCGGCGGCACCTACACGAACTGCTCTGATTCCGATGCTCCCGGCGCTTTCTCGATTCTGAGCTATCTCAGCAGCCTGCCGACTTTGGTCGACTCGCGCTGCGCGCCCGGACACTACTATCTGCTCAACAACTACAATCCGGGCTACTTCGGGGATGGTTCCAACGCCTACACGGACAACAACGAGTTCAACACGGCCTTCACTATTCCGCCTTCCAGCGTGCGTAATATCGGCGATGCACTGCTTGAAAAGGGCGTCTCGTTTGCCTACTACGGCGACCAGTTCAACGCCTATCTCAACGACAAATATCAGCTCAACTTCGGTACGGTCGGCAAAAACAGCGACCAGTACTGCAACATCTGCAACTTCTTCCAGTACTCGACTTCGATCATGACCGATCCTACGGTGCGCACTGCTCACCTGAAGGACACGATCGACTTCTATGCCGCGATCAAGAACGGAACCTTGCCGGCAGTCTCTTTTGTAAAGCCCAGTGGATGGGTCGACGGCCATCCGGCCTCGTCAAAGCTCGACCTTTTCGAAGGCTTCGTGAAGAAGATCGTTAACGACGTTCAGGCCAATCCCACTCTGTGGGCGAGCACGGCGATCATGATCACCTTCGACGAAGGCGGCGGTTACTACGACTCCGGTTACATCCAGCCGCTGGATTATTTCGGCGATGGAACCCGCATCCCGATGATCGTGGTTTCGCCGTTCACCAAAGCTGGTCACATTTCGCACGACTATACGGATCACGTCTCGATCCTGAAGTTCATCGAGCGCAACTGGGGACTCGCACCGCTGACCGGGCGCAGCCGTGACAACTTCCCCAATCCGAAATACAACCTGAAAGCCAGTGCGTATGCACCGACGAACAGTCCTGCTCTCGGAGATCTGTTCGAGCTGTTCAGCTTCTAAGCATTGACAGCTGATACTCCGCTCATGGCCGGGGCCTCGCGCCCCGGTTTTTTTCTGTAATCTTCTTCCCATCTCTCCTGTGAATTCTTTTTTATCTTCAATTCATCTCCATGCTACTTACCCGTAACTCTGATCCAGCTAGGTGGGAGGGGCAGGTATTCGGCTTACCCCTCTTCCTCCATAGAGAGCAGTTACGACCATGAATAGTATTTACAGAGGTGGTCTTGATTTGGTCTGCGTGTGATGTGATTCTAAAGTTATCAGAACTAGCTTGATCGATATCATCTATACATGCCAAGAAAGTGAAAGTGCATTATGCCAGCCTTGTTTCGATTCGGTGCGAAAACCCTCCTGCTCGCCGGTCGCTTGCCCGCAAGCTGCGCTCTGGTCGTCTTGGCGAGTTGCATATTGCTCAACGCCCAGAATGTAGTTCTGACCGGAGCAATCAACGGCCGGGTCACGGATGGAAGTGGAGCGATCGTGCCGGGAGCATCGGTCGTTGTGCGAAATCTCGCGACCGGCGTGGAACAATCTGCCGTAACCAATCGTGTAGGGCTTTACCAGTTCCCGTCGCTGATGCCAGGCACGTATTCGCTCACGGCAAGCGTCAAAGGCTTTCACGACCTCGAAGCCCTGTTACGGGTGCTGGTCGGAAATACCATGTTACAGGATCTCAAGCTGCAGGTGGGAGCTAACTCAGAATTGGTGAAAGTCGCTGGCACGACATCCCCGCTGCGCCCTGCTGAATCCTCGGCCAGCACGGTGATGGACCGGTCTTTCATCGATGAACTACCGCTCAATGGACGCCGCTACACCGATTTCACGGCGCTGACGCCCAACACCAGCTATGACGGCGATACTGGTCTGATCAGTATTGCCGGACAGCAAGGCGGAGAAGACTCTGGGTACGCCAATGGAAATGGTTCGAATGCATTCACCGTCGATGGAACTAATGCCACCAACAACTATTTCGACGATATTATCGGGCGTTATCGCATTCCCTATTTATATGGCGAAGAAGCAATCGAGGAATTCCAGGTTTCGGTTAGCCCTTACTCAGCCGTCTACGGTGGTGGAGCGGGATTCGTCAACGCAGTGACTCGTTCGGGAAGCAATGCCTACCATGGCAGCGTCTTCTATTACAACCGTAACTCCGCTACCGGCGCGAACGATGCTCTCGACGAAGCGGCAGGTCTTCCGAAACCGCAGGATAGTTTGCAGCAATTCGGCGCCGGCGTGGGCGGATCGATCGTGCGAAACCGCCTGTGGTTCTTCTTCGACTACGAGCAGCAACTGCGAAGCGATCCGTTTTCCGTGATCAACCACCCGCTGAGCCCCACCCAGCCTGGTTTCTTGTCCTCTAACTTTGGGATCCCGGATGGAACGGCGCTCCCAGCGCCAAACGGACCTTTGCCTATACCGGGGGCCGACATCGCGCCGGATGCTAATAATCCGGTGTATCTGCAACAGGTGTCCAACGCCATCAATGCGTTGAACTCCAATCTGGGCAGCAGGACCAGGAAGCGCAACGATTTAGTGTTTACGCCCCGGCTGGATTACCAGGCAAGTTCCCGCGACGGCTTATTCCTCAGCTTGAACTTCAATCACTTCAACTCGCCCGGAGGCGTGATCACTGACCCGACAGAAGGCAACTATGGCCTGCAAACGCTGGCCAATGCCTACGTGCATACGTTTGGAGCCAGCTTGGGATGGACGCACACGTTCTCGTCCAGACTCTTAAATGAGTTCCACGCGGGTACATCGCAAGACAACGAAATAGCCACTCCCAGCGGCTTGGCTCCGAACACACCGACGGTGATTATCGACAGTCCGGCATCTTTTACTCTGGGAAACGCCGCGTTTTCCATCGGAAGAGTTTTTGAAAAACAATACTCTCTCTCCGACCGCGTGGACTACGTGATAGGCAAACACATGCTGCAACTTGGTTTTGATTGGAGCCGCTCCTGGGATGCGGACACCGAGGATGGCGGCGCCGATCCGAACGCGGCTGTCGATTTCGGGTCGCCGCTCGGACTCTACGAATTCCCGAGTCTTCAAACCTTTGCTTTGGGACAATACAGCAGGTTCAGCCAGGCCACCGGAAATCCAAGGTTTTCCTTTTCGGTGCCTTATTACGGGTTCTACGTTCAGGATTCGTTTCGGGCATTGCCGAAGTTGACGCTGGAAATGGGCTTGCGAGAGGACTTCCAGGTTTATCCGCAGCCGGCGGAAAATCCGGCGTTTCCACTCACCGGGCAGTATCCGAATCAGTTTCGCCGCGTGGCGCCGCGCTTCGGATTTGCCTGGCAGCCCGCATCGAAGACCGTCGTACGCGGAGGATTCGGCATGTTCTATACGAACATGAACGGCCTGAACTACCGCAACGCCGTGATCTCGAATGGCCTGTCCTCACAGCAATCGGAGGTGAATGCGCAATACAATGGTGGCGCGCCGAATGCGCAGGCGCCAACCTTCCCGAATATCCTTCCGTCGAATTCGCCATTGTTCCAGGCTTCTCCCGACATTTCCCTGATCTCACCGCAATTTCGGGTGCCCTACATTCTGCAGTCGAGTTTGCAGATCGAACGCGAGATCGCCGAGAACACAACCATAAGCATTGGAACCATGTGGAATCATGGCGTGCACCTCTTTTCGGGCAGTGCCTATGATTTGAATCTCATGCCGTTGACGGGCACAACCAGCTTCACTGTGTGCCCTCCCAACACAATCACACTGCCCTGCACCGGTCCCAGTTACGTCCTGCCGAACATGGACAGTGGCCTGCTGACGGAAGGCCGCATTAATTCAAACCTCGGCGAGATCAATGAACTGATCAGTCCCGCACAAAATCACTACAACTCTTTCTTCGTGCAGCTGCAACGGCGCATGCGCGGACTTTCCTTGCAGGCTTCTTACACCTTCGCGAAAAGCATGATGCTCGATGGCATGGACTTCAACAATCAGTTCGACTTCAGTAATACCCATGCTCCGTCGTTGCTCGACCAGCGGCACCGGCTCACTGTGGCCACCGCATACGAGCCGAGACTGGAAAGCCTTGTCGGACCGGGCGCCGTGCGCACCTTGCTTTCTGGATGGAGGCTGAGCAGTGTTATGGAATTTTCCTCTGGACGTCCGTATGCAGGATTACTGAGTCCCGCGTGCACGTCGAGCAATTTCGGTAGCATTGCGAATTTCAGCTGTGCCCCGACCGGCAACGACAACTTGAACGACACCGCGTTCAACGAAGACACGGCCAACACTGCGGGCGGCATTAATAATGCTGGTCCAACTCCGGGAATCGGCCTGAATTCTTTTTATGGACCATGGCTCGAGAGGATTGACGCTGGCTTGGGGCGCACTTTCGAAATCCACGAGGGCATGGAATTGGAATTTCAGGCACAGGCCTTTAATCTGTTCAACCACCCAAACTACTACGTGCAGAACGGCAATGGCATCAACCAGCTGCAATACAACCCGGTTGGTACCAACTGTGGTGATGGCGTCTCGCTGAATCAAACCTGCTATCTTGTGCCCAACTCAGGTCCCGGTAACTTCGGAACGCTGCAAGAAATCAGCCCGAACGGCCTGCCGCGCATTCTGCAGTTCTCCGCTAGGTTCACGTTTTAGGCGGCAGAGAGAACAGCGGGATAGCTCCACGTGCCCCTGTCATTCGGAGCATTGCCAGAGGCAACGGCAAGCGAGGAATCTGCTTTTTTCCTCGAACTTTAGTCCCGCACCCCGAATCCCCACGATCGCCCCGGCATCCTTTATCCTAGAACTGCACTCATATGCCGACAAAATCCAAGACCACCGGCGTCGTGATCGACGCTGCCTCGAACAATGGTTCCAACCCCGAACGCGAGCGCGTCTTCGCCGCCTATCGCCAATTCGGATATCTTGAAGGCGACCTCGACCCGCTCGGCTTTCTCCGCCCGCGTGAAACGCCCGAGTTGCAAATTGATAGCGAATACGCTCGCGAAGCCCGCGCCATCTACTCGAGCACGATCGGCATCGAGATCAACCACATCTACTCGCCCGAACGCCGCCGCTGGGTCTACGAGCAGATGGAATCGCCGTCGCAGGGTTTCGAGGTTACGGAAGCAGACCAAAGCCGCATTCTCGACCTGCTCATCCGAGCGGATATCTTCGAGCAGGTCATACAGCAGCGCTATCTTGGCAGCAAGCGCTTCTCGCTCGAAGGTGTCACCGCGCTCATTCCGCTTGTCGACGAAGTCCTCGATACAGGGTCTCGTCTCGGCGCCATCGAACTCGTCATGGGTATGAGTCATCGCGGACGTCTCAACGTCATCGCCCACGTCGCCCAACGGCCAGCCGAAGAAATCTTCGCCGGATTTGAAGACGTTGACCCGCGCAGCGTGCTCGGATCCGGCGACGTGAAATATCACATGGGCGCGACCGGCGAATACACCACGCACAGCGGCGGCAAGGTTCACATTCATCTCGTCTCGAACCCCAGCCATCTCGAAGCCGTCGATCCCGTCACGGTCGGCCGCACGCGCGCCAAACAGGACCGCACCGGCGAGGGTGGACGCGAAAAATATCTTCCGCTGCTCGTGCACGGCGATGCGGCCTTCGCCGGACAGGGCATTCTCGCCGAGACCATGAACTATGCCGATCTTCCCGGCTACACCGTCGGCGGCACCATTCACGTCGTGGTCAACAATCTTCTTGGTTTCACCACAAACTACACTGAAGAGCACTCCACGCGCTTCGCCGCCTGCATCGCGCGGCGCCAGTCGATTCCTATCTTTCACGTCAACGGAGAAGACGTCGACGCCGTGGTCCGCGTCGCCCGCCTCGCCACCGAATACCGCTACAAGTTTGGCACTGACGTGGTCATCGATCTCATCGGCTACCGCCGCCACGGGCACAGCGAAGTTGACGACCCGACGATCACGCAGCCACTGCTCTACAAAAAGATCAAAGACCATCCGCCGCTCTGGGAAATCTACGCCGACGATATTGGCGCTGCTGACGCGCAAGCAAAAGCCGACGCCATCAAAGCGGAATTCGAGGAAGCGCAGAAACAAGCCAAGAGCGTGAAGCAAAAGCCGACGCTGCGCAGTCTTCCTAAATATTGGGACGGATATTTCGGCGGGCTCTACAAGTCTGAGTTCGAAGTCGAAACCGGTATTTCGTCTGAAGAGCTTTCCGAGCTTACAGCTCGCTTGACCGCTTATCCGGACAACTTCAACATTCATCCGAAAGTGAAGAAGTTGCTGGAACAGCGCGCCGAGATGGGCACGGGCAAGCGTCCGGTCGACTACGGCATGGCCGAAGCACTCGCTTTCGCGAGCCTCGTGAAAGCGGGAACGCATGTGCGTTTCAGCGGCCAGGATTCCCGCCGCGGAACGTTTAATCAACGACACTCCGTGCTGATCGACATTGAGAACGAAAACGAGTACGTTCCGCTCGAAAACATCGCCGAGGGCCAAGCCCGTTGCGAAATTTATAACTCGACACTCTCCGAAGCGGGCGTCCTCGGCTTCGAGTACGGATACTCGCGCGACTATCCCGAATCTCTCGTTCTCTGGGAAGCCCAGTTCGGCGACTTTGTCAACGTCGCGCAAGCCATCATTGATCAATTCATCAGCGCCGGCGAGGCAAAATGGAATTTGCTCTCGGGCCTCGTGATGCTCCTCCCGCACGGCTACGAAGGCCAGGGACCGGAGCACTCCAGCGCGCGCATCGAGCGCTTCATTCAACTCGCCGCAAAGCACAACATTCAGATCGCGCAGCCTTCGAACGCCGCGCAGTATTTCCATCTGCTGCGCCGCCAGGCGCTGCGCCACTGGCGCAAACCGCTCATCGTTTTCACGCCGAAGAGCATGCTGCGCCATTCCGACGCGTCGTCGCCGATCGGAGATTTCACGCACAAGAATTTTCTCAATGTCATCCCAGACACCGAAGTCGGCGAAGCTGACCGCATCCTGATCTGCACCGGCAAAATCGGCCACGAACTCCAAGCCGAACGTAAGAAGAGAAAAGACACGACCACAGCGATTGTGTTCTTAGAGCAACTCTACCCGTTCCCTGAAGACGAAGTCGTCGCCGAATTCGTGCGGCACGGAAACAACGCCGACATCGTCTGGGTACAGGAAGAGCCCGCCAACATGGGCGCGCTCTTCAACATGCTGACGCGCCTGAAACGTATCGCCGGAGATCGCCCTGTGCTCAGCGTCAAGCGTTCTTCCAGTCCCAGCCCCGCAACGGGAAGTTCTAAAGCTCACGAGGTCGAACAAAAAACGTTGCTGACGCTGGCCTTTACCACCAAGGGCTGACCATCGAGATTCTGCTAACGGTCAGGCAGCGTGCGTGAAGACGCAAAGCCTGGTGACTTGTGCTACGGCTATTTGAATCCTAAGTACCACACGGCCAAGAGATAGCAACCCACAAAAATCTTTACTACCAACGCGAAAATTGCGTCAGCGTTCATATGCCGGCGAGGAGGACTAACTCCAAGCTTGGTGAAGAACGGTGATAGCAGTCGCGTCATGTCGGCTTTGCCTTTCTCTTCATCCCTCAAATATTCTGGGCCCCGCTCGCCGAAGTGGATGAAGCGTGTGCGGGATGGTGGCGTTGAGGGGAATGGAGGATAGCCCGGGCGATTCGCGATTTTGTCCGTTATGGCATCGTATTTTCGCCACAGGTCTTCCTCGGACGTTGCCGGTGGCAACATGAATAGGGTTCGGTCCGCCTTGTTGGCGCTGACAACGGCATCGAGCTCCCAGAGCATGCTCTCGGTGGCACCGAGCCGCATCACGATCGCATTGGCACGAGAAAGGTAGTTCGCCACTACTTCCTTCCAGTTTCTGGAACCGATATCGATGCGATGGGCCCCAAGCTCCTGCGCTGGCGCGTCGGGGTGCGCAAGGGCAACGAACCGGCCCAAATTCGCGCGCTCCAGCAGTTCGGCTATCTCCTGTTCTTCGCTGAGAGCCTGCGCGCCCACCATGAGTCCCGCGTCGTCACGAAAGATTCCATCGGTCGAGAACCTTCGGAGCAGCAGCACGACAGGGCCGTCGGACGAATCCCACGGCATGGCGGCATTTTGCGAGATGACGCAGGCGCGCATCATGGACATCACCGCATACATCAAGCCTATGCTGCCCAAAAACAGGAGAACTTGCCGGAGCGATCGTGCCATTTCCAGGTCGCGCGCCAGAAAACTCGCAAGGTAGATGATCCAGGCCGCAACTATGCCGCGCACCGCGGCTACCGAATACAGGACTAAAGACGAGAGCCGGCGGCGATGCGCGAGGAGACGGGTAAGCGCGTCCGCCACCAGGAAAACCAGCATTGGCAGGGCATTGATCGCTCCAAAGCCTACCCAGCAGATTCCGATGAATGCAGCCAAAGCTACGATAGCAATGAGGATGTAGAGAACCATCATGGCGCGTCCACCTTCCAATGAATGTCAAGGAGAGCCGGAACTCTCGACTCGCTGCCAGGAGCGAACAGCCGCTGATAAAGCTCGCCTGCGGTCAATTTGCCGATACAGTACATAGAGACGGCCTCGGCACGCCACGGGGTTTGGAGCACCCGCAACTGGACCATTTTCTCCCTCCACTCATTCATCCCGATGTATGCGTTGTTCCGCCGCAGCCACCCATAGACGGCTACCACGGTCCCCAACTGGAAATAATTCATCTCTAGGTCAGTTAGGTGTTCCGGGATTTTCTCCATGGTTGTCTGGTCGTAGCAGCGAGGTTTTTCGGCGCTAGCCGAGCCGTGCGCCAACACACTATCGGGCAGAGCCAAGAGGCGAGCAAGATGCCCGCTTTCGTCCACTAGCTTGGCCACCTGTTCGTCTTCGACAAAGGGGCAGGCGGTCAGATAATAGGCCAGCGTGAAAGCAAGTCTGCCTTCATCATTGTCACTCGGAGGTTTCAGTGGATCCCATGCGACGAGAACGGCCAGTGTGAGCAGGAAGAAAAAAACAGTACAGACCAACGTTGGGGAGACCTTATTGCGTCCGTTTATCATCCCCGACAACCTCGGCGCAGCAGTTTATCCCAAAACTCCGGGCACTGCTACAAAGGCGCGATGCACTTCGGGTTTTGTAAACACCCATGATTGGACTCGATTTCAATCGCGCAGGGGTTGATGAATCCTTCCGCTCAAGGTGATATCCCTAGTTTTCCGCAATGACCATCCGTACAAGCCGCTCCCGATCTTTCCGCATCGCCATCGACACAGGCGGTACCTTCAGACTGCGTCTAGATCGCCGTCGGTTAAGAATCGATTTCTTACTGCGTGGAACCTGCTCTTTCGTGCCACGCTGAACCAATTCTCCCGCGCTATACTCTTTCCTCACAGCTGGACCGAAATCGTCTCCGGTGAGGGAGATTCATGGGCCGAACACTCGCAACCTCTATCTCAATTCTTTGTCTTAGCGCTGCTTCCATTTGTCAAAATCCCGCTCCCACATTTTCCAAAGACGTCGCGCCCATCCTTCAAAAACATTGTCAGACCTGTCATCGCCCTGCCGAAGCCGCGCCGTTTCCCTTGTTGACGTATGAGCAGGCGCGGCCCTGGGTGGCCAGCATGAAGCTGATGGTGAAACAGAAGCAGATGCCGCCGTGGTTTGCCGACCCTGCTTTCGGACATTTCTCTAACGACCGTTCCCTCACTTCGCAGGAAATCAGCACGATCGTCGCTTGGGCCAACGCTGGCGCTCCGGAAGGCAATCCCGCCGACCTGCCCCCGCCGCAGACTTTCACCGAAGGTTGGGGCATTCCCAAGCCGGATGTGATCTTCGAATTGCCGCATCCCTTCTCGGTGTCGGCATCCGAAATGGTCGAATATCAATACGTCATCCTTCCTACCGGATTCACCAAAGACACATGGGTGCAGGCCGCCGAAGCACGTCCCACCGACCGCTCCGTCGTGCACCACATCATCGCGTATGTGCGCGAGCCCGGCTCGAATTATTTCAAAGGACAAAAGCCTGGGGTTTTCTTTGAAGCTCCGTCGCCGAAGCAGGACGAAAAAACTGACACCAGCGCCCTGCCCAGCGACTTCCTCGTCGGTTACGCTCCCGGCCAGCCCGCGGAAATTCTTCAGCCCGGTCAGGGCAAGCTGATCAAGGCCGGATCCGACATTGTGCTCGAAGTCCACTACACGCCCAACGGCAAAGCCACAACCGACCAGACTCGCCTGGGCTTGATTCTTGCGAAAGAGCCGCCGAAAGAGCGCGTGCTCACACTCTCCGCCGTGAACGGCACATTCAAAATTCCGCCCGGAGATCCAAACTACCGAGTCGACGCCACCTTCGAAGTTCCAAGGGAAGTGAAGCTGGTGGCGCTGCACCCGCACATGCACACGCGTGGCAAGGATTTTGAATATCGCATCGTCTTCCCCAGTGGCGAGACGCAAACGCCACTGAAAGTTCCCGCCTACAACTGGCACTGGCAACTCTGGTACAACCTTGCCGATCCCATCACGCTGCCAAAGGGAACAAAGATCGAGTGCACCGCGCACTTTGATAATTCAGCCGACAATCCGGAGAACCCCGACCCGACAAAGACCGTGATCTGGGGCCAGCAAAACACGGACGAAATGATGGTCGGCTTCTTCAATCTGGTTTTCGACGCGAAACTGCCCGCGTCCGATTTGATGCTGCATGCGAAGAGCGAGACGCCGGTGGCCCGGAACTAGCGCAGGATTACCGATCAGTTCGGATAATAAACATAAGGGTTGTCTGCCATCTGCACGGCATCGAACGGGAAACACTGCCGCCCCGCTATATGCGACCACGCGCTGGTACGCTTTATGGCCTCATTCTGCTGGCTGCTCATCGCGAACGTCGCACAGAGTTCGTACTTGCTCTCATCCTTGAGGTGATATTCATATCCTGCGCGAGTAATCGGATCGGCCAATACCACATCCTGTAACTCGTCGAGATGTTCCGGCAGCTTGTGCGTCGAGTTCCAAAAGGCACGGATTTTCTCGCTGAGCTGATATAAATCCTGCGTTCGCCGCGCATCGGCACGCATTGTCCGCTGTGTGCTCGGCGATCCGACGCGCACGAACCCTAGAATCACCATTACCGCTACGGCCACTGCGCTAATCCCTGCCATCCATCGATCCCGGCTCCATTTCCCCCGAGCCTCCAGTCGCTCCGACTGCCGGAGTCCACCGAAGTAATAGAAGAAAGTTCCTCCGGAGATCACCAGCACGACCAGAGCCTTGGCAAGAAAACGTGACGTAATCTCCCCGCGCAGGAAGTACGTCAACGCTGCGATCAGATCACCGATGAAGACGCATGCCGCAATCACCAGCGCCATGTACGTCAACCACTTCCGCACAGGCGAATGCAGTTTCTCCGGATGCCCGTCTTCATCACGCAATACCGCTCGCGAAACCAGCAGATAGATAGGAAACGCAACCAGCACCGACGCTATTGATTCGGCCGCGCTGTAGAGTTCATATCCCGGAGAATACGTCGACGAAAACAAAATGTCGGCTAGCCAGCGGTCGATCAGCGTGAATGCCAGCGCACCTAACCCGATCGTCCACGTAGCCAGCGTCGAAAAAATCAGCAGATGAAAGAATGCATCTTTCGCGGCTGTCCCTGATCCTTGTCGGCGGGGGATCTCCATGCCGTTGTGCGTTCATAGTGAGCAGCCAGCGCTTCGTACACTTCTTTTTCCGGCCAGCCGCGCGCAGTCAAAATGCCCACGAGCGACTGCTCGGACGCGCCCCCTGCCTTGGCGCGTTCAATGAATTCCTGAACGTTCGAGAGGGAATTGTTCGGAGGCTCATTGCTCTGTGGCGCAGTCATAGCAAGATCGTATCGCAGTGTCTCCCACTTTTAGATCGTCTTCAACATGAGTTCTTGCAAGAAAGCGCTGACCCGGATCGTATGTGCCTGCTCGTAGCCTGCCCTGAGCGAAGACGAAGGGTCTCGCGTTCTTTGCGAGACATGGGGATGTTTGCCTGAGTGTTAATCTAACTCTCCGACACCCATGCCCCGTCCTCAACCCCTCCGCATCGCCATCGACACCGGCGGCACCTTCACCGACTGTGTCTGGATCGATCCCGCAATTCGACGTCTCCGCATGCTCAAAGTCTTTTCCACGCCAGACGATCCCTCACGAGCCATTGTCGAAGCGATTGCCAAAATCGTCGATGGGGTGCCCCACGTCTCGCCGTCTTTGCGAGACGTGGGAAATTCGCCTAGCCATAAAAATAAGACCGACACCAACCCGGACTTCATTCTTCTTCACGGCACGACTGTCGGCACCAATACGCTGCTTGAACGCAAAGGAGCCCGCACCGCGCTCGTCACCACCGCTGGATTTGAAGACGCCATCGAAATCGGACGTCAGGCCCGTCCGAAGCTTTACGATTTCTTCTTCGACCGCATCGAACCGCTAGTTCCGAAAGATCTGCGCTTCGGCATAAACGAGCGTACAGCGCCGGATGATGAAATCTTAACCGCGCCTTCGCCGGAAGACTTGCGCAAACTTGCTGATCGACTCGCCTCTGCGAAGCCGCAATCCATCGCTGTTTCATTGCTCTTCTCCTTCGTGAATCCGCAAAACGAGCAAGCCATTGCTAAAGCGCTGCAGCCTTTAGGAATTCCGCTCTCCATTTCCCACCAAATCCTTCCCGAATTCCGCGAATACGAACGCACCTCGACGACCGTCATCAATGCCTACTTACAGCCAGTAATGCAAACGTACTTGGAGAACCTTCAGAGAGGGGTGAGCAGCATTCCTCAGCGGCTGAAGCCGCAATCGCCGGCGACCGCTTACGGCACTGCTGAAGCCGTGCCCTTCCCAAAACACCGTGCGGCGAGGAAAAGACTGCTACAGCCAACAGCTATCCCAAGCGCGCGCATCTTCGTCATGCAATCCTCCGGCGGCATCACCGCACTTTCCACCGCCGCGCGCGAACCCGTCCGCACCGTTTTGTCCGGACCCGCGGGAGGAGTCGTCGGTGCTGTTACAACCGCCCGCGCCAGTGCCTTCAATCGCATTATCGCCTTCGACATGGGAGGCACTTCCACCGACGTCGCGCTCATCGAAGGCGAAATCAAAACCGCAAACGACGCTCAGATCGCCAGCCTGCCCGTCAGTGTTCCCATGCTCGACATCCACACCGTTGGCGCCGGCGGAGGCTCGCTCGCACGCTTCGATGCTGCAGGAGTTCTCCGCGTCGGCCCGAAATCCGCCGGAGCCGATCCCGGCCCTATCTGCTACGGCCGTGGCATGCAACCCACAGTCACTGACGCGAACTTGATACTCGGCCGCCTGCAACCCACGCGCTTTCTCGGCGGAGATTTCAGTCTCGACCTCGACCGCACCCGCTGCATCACCCAAGAATGGCTGAAGAAAAACAGCTCAAATCTCATTCTGGAAAACTTCGCCGCCGGTGTCATCCGCGTAGTCAATGCGACGATAGAAAAAGCTATCCGAGTCGTCTCGATCGAACGCGGACGCGATCCCCGCCAGTTCGCCCTTGTCGCCTTCGGCGGCGCTGGAGGCCTTCACGCCTGCGCCCTAGCCGAAGCCCTCAGCATTCCTAACCTCATCATTCCAGCAATGCCGGGAGCGCTCTCAGCACTCGGCATTCTTGCGAGCGATGTAGTGAAAGACTACTCACGCACAGTCCTGCGGCGTGTCGCAGGAAAAATTCCCACTACACAACTAAATAGCGAATTCGCAGCGTTAGAAACGGCAGCCGCGAAAGATTTCCGTGACGAAGCCTGGCAGGGAAAAGTGAGCTACGCGAGAAGTGCTGATCTCCGTTACTGTGGCCAGGGATACGAACTCAACATTCCACTCACCAAAAATCTCTTGCACGATTTTGAGCAGGAACATCAGCACCGCTACGGCTACATGCACTCGAATCGTAAAGTCGAGATCGTTACGTTGCGCCTCCGAGCCATTATGAAATCGCCGAAACTGGAAATCGGCAAAGCCCATGTGGGGACGGCCGCCCCAGGCCGTCCAAGCCGAGCAAAGCTCGGCAGGGTTTCCCCGCCACGAGTCCCAGTCTTTTTCGACAGCAAAAAACTTCCCACTCCGATCTACTCCCGCGACGAAGTCTGCCCCGGCAAGAAATATTCCGGTCCCGCAATCATCACCGAATACAGCGCCACCACGGTCATCCCGCCCGGCAGCCGCTTCCACATCGACCGCGCCACCAATCTGATTGTTAACATCCGATGAAAATCGGCCCTCGCCTTCCGCAACTGACAACTGGGTACTAGGTACTGAGAACTGCCTTAGTTACAATACTTCCGTGAAACCAAGCATATTCGTCGTTGAAGACGATCCCGATATTTCGCGCCTCGTTCGCCACCACCTGGAAAACGAGGGCTTCACTGTGCGCGTCTACCCCACAGGCGCCAACGTTCTGACCGACGCTGAGCGCCAGCGGCCGGCGCTCTTCATCCTCGACATCATGGTCCCGGGCAAGGACGGACTAGAACTCTGCCGCAGCGTCCGCCAGATTCCTGGCCTCGCGCCCGTGCCTGTCATTTTTCTGACCGCGAAGAGCAGCGAAGCCGATCGTGTCCTCGGACTCGAACTCGGCGCCGACGACTACATCGCCAAGCCCTTCAGTCCGCGCGAACTCGTGGCCCGCGTCAAAGCCGTGCTGCGCCGCTTTGAGCGCCCGCTCCCGCCAAGCCCCATGAAAGTAGGCGACATTGAAATCGATCCATCAGCGATGACCCTCACCGTGCGTGGAAGTCTTGTTCCCACCACGGCAACCGAATTCCGTCTGCTCGATTATTTCGCTCGTCACAAAGGACGCGTCTTCAGCCGCGATCATCTTCTCGACTCCGTCTGGCGCGACACCGCCTATGTGACGCCACGCTCCGTCGATGTATACGTGCGCCGCATCCGCGAAAAAATCGAGCCTGATCCGGAGAATCCACGCTACTTGAAAACCGTGCGCGGCGCTGGATATCGCTTCGAGGCTCCGAAGTGACGCGTGACTCTCAAACGAGGCGACGGTGAATAACCGGATTTTCTTCAAGCTGTTGGCCGTCTTCCTAATCGTAATCGCCGCCACCGCCACCATTCTTGACATGATGTTGGGTAGCGCCTGGGGCGCTTCGCTACGTAGCGAAATCGAGCGCAACCTTACGCAAAAAACTTTGCTGTTCGCGCATCGCGTCGAAACCGACCGCATTACTCATTCTCTCAGCGAGATCGCCGCGCAGGAAGGCCAGGCCGCCGGGGCCCGGGCAACCATCATCGACGCTTCGGGCAAAGTGCTTGCGGATTCAGAGGCCAACCCCGGCGATGCTGAGAACGACGCCACCCGTAAGGAATTCGTCGCCGCTCTCTCCGGCAAAACCGGTTCCAACGAACGTGTCAGTACGACGCTTGGCGTTCCATTTCTTTACGTAGCTGCACCGGTTACAGGCGGCGCCGTGCGCCTCGCGTATCCTCTTTCCGATATCGAAGCAGTGCAGGCGCAAGTGCGCCGCCGCATGCTCTGGGGAGCGGCTTTGGCTCTGTTGATCGCGCTCGTCGTCGCCGCAGTAGCGTCCATCTGGACTTCGCGCCGCCTCGAACGCATCGTCGATGTCGCAGCTCGCATCGAGCGTGGTGACCTCGGGGCCCGCCTCGATGACACTTCTCTCGACGAAATCGGACAGGTCGCCGCCGCCATCGACAGGACCGCTGGACAGGTCGAGCGCAGCTTTGCTGCCGCCCGCTCCAGCCAGCGACAGCTTGAAACGCTGCTCAACAGCATGCGGGACGCCGTCATCGCCATCAGTTCTGACGGCTTGGTGCAGTGGGCGAATCAACCCATGGACCGTCTCGTTCCACAGCGCACTCGCCTGAACGCACCGGTTGTTGAAACCATCCGCGATCCCGACTTCCTCGCCACCGTGAAGGCCGCAACTACAACGAAAGAAGTTCAGACCGCGCGCGCTACGTCCATCGTTCCCGGCCGCGCCTTCGACGTGACCGCTGCGCCTCTGCCCGATGGTGGCGCCGTTGCCGTGCTTCGCGATCTCACCGAGACCGAACGCGTTGAAAAAACCCGCCGTGATTTCATCGCCAACGTCTCGCACGAACTGCGCACACCGCTCACCTCAATTCAGGGATATTCTGAAACTCTACTCGATACCGTTCCCGAAAACTCCGGACCCACGCGCGAGTTTCTCGAAATCATTCGCAAAAACGCCGCACGCATGTCGCGCCTGACTGAAGACCTGCTGACTCTGGCTCGCGTCGAGGCCGGCGAAACCCGCTTTGAGACTGAGCCTGTCCCGCCAGTCGAGTTACTACACGACGCTGAAGAGAGTTTCCGTGAGATCGCCCGCACTCAGGGCGTGGAATTGCAAATCATCGAGATTAACGACGGAAAAAACGGTAAAGGAGGCATCCCGGTCGACTCACTGCCGCCGGTGCTGGCCGATCGCGAAGCCATTCATCAAGTCTTCTCCAACCTGATCGACAACGCCATGAAGTATGGCAAATCTGGCGGCCGCGTCATTCTTGGTGCGCGCCAGGCGCACCGCGCGATCGAGTTCTACGTTGAAGATTTCGGCGCCGGTATTTCGTCCGAGCACCTGCCGCGTCTTTTCGAGCGCTTCTACCGCGTCGACAAAGCTCGCTCCCGCGAATCTGGCGGCACCGGACTTGGCCTCGCCATCGCCAAACACATCATGCGCGCTCACGGCGGCTCCATCCGCGCCGAAAGCGAACTCGGTCACGGCAGCACGTTTCTATTCACCCTTCCCGTAGCCTGACACACAACTGACCCCGGGGTGCCCCATCCTAAGGTCGCGCACTTTGCGACATTAGGTGGGGATTTTGATTCGAAAGGATAAAGCCGCAGACTAGATCAGCAAAGACGGAAGGCCTGAACCAATCCACCTTGCATCCCACCGTTTTCCCCGAGGATAATCATCTTGCGCGAGGAAAACGCGCACTGGTGTGAAACTGACAGCGAAAATTCACAGCCTTTTAACCACGAATTCCACAGGACGATCTATGCTGAGCTGTGGTCTACCAATCCCAGGAGCGGCGGAATCCCGACGATGGATCCGCAAGACGCCATCGCCGTCCGCGTGCGCGCCAGTCGGACACCCTCATGAGTACCGCGCCCCAAAGCCAGAATCCGGAACCGGCCCATCACTACATCGTGCGCCGCACCGTGGAAGCCTGTAACCTCGCCAAAGAGGCCGCAGGAGCCGCGGCAGAAGGTATCGCCACCGGCTCCACGACACTGCTCAACTCTCTGCGTCAGCGCGAGCGCGAACTCGACACGCTCGACATGGAAATCGACAGCGGCGTCACTACCGCCATTACAGAAGTTACCCCCGCCGAAGCTCGCGAACTTCTCGCCTGCATGAAATTCATGATCGGCCTCGAACGCATCGGTGACCTGCTGCTCAGCTTCGCCAACAGCGCGCAGGCTGCCGGCGGACGCATCGATTCCGAGGACACGCGCGACCTCACCCAGATGGCGACCATCCTCGAAAAAATGCTGACCGACTGCGGCGAATCGTTCTCCAATCGCGAAATCGGTAAGGCGATCGACGTTCTCCGCGCCGATGCCGAAATGGACCGCCTGCGCAACCTCATCTTCCTGCGCCATATTGAGAATCCCGAAAACGTCGCCCGCCAGGCCAGCTTGCAGGTCATCTTCATGACGCAGTCGCTCGAACGCGCCGGCGACCACGCCAAAAATCTCGCCGAAGAAGTCTGCCACATTGTCAGCGGACACACCGTCCGCCACGTGCTCATGGCCTACGACAAACCTGTCGAACAGATGTTCATCGACTACCTCCGCCGCCGCGACCAGCACCGCTGATAACAGCAAAGCAGCACGCGCACGCCCACCCGCGCGTAGAACGAAGGCGCGCTCTACACAATTCTTGGTTTAGCAGGATTTGTCCCTCCGCCAGTTGCAGATAATGCGCGCGGCCGCGCGTGCCCATGCCATGACGGCATCCTGGGATTCGGTGTTCGAATCCGTGTACGTTGCATACGACGCGGTCTAAAAGTTGTGCCGCAGCGGGAAAGAAGATCAGAATGCGCCCGCACACGGTGTTGCCTTGACGAATTTTGATTCGTCCGCAAACCGCACAAAGGGCATCAAAGGAGTATGCGAGATTCCAGATTTCTACGTTTTGGTGTTGTCTGGTTGGCTCTGCTGGGCTTCTGCGCTACTCTGGTGGCCAAGGGGCAACAAAGCAGCGGACCTGCGGTTTCGAGCGGGACTGCTCCTCTGCCGTTGGACCAGGTAGTCAAGAATCTTGAGGCAAGAAATGCCCAGCGAACGGCGGCACTGGAACAGTTCGAAGGACAGCGCGTATACCGTATGGAATATCGCGGCTTTCCCAGCAATCGTGACGCTGAGATGGTGGTCAAGGTCAGTTTCCGGGCTCCCAACGCCAAGAACTTCGATGTAGTATCGGAAACCGGATCAAAGTTCATTATCGACCATGTGTTCAAAAAACTTCTCGAAGGTGAACAGGAAGCTGCTAAGAGCGACTATCGACAACAAACTGCACTTACAAGTGATAATTACGACTTCGAACTCGCCCGCTACGATGAATCCTCCGATGGCGGGCAATACGTCCTCAACTTATTGCCTAAGTCTAAGAACAAGTTTCTCTATCGTGGGCAGATCTGGGTCGACTCGAAAGACTTCGCCGTAGTGCGCATCGAAGGGGAGCCGGCGAAGAATCCCTCAATGTGGATTAAAAAGACGGATATAGCGCACCGCTACGTCAAAGTCGATGATTTCTGGCTTCCGGCTGAAAACCATACGGAAAGCGTCATCCGCCTGGGAGGAAAAGCAATTCTCTCAATCGAATACCGGGACTACAAAATCATCAAAGCCTCCCCGCTGAACGCTGACCACCGTACGCGCCAGGTTGGTGATTCTGCTTTTGTAGACGTAGTAAGCGCACCAGTAGTGCAGCCTCAGTCTGCCAAACCTGCCCAGTAACCGCCGAGCATACTGCGGATCTCGCTCTGGAAGTTGCAATGCCCGTTGCTCCCGGCGACAATCGTTGCGTGCCCAACAATTCACCTGGACAATCAGAGCCGGTCAGCGTTCGCGGTCCGTTTTTGCCGGGCGCGCTCGTGATCGTGACTTTATCCAATCCGCGGGAAAAATTCTGGGGCATGATTTTAGCTTTAGCTCCAGAAGGTCTCAGCTTAAGCGGCGCCGAGCTCGCATCGTTCGAAGACCTCACTGTGATGGTGAGAGACGGAGAGCCATTCACGCCCGCCGTTGTTTTCTTCCCCATGCATCGCATCGAGCGCGTCGAACTCGACTCGCCTGATGGGAGTTTGCCTTCGCTTTCGCAACGTTTCCTAGCTAAGACAGGACTGGAACCGTCGGCTGTGCTTGCATCATCGGTTGCGCCGAGTACGAACCCTGCGGCCTCGAAGGAGCGAGTTTGAGGTTCTCTCAAATCTTCACCGCCCCAAATCAGCTCACTCTGCTGCGGATGATTTTTGTCCCCTTCGTTGTCATCCATTTGGTGGAGGGGCGCTATCTCTGGGCACTCGTCGTTTTCGTATGTGCCGGCTTTAGTGATGGGCTCGATGGTCTGCTGGCACGCAAGCTCCACCAGCAAACTCTCCTCGGGCAATATCTCGATCCCATCGCGGACAAACTCCTGTTGAGTACCATGTTTCTCGTGCTCTCCATTCTTCACAAGATTCCGTGGAAATTCACCGTGCTCGTATTCAGCCGTGATATCTCAATTCTCGCGGCCAGCGCCGTTTTGTTTGCGATTGCCGGGTTGAGAGATTTCCGCCCTAGCATTTTCGGTAAGGCAAATACTTTCTCCCAGATCAGCGCCATATTCTTTGTGCTTTTGTTCGCCACTCATCCTTTGCGATGGATTTGGATCGCGCGCACTGTATTCCTGCGCGCCACATTCATATTTACGATCGTCTCAGCTCTGCACTATGTGATTCTTGTGCAACAGCGTTTACGCGGGCACACACACGCCTTGCCCCCGGGGCAGCCTCCAGCTATCTAACGCGATTTGACCGGTCTTTTCAGCACCCCTAGAATCTTAGATTCGTCTCTGAACACTCAAACGCATGGCCCTTCGCCTCTACAACACGATGTCCTCGCGCATTGAGGAGTTCCGCTCGCTTCGCGACGGAGAAGTTCGCATGTATGCCTGCGGCCCAACCGTGTACGACTACGGCCACATTGGAAATTTCCGCACATTTGTAGCGGTAGACTTGCTGTACCGCTTTTTGCGCCAGAGCGGTTACAAAGTTCGGTACGTGATGAACATCACCGACGTGGACGACAAGATCATCCGTAATGCCGCGCGTGACGGCGTCGGTGTGCAGGAATATACGGCGAAATACGAGAAAGCATTTCTTGAAGACTGCGCCATGATCGGGATCGAGCAGCCGGTGCTGGTTCGTGCTACTGAGCACATTCCAGAAATGGCGGACTTCGTCGCGAAGCTGGTGGAGAAGGGGATCGCGTACCGCACTGACGATGGCTCTTACTACTTCCGCATCGCCAAGTTTCCAGAGTACGGAAAGCTTTCGAAAAAAGATTTTAGCGGGATGCTCGATGGCGCTCGCGTCGACGTGGACGAGTACGACAAAGACAGTGCCCGCGATTTCGCTCTATGGAAGGCGCCCAAGCCAGGGGAGACTTCATGGGACACGAAAATCGGGCGCGGTCGTCCCGGCTGGCATCTCGAGTGTTCAGTGATGTCGATGCAGGAACTAGGAGAATCGTTCGACCTACATGCTGGAGGCGAAGACCTGATCTTTCCTCACCACGAAAATGAGATTGCGCAGTCTGAGTCGCTTACCGGAAAGCCGTTTGCGTATTTCTGGTTTCACGCTCGTTTCTTGTTGGTTGAGGGCGAGAAGATGTCGAAGAGCCTGGGAAATTTCTTTACTCTTCGCGATCTGGTCTTGAAGGGACACAAGCCGTCATCAATCCGATATTTACTCACATCGGTCCCTTACCGGAATCAGTTGAACTTCACCTTTGACGGACTCAAACAGGCCGCTGTCTCTGTCGAACGCCTGCGCAATTTTCGTCTACGCTTAAGCACGGGCTCGTTTCCTGAGGGCGCCAATGAAGAAATGCAGTCGCTGGCGGACGAAACTGTCGATCGAATGCGCAACTCCCTTGACGATGATCTCAATACCGCGCAAGCGCAAGCTGCAATCTTCGAGATGGTTCGCCAGGCGAACGCCGCGTTCGATGCCGGAGAAGTCAAGAAAGACGACGTTCCGCCGCTGCTCGCGGCGCTTACCAAGTTTGACGAAAGTTTCGCTGTGCTCGAAGACGATGATGGCCCGAAGATGAAACGCGTCATCGAATGGGCGCCGACTGAGGGCCGCGACCAAGACATTAGCGGGGGGTTGCGCGACGCGGTTCAATCGGGACAGCTTTCCGATGCTGACATCGAAAGTAAGATTGCAGGAATGAAGGCGGCACGCGCCGCCCGCGACTTTCAGGCCTCGGACAAAATTCGCGCAGAACTGACGGCGGCTGGCATCCTGATCGAAATTACGAAAGATGGTATTCGCTGGCGTAGGAAGTAATGTCAGCGATGCTAAGCTAAAGTCCGAGATCTGACGTCCGGCGCCAGTAGCTTCCCTATGAAGTCCCTCGACGAATACCTCCGCGATGCAGAACAAGCGCACGGTCATCTCTGTGCCGGGCAGGTCCTCGGCGTGCGTCTCGCGATGCTCGGCCTGCAAAAGCTCGCCATTGACGATCCGCAGGGCAAAGATCGCAAACGCCTGGTCACGTTTGTCGAAATCGACCGTTGCGCCACTGACGCCGTCGCCGTGGTCACCGGATGCCGCCTTGGCAAGCGTGCGCTCAAATTCCGCGACTGGGGCAAGGTTGCAGCGACTTTCATCGATGTAACTACTGGCAAGGCGATCCGCATCGCCGCGAAAGAATCGTCGAAGGTGCTGGCCCGCCAGTTGCATCCCGAAATCACAGACAAGAATCAGCAGCAGATGCTGGCCTATCGTGAAATTTCTGATGATGATTTGTTTTCGACTCAATGGGTGAATGTGGAATTGCCTCCGGAAGAATTTCCTGGATACAAGGGCGAACGGATTGTGTGCGAAGTTTGCGGCGAAGGGATCAACTTCCACCGAGAAGTGCATCGCGACGGGAAGGTTTTATGTCGAGGATGCGCTGGCGAAAGCTACTACCAGCCTCTGGATGAGTTCCCCAGATAGCGGCCGTGCCCTCGCGTGGCTGAAACCTGCCTAGATCGTGGAGTAGCGGACTCCCTCGTCCGCCCAGCGAGCATGGCGTCTCACCAAGATGTTCGTGATGCCCTTCCCCGGACGAGGTGTCCGGGGCTCCATGTTTCTTGCCTAAGCTGCCTGCTCGTAAGCATGCGCAACGCGCAAGATTCCAGTTTCGTCAAAGTGCTTACCTAGAATCTGCAATCCAATCGGCAGCTTTTCTTTTGTTTGGCCGCAAGGAACTGAAATTCCCGGAATTCCTGCCAGATCGGCCGTCACCGTATAAATGTCGGCGAGATACATCGCAAGCGGATCATTCGATTTCTCGCCTAACCTGAACGCCGCCGTCGGGCTGGTCGGTGTCACGATGGCATCGACCTTGCGAAAGGCTTCGTCGAAGTCTCGCGTCAGCAGCGTCCGCACTTTCTGTGCCTTCAGATAGTAGGCGTCGTAGTAGCCGGCGCTCAATGCGTAGGTACCAAGCATGATGCGGCGCTTGACTTCGGCGCCGAAACCCTCGTCGCGCGTGCGCCGGTACATTTCCGAAAGAGTCTTCACGCCGCGTGCCCGATGGCCATAACGCACCCCATCGTAGCGCGCCAAGTTTGCTGACGCCTCTGCGGTCGCAATCAAGTAATACGTCGGAATTGCGTAAGGCGTGTGCGGCAGAGAAACTTTGACGACCTCGCAGCCCAGGCCCTTCAACTTGTCGATCGCCGATTCCACCGCCTGCCGGACTTCGTCGTCTAAGCCTTCGCCGAAATATTCCTTCGCTACACCTAACTTCATTCCACGAACAGGTTTGTCGAGCTCGGCAACATAATCGGGCACTCGTACATCGGCGGAAGTTGCATCCATCGGGTCCCGCCCGGCGATCGTGCGCAGCATAATTGCTGCATCCTTCACCGTCTTTGTCAGCGGTCCTATGTGATCGAGCGAAGACGCAAACGCGATCAGCCCATAGCGTGAGACGCGTCCGTAAGTCGGCATCAGGCCGACAACGCCACAGAAAGACGCCGGTTGTCGAATCGATCCACCAGTATCGGATCCCAACGTGACCACCGCCATATTCGCTGCGACCGCCGCAGCCGATCCGCCCGACGAACCACCGGGGACCCGGCTCAGATCGCGCGGGTTACGCACGGGATGATAAGCGGAGTTCTCATTCGACGACCCCATGGCGAACTCGTCGCAATTCATCTTACCCAGTACAACCGCACCGGCAGCCTCAAGACGAGCGACAGCTGTGCAGTCATACGGAGGAATGTAGTTCTCGAGAATTTTCGAACCCGCAGTCGTGCGCAGGCCGCGTGTGCTCATCACGTCTTTAATGCCTACTGGCACACCGCCAAGCACGGGCAATGCCTTGCCCTCAGCAGCCATGCGATCGATGCGATCTGCCTGCTCCAGTGCGCGCTCCTTCGAGAGCGTGAGGAACGCCCCGATCTGCCCGTCTTCCTGCTTGATGCGGGCATAGTGCGCTTCGACCAGCGCGAGCGCAGTTGTCTTGCGCTCTTGGACAGCGGTTCGTGCCGCGTCGATGGTGAGGGAAGTCAGGTCCATGCAATCCACGGGAAAGGTTAGTGGGTTAGCGTTCGATCACTTTCGGAACCTGGAAAAAATCATCGTCGGCATCAGGCGCGTTGGCCAGCGCTTCCTGATGCGGCAGCGATTTGCGCAATCCCTCCAGGATGTCTTCGCGGCTCGCGTAGGTAAACCGCTCGCTGCCCTGCTTTGCCTCGTCCACTCCATAACGATCGGAAACCTGCGCCATCGGCGGCACTTTGGAAGTATCGAGTTCGTTCAGGCGGTCGATGTAATCCAGAATTGAATTCAAGTCGCGCAGCATTCCCGTGCGCTCCTCGGTAGTGAGTTCAAGATTCGCCAGATCCGCGACATACGCAACGTCTTTGTCAGTGATTTTCATCGGAGGAAATCGCGATCAGCGCAGTCCCGTTCTCATTTTCCCGCCACCACAAACTCGATCCTCCGAACCGTTTCTGCTGTGTAGCGATTGATCGCTGCCAGGTATCGCGGAGCCAGCGCCTGCAATTCGGATTTCCATCCAGCATCTGCAACTTCTACGCTCAGCACTCCATCCTGGAAGCTCATTGCGCGAGTGCGATCGGAAACAGCCGAACCACAAACGATGGGCCAAGCCATCAGAGGCGCTTCTGCCGAAGGAGCCTGGCGTAAGGATTTTGCGACAATTCCTTCCATTCCGACGCTCGCCCGTTCCAATGGAAATTCCTCGAATACTTCGCTGACTCAGAGGGAGTGATTTTAACATCCAACTCGGCTGCTCAGTTGCAATCTCTAGGTAGGAAATTCTCGCTGCACAAACGCGAGCGCCTCGTCCCGCGAAAGCAAGCGGCCTTCGAGTTGGGCGTCTTCCACAGCCTCAAGAATTTCGCGGAATTTCGGCCCCGGCGCATGCCCCGCCGCGATCAGATCATCGCCTGTTACTAGGGGCGACGGCTGCATCTTCTCCGGCGGAATCTCCACACGTTTCTGCTGAAGAAAGTCATACGTACTCAGATTGCGGTGGCTCGCCAGGCAGTCGGCGCGGTGCAGAGCCATATGCTCTTCGAATGCCGGCATGCGCATAAATTTTTTCAGCGTTGATTCCTTCATGCGCGAAACATGGCCGAAGCGCATGTGATTTTCGACGAGGGCAAGAATTTGCGTCCTATCATCGTTCGAAAAACGCAGGCGCTGGCAGATTTCCTCCGCCATCTTTACCCCAACCTCGACGTGATTGTCGAATCGGATGCGGTCGGGCGTCACGCGGAACGTTGGCGGCTTGCCCACATCGTGCAGCAGCACACCCCAGGCCAGAGTCGTAGGGCATGGATGCGGCAGATTATCGAGTGCCAGTAGCGTGTGCACGAACACATCGCCTTCCGGATGAAATTCCGCTGGCTGCTGTACGCCTTTCATTGCTGCAATCTCTGGGAGCGTATGCTGCAGCAGGCCGCTCTCGTCAAGCAAAAGGAATGCTCGGTGCGCGTGGCCCTCGGTGAGCATGCGAGTGAGTTCGTCGCGCACACGCTCACGTGAAACAACTTCGATTCCATCGGCCAGTCTCTGTATTGCGTAAAATGTTGATGGCTCAATCGTGTATTCAAATCGTGCCGCAAATCGCACCGCACGCAGCATGCGCAGTTTGTCTTCGGCAAAACGCCGTTCGGGATCGCCAATGGCGCGAATGATCTTCGCTTCTAAATCCTTCCGTCCGCCAACAAAATCGAGGACCTCGCCACTTCCATTGCCGCTGATCGGATCGAGCAGCATGCCGTTAATAGTGAAATCGCGGCGGAATACGTCTTCGCGCGGATCGCGGCTGAATCGCACCTCATCGGGATGGCGGCCGTCGGAGTATCCGATGTCGCTGCGGAAGGTTGCGACTTCCACTGCACGCGATTTGGTAATCGCTCCTTCGTTAGACAGAAGTTCGTTAGAGGGAAGATCGGCGTCAGACGGAATACCGGTGGCATCACCCTTCGACGCCGGAACCAGAACGACCCCAAACTGCGCACCCACGGCATAGGTCTCAGGGAAGATCTCCATCACTTGATTGGGGGTCGCCTCGGTCGCGACGTCATAATCTTTCGGCTGGCGACCGAGCAGCAGATCACGCACACATCCGCCCGCCATGTAGGCCTGAAAGCCGCGCTGGCGCAGCGTTTGCACGATTTGAGTGGCGAAATCTTTAGACATTTGATTGTTCGGGCCCCGCGTCCCAAGCGCTGAGATAGGCCTTGGCCAAAAGGGCAGAAACGGCAGCGCGGTCAACCTTCTCCGGCAAAGGCGATAGGCGGGCCGCTTCCTCACACTCCGCGAATTGCCTCTGGGCCATACTAAGAACTTTGCCCATCGAATATTTCCCAGTGCGTACTTGAATCAGCAAATCGCGCTCCGGGCGCGGCAGTGTGATCTTTCCGGTTGTGACCAGTTCCTGACACTCGCGCAGCAGGCGGATCACGTGCATCCCCGCTTTGACGTCGTAGCCGTATTTGGCTTCCAGCTCAGGACGTTGCCCTTTCTTGCCTCGTCCCATTTGGCCTGTCATGCGTTTGAGCTGAGCGTCGGCAAATCCTAAAAACTGAGGAACACATGATCGCGACAAAAAAACTTCTCGCTTCGCCAATATCGCCGGCCAGATCGGGGTTTTTACTTCGCTTTTGGTAAAGAGAAAGTGCAAAGCGGTGGGATTGCCCTTGCACGCCAGTCCAGACCATTTCTTCAGCGAGTACAAAGTGACATCGACATCGGCGGGCCCGTTCCTTCGCTCATTACCAGCTGTCGACCAGACGAAGTGAGGCATCGATTCGAGGCCCACGACCAGGCTTGGCGGTTCGATGTAGAGGCCATAGATATCGAGGTCGTCCGTGCCGTGGACTTTGGCGCCGTGCAGTTCCGAACCCCCGACGAAGAGATGGATGAGCTTGTCCGGGTAAGGAAAGCCTGATTCACGCACGTGTTGGAGCAGGTCGGTCATCAGTATCTAATAATATTAGATATATGCCTGACGCCTACATCCTTGGCATTGAGAGTTCGTGCGATGAGACCGCCGCGGCTGTGGTGCGCTCAGGCGAGCAACTCATTTCGAATGTTGTTGCGTCGCAGATCGCGACTCACCAGCCTTACGGCGGCGTAGTCCCTGAGCTAGCATCGCGCGAACATCTTCGCGCCATTGTTCCCGTCGTACGGCAGGCATTGGCGGAAGCCAAGCATACTTACGATTCGGTCGATGCCATCGCGGTCACACAAGGCCCGGGACTCGCGGGATCACTTCTTGTCGGCATCAGCTATGCAAAGGCGCTGGCCTTTGCGCTCGACAAACCACTCATCGCCATCAACCACCTCGAAGGCCACATTCATGCCGTGCTGCTCGATCTTTCGCAAAATCGGGAACGGCAGAAGGGCAATCTGCAGATCGAGTTCCCGGTCCTTGCGCTGGTCGTCTCCGGAGGCCACACGCATCTTTATCTTGCAACCCAAAATGGCGAGTCATGGACTTACGAAAACATCGGCCACACACGCGACGACGCCGCCGGCGAAGCTTTCGACAAAGTCGCGAAGCTGTTAGGCCTGGGTTACCCAGGAGGTCCGGTCATCGACCGGCTTTCCGTGCATGGCGATCCGAAAGCCGTGAAGTTTCCGCCAGCGCAAATCAAACATCGCGACCGCCGTGGCCGCAAAGACGGCCGCGCCGTCGAATCGGGGGGGGACTCAGATGAAGCTCGTCCGCGCTTCGATTTCTCCTATAGCGGCATCAAGACGGCGACCCTACGCTACGTCGAAACTCACGACATGCGCGCAGCGATCGAAACTCGCCGCCAGGTGTTGGTCGAACTCACCAAACCGAAGCTGGAAGACTACCTCGCGCAGTGCGATAAGCCCACGCTTGATTTGATCGCGTCTTTTCAGCGGGCGATTGTCGAAGATCTGGTGGGGAAAACTTTGACCGCTGCTCGCGCCTACGACGTAGCTACTTTGTTCGTCACAGGAGGCGTTGCTGCGAATCAGGAATTACGTCAGACGTTTGAACGTGAGGGAGCCAAAGAGGGGTTGCCGGTGTACTTCCCGTCGCGTCCACTCTCGACCGACAACGCAGCGATGATCGCGGCTGCGGCCTATCCTAAATTTCTGGCGAAGGATTTCGCGCCGATGGATTTCTCAGCCGAGGCGGGCCTAGTGCTGCGATAGTCTCTTACAGAGCAGATGCTACTTTCCGGCCGCGTGGCCGCGCGCTGCCTTGCCCAACAAGGCATCCAGCGCCTTCCCAAGCTGCTCGTCGATGTCCACGTCTTTGTAGATAACGCAATTGGCGCGCTTTTCCGATTCTTCAAAGCCGCTGGCGCGGCTGGCCACGATTATGATCGGAATCTTTGCCGTCTCCGGATTACCCTTCAAAGCTGTAATCAACTCTGCACCCGACATCTTCGGCATCTGCATGTCGGTGACGATCAATCTTGGCCGCACACGAGCCAGGACCTCCAGAGCCTCGACTCCGTTGCTGGCAGATTCCACGGCGAACCCACGCTCTTCAAGAAAGCGGCACACCGTGTAGCGCATGAGCATGGAATCGTCGACAACCAGAGCCACATTGGGCATAGAAAATACAGAAGTGGCGATGTGCACACGCCCCCGGCCCGCACAATAACAAGCGGACAGCATCTCACCAAGTTGAAAGTGAGTGCCGCGGTTACATTCGTCACAACGGAAGCGGCTAGGATTCTTCCTGCGTGCGCTCTTCGATGTTCATGTCCTTGAACTCGCTGGATTCGAAGATTTCCCCGCATTCCTTGCATTCGACGAACTCGGCGTCCTCATCGCGGCTGACGATTTGCACGCGAAGATGTTTGCAGGGCTGCGGCGGCTTAACGTTCTGAGGAGGAGAGGGCGACTTTGAGCTCATAAATCCGGAAGCGCCCCTCCAAAACCTGGCAATGCGAAAGGGACTGATTCGCGGGGATTTCCGGTCATTTTAAAACGACCTTGGAAGTTGTCAAGTCCCTTACCTGCCAGGTCGTCTGTGGATTTGTGTCGGGTCCTTTCCAGGTGGATTTGGGGTCGTATTTCGTTGAGGAAGGAGCACATATAGGTGTAAGCCATTCAGTATTCGATAGTTACTATTCAGCAGCACTTTTTGGCTGTCGGCTGTGCGACCTTGCACGCTAGCGCCTCCTGGCGTAAAATCAAACTACGGCTAAAAAGGTCGGTATTCTATCCGACCTAAACAGTCGGGATTTCGGCGAATGCTCAAGTTGACTAAAAAGGCCGATTACGCGCTGATGGCGATGAAGCATCTCGCCGAGCATACGAGTGGAACTTCCCGCAGCGCGAAGGACGTGGCCGATGCTTTCGGCATTCCGCCTGAAGCACTGGCGAAGATTCTGCAGCGGTTGGCGAAAGCTGGCCTGCTGCACTCGCAGCACGGTATCAATGGTGGATACATGCTGGCGCGGCCCGCGGCGACGATCTCAGCCTTCGAGGTGATCCAGGCGATTGACGGTCCGCTTTTTATCACCTCATGTGTCACGCACCGCGGAGAATGCGATCAGACCGATCGCTGTAATATTCGCGAGCCGCTGCGCAAGGTGAACGAGAGCATTGAGGCAGTATTGAAGCGCATCAAGATTTCGCACATGCGCGAAGAACCGGAAGAACCCACGAGCGTGGCGCCCAAAGTGGCCGAACTGGTGACCATTACTTGAAGATCGTAAGAGTGAACCGCTGGAACGAAAGATTTCATCAAATTTAGAGCGAGCAGGTAGGAGAAACAGACAATGAGCACGGATGTAAAGATCCCCCAGGAATTGTCAAAGACGCAGCATGCCGCGCCCGAAGGCGTGAAGCTGCCCATCTACATGGACAACCACGCCACCACCCCGGTCGACCCGCGGGTGCTGGAAGAGATGCTGCCGTATTTCATGGAGAAGTTCGGCAATGCAGCCAGCCGCAATCACTCCTTCGGATGGGCCGGCGAAGAGGGCGTGGAAACGGCGCGCGAGCGCATCGCCAAGCTGGTCGGCGCAACGACGAAAGAGATTATCTTCACCTCCGGCGCGACCGAGAGCGACAACCTCGCCATCAAAGGTGTGGCCGAAATGTACCGCGAGAAGGGCAATCACATCATCACCGCGGTGACGGAGCACAAGGCTGTGCTCGACACCTGTAAGCGTCTGGAAAAATACGGCTACCGTGTCACTTACCTGCCGGTGCAGAAGGACGGCCTGATCGACCTCGATGACCTGAAGCGCGCGATGGACGACAAGACCATCCTCGTTACAATCATGTACGCCAACAATGAAATCGGCGTGCTTCAGCCGGTTACTGAAATCGGCAAGCTCTGTCATGAGCGCGGTGTGATCTTCCACACCGATGCGACGCAGGCGGTCGGCAAAGTTCCCATCGATGTGAACAAGCAGAACATCGACTTGGCCTCGATCTCCGGCCACAAGATGTACGGTCCAAAGGGTGTAGGCGCCTTGTATGTTCGCCGCAAGAATCCGCGCGTGCAGATTTCCGCGATTATCGATGGCGGTGGACACGAGCGCGGCATGCGCTCTGGAACATTGAACGTTCCAGGTATCGTGGGACTCGGCAAGGCTTGTGCCATTGCGCAGGAAGATATGCCGAAAGAGTCTTGCCGCATGGCAGGCCTGCGCAATCGCCTGCGCGACCGCATCATGGGGAAGCTGGACGAGGTTTACATCAACGGATCGATGGAGCACCGGCTGCCCGGCAGCTTGAACATCAGCTTCGCCTACGTCGAAGGCGAGTCACTGCTGATGGGCATTAACGACATCGCAGTTTCCAGCGGATCGGCATGCACCTCTGCGACGCTTGAGCCATCTTATGTATTGAAGGCCCTCGGTGCGGGAGATGACCTGGCCCATAGTTCGATTCGTTTCGGCTTAGGCCGCTTCAATACTGAAGCTGAAGTCGATTATGTTGCAGACCGCGTCATCGAAACGGTTGAGCGTTTGCGCGAACTGTCTCCGCTGTACGAGATGGCGAAGGAAGGCATCAATCTGAAGGATGTGAAGTGGGCGGGAGAAGCTTCGCATTAAGACGAAAGCTTTGGGAAGGGCACGGCTTTAGCGGTGCCGTAAGAACAAAATTTGGGATTGGGGCTTCAGCCCCGGAAGCAATCAAAGCTTTTAGGAGAGCGAAATGTCATACAGCGACAAAGTAATCGATCACTACAACCACCCCCGCAACGTCGGCTCGATGGACAAGTCGAGCGCAGACGTGGGCACCGGATTGGTCGGCGCGCCCGAGTGCGGCGACGTCATGAAGCTACAGATCAAGGTCAATCCGGCGACGAATGTCATTGAAGACGCCAAGTTCAAGACCTTCGGCTGCGGCTCGGCCATCGCCTCGTCTTCGCTCGCGACCGAGTGGGTCAAGGGCAAGACAGTGGACGAGGCCCTCTCCATCAAGAACATGGACATCGTGAAGGAGCTTTCGCTGCCTCCGGTAAAGATCCATTGTTCGGTGCTGGCTGAGGATGCAATCCGTGCCGCCATCGGCGACTGGAAAAAGAAGCAGGAATCCGCGAAGCCGGTCGCTGTCGAAGCAAGGTAAGTGGAAGGGCACGACTTCAGTCGTGCCGTTGAGGGCGTATCCCTTGCCGCGGCTTTAGCCGCTGCGGCCGTGCGTCGAAACTGAATGACGACTACAACGGAACAACCCGCGACCCAAGCTCCAGCCAAGGGCATTCAGGTGACCGACAAAGCCATCGCCAAAGTCCGGAGCGCAATGGCCAAGGAAGGCATCTCTCCCGAGCAGGGCGGCCTGCGCCTCGGCGTACAGGGAGGCGGGTGTTCGGGCCTGAGCTACAACATTCGCTTCGACACGCAGCCCCGCGAGCGGGATCGCATCTTCCAGTTCGACGATGTGCGGGTCTTTGTCGATCCGAAATCGTTCATCTACCTGCATGGCATGATCCTCGATTATCAGGAAACGCTGATGCAGCAGGGCTTCGTTTTTGTGAATCCCCAGGCCACGAAGTCGTGCGGCTGCGGAACTTCGTTCTCTGCCTGATCAGGATCGCCTGATAAAGAGGAATTCAAGCGCCGAGGACGCCGAGTGCGCCGAGAATGAACCGGGGCTGTTCCTTGGTTCTCTGCGCTCTCTCTGCGTGCTCGGCGGTGAAGTTTCTAGGATGGATTGGAATCTGCACTGATGCCACAACCTCTCACCATGATCGGAGCAAAACCGCTGCCGCAGGAGACGCACTCCTGCTGGTCGTGCGGTGACATGCGCGCCGCGCACTTCTGCGAATCCTGCGGCAAGGTGCAACCTCCGGCGCCGGTGGATTATTTTTCGTTCTTCGGCCTGGCGTCCAAGCTTGACCTGAACGTCGCAAATCTGGAAAAAGATTTTTATGAGCTCAATCGCAAGCTTCATCCTGATGTGAACGCTCGCGCCAGCGGCCAGGAGCAGGAATGGAGCCTGGAACAAAGCTCCCTGCTTAACGATGCTTATCGTACGCTGCGCGACCCGATCAAGCGCACGCAGTATCTTTTAAGTCTCGAAGGCGTGGAACTAGAAGAACAATCAAAGACTGCGACTGAGCAGGCGCGCGCAACAGGCGAAACGAAGAAGCAGATCGTTCCGCCCGACTTGCTCGAAGAGGTTTTCGAGCTAAACATGCAGCTCGAAGAGCTGCGTGCGAACAAGAAAATGGGTGACGGCGACCCTGCGCTGACTGCAGAAATCGAAAAGCAAAAAAGCGCGCTCGAAGCCAAGTACGACGCGTTGCTTGATGAGCTGAAGACATATTGGAAGTCATGGGATGCGCTCATCGACCGTGCGGAAGGCGCTGCGTCGGAAGAGCGCGCACAGATCGTTGGCAAGATGGTCGATGTGTTGAACCGCCGCAACTACATTCGCAATCTGGTGAGAGACGTAAACGCCGTGCTGGAGAGCTAGGCTTGAGGATTCCCCCATGCGATTGAACGACTACACGACCCTCGGAAGTTCCGGATTGCGCGTCAGCCCGCTGTGTCTCGGCACCATGACATTTGGCACGGAGTGGGGATGGGGTGCAGAAGAAAGCGTGTCTCACGCTCTGTTCGATCGCTACATTGAAGCCGGCGGCAATTTCATCGATACCGCCGATGGCTATACCGGCGGCAAGAGCGAGGAAATGGTCGGTAAATTCATCGCCGAGCGCAAGCTGCGCGACCGCGTGGTGCTGGCAACAAAGTTCACTTTCAATGCTGAGCCGGGCAATCCTAACGCCGGCGGCAATGGGCGGAAAAACATTTATCGCGCTCTCGAAGGATCACTTCGACGCCTGCAGACCGACTATGTCGATCTCTATTGGCTGCACGCCTGGGACACGGTTACACCGGTCGAGGAAGTAGTCTTAACACTGAACGACCTTGTGCGGCAGGGCAAGATTCGCCACTACGGATTCTCCGACACTCCGGCATGGTATGTCGCTCGCGCCTACACCATCGCTGAAAAAGAAGCCAAAGAGCGACTGATTGCGCTGCAGTTGGAATATTCGCTGGTGGAACGCAATATTGAGCGCGAACATATTCCAGCCGCCCAGGAATTCGGGCTTGGCATCTGTCCGTGGAGCCCCTTGGCCAGTGGTTTCCTGAGCGGCAAGTACAAACGCGAAGGCGATAGCGGTAAGGGTGACGGCCGTCTCGAAAAAACCAAAGAGTCCGGAAATCCGACTTTGAAAAGGTTCTCGGAAAGAAATTGGAGGATTCTGGATACGCTGCTCGAAGTTTCGCGTCAACTGAATCGCCCACCGGCTCAGGTGGCGCTGAATTGGGCTGCGACGCAGCCTGGAATCACCTCCACAATTCTTGGCGCCAGCAAACTGACGCAGCTCGAAGACAATCTGAGTGCAATCGAGTTTTCGATTCCCATAGAACTGCGCCAGCGGCTTGATGAAATAAGTGCTCCCGAGTCGGTTCATCCATATGTCTTTTTTGAACCGTTCATCCAGGGCATGATTCACGGCGGCACTTCTGTCTCGGCATGGAAGCCAGCGCGAATACAGGCGCCGCCCGCCTCGTCAGAGCCCACGCCTGAGTCGGAATCCACACCAAGCGCGCCTAAGGAAAGGAAATCGGCGTAAGCAAATGGCAGAAGAGCGTATCGTCGGTATCGACCTGGGCACCACCAATTCTCTGGTGGCTTTCATGCAAGGGGAGACGCCCGTCGTGATCCCCAGTGATGACGGATTAAATCTGGTTCCGTCGGTAGTCGCGCTCGACGAAAAGAATCAGCCAGTGATTGGAAATGCGGCTCGCAGATATCTGATTGAGACTCCCGAACGCGCCGTTTACTCAGTCAAACGCCTGATGGGTCGAGGTGTCGAAGATATTCAGGAGGAATTGAAACTGTTTCCCTTCCGCCTGGCGGATGATTTGCAGCTAGGCGAAGTGCTGCGCATCAGGCTCGGTGAAAAGACTTTTACTCCGCCAGAGATTTCCGCGCTGATCCTCCGCCAACTGAAGCGCAATGCCGAGCGCTATTTCGGCGAGCCAGTTTCGAAAGCGGTCATCACTGTTCCCGCATACTTCAACGACGCCCAGCGGCAAGCCACGAAAGACGCCGGCCGCATTGCTGGACTCGAAGTACTGCGCCTGGTTAATGAGCCTACAGCGGCATCGCTCGCGTATGGGCTAGATAAAAAGCAAAACGGGATCGTCGCCGTTTATGACCTAGGTGGAGGAACGTTCGATATTTCGATTCTCAAGTTACACGACGGAATCTTCGAAGTCATCGCGACCAACGGCGATACGCACCTTGGCGGCGACGATATCGACAATCTGCTGATCACCATTGCGCTCGACGACATTCGCGGCGACCTTGGCATCGATCTTCGCCGCAATGCCGAAGCTGTGCAGGCGATTCGTAAAGCCGTGATCGAGGCCAAGATCGCGCTGTCGTCTCAAGCTTCGGTCAAGGTGAATCTCGAACTGCCGCAAGGTAAGCGCTACCAGCGCGAAATCACTCGCGAGCAATTTGAACAGCTGATTCAGCCGATCATCGATCGAACCATCGGCCCGTGCAAACAAGCGATGAAAGACGCCGGCATGAAGCCGGAACAGATCGATGAAGTCGTGCTCGTTGGCGGCTCGACCCGCATCCCCAAAGTGCGTGCACTGGTCAAAGAAATGTTCCGCCGCGAGCCGCACATCGATCTCAACCCGGATGAAGTCGTGGCTCTGGGCGCAGCCGTACAGGCGAACATTCTGGGCGGTGGCTCCGAAGCGACCGAGAACATGCTGCTGCTCGACGTGACTCCGCTGTCGCTTGGCATTGAAGTCGCGGGTGGCGTCACCGATAAGATCATTCTGCGTAACTCGACCATCCCGGCCTCTGCGACGCAGCACTACACCACGCAGATTGATGGTCAGGCCAATGTTGCCATTCACGTCTTGCAGGGAGAGCGCGAACTGGCCAAAGATTGCCGCTCGTTGGCCCGCTTCGATCTCAAGGGCATTCCTCCCATGGCGGCCGGTATTCCGCGCGTCGAGGTCAAGTTCCTGATTGACGCCAACGGCATCCTGCACGTCTCTGCTCGTGAGCAACGCAGCGGTAAAGAAGCTGAGATTCAGGTCCAGCCCAGCTACGGGCTAACCGACGAACAAGTCGAAGGCATGATCCTTGATTCTTTCGATAACGCCGAAGAAGATTTTCGCCGCCGTCAGGTGATTGAGGCGCGCAACGAGGCTGCAACGATCCTTGCCGCGCTGGAAAAAGGAAAGAAGAGCGCGGCCTGGGGACACCTGACGACGGACGAGAAGAAACAAATCGCGAAGATGGAAAAAGCGCTGGTCGCGGTAAATGCCGAAGACGATTATGCCGCGATCCGCAAAGCCATCGATGCTTTAAACCAGGGTACGACGCGGCTGGCTGAACTCATGATGGATACTGCCGTGTCGTCGGCCCTTAAGGGGAAGAACATGGATGAAACGGATCTGGGCGAAGGCCCGACTGCACCACATCCAGTGGCGAAAGCAGAATTTGAGTAACCTCTGTGTCCCCTGTGTCCTCTGTGGTGAAAGATTTTGATCTAACCACAGAGGACACCGAGAACACAGAGGAAAATCTTAGGAGCATTCATGGCTGAAGAAAAAACACAAGGAACCGGCACATTGACCGAAGAAGCTCCCGGCGAAAACATAATCCAGGTCACCTTCCTGCCCGAAGGCAAGACCGTGCAGTTCGAGAACGGTAAGCTGCCGTATGAAGATCACGGCAAAGAGCAGTCTCTGCTCGACGTAGCTCTCAACTTCGGCATCCCGCTCGACCATGCTTGCGGCGGCAATTGCGCTTGCACCACCTGCCACATATGGGTGAAAGAAGGCGCCGAGAATCTCTCCGCAATGGACGACGACGAAGCCGATCGGTTGGACATGGCTGCCGACCTCCAGTTAAACTCGCGTCTCGGTTGCCAGGCACAGATCGTCAAGCCGGGTAAGGTAGTCGTGGAGATTCCGGCCTGGAACCGCAACTACATCTCTGAAGAACATCACTGAAGTGCGCCGATAAGGAGCGCCTATGCCGCAATCACTCACCTGGGACGATGCCGAAGACCTCGGCATCCTGCTGTCCGAGACGCATCCCGATCTCGATCCGCTTACGGTGCGCTTCACCGATCTTCATCGCTACGTCACCGAACTGCCCGGCTTCAGCGGAGATCCCAAAGCTTCCAACGAGGGCAAGCTGGAGGCGATCCAGATGGCGTGGCATGAAGAATTCCAAGACCGCACTCAGGCCTGACCCGGCCAAAAATTGCTAATTACAGACCCTTCTTTTAAAGGCAGAATATCTGCTGGAATTTTACATTCTTGTGACAACTAGGCAACTCGGCCCCCTCTATTCTTTTTGAAACAGGGCCTTCGCAATGTTGGCCCTTCTCTCTCTCCGGCCAAGCTGAAAGGCCAAACTGGAAAAGAGCACGGCTAACGGTCCGTGCTCTTCTTTTTTAGGACGTGAAACTTCCAGGATATATAGCGGATGATCATCCGACCGGAACCGCAGCCGTCTCCTCAACATTCGCTTCACGAAGAAATTTCGCCGCCTCTTCCGGCGGTGTGGGATTGATGTAGAAGCCCGTTCCCCATTCAAATCCAGCCGTCTTGGTCAGCTTCGGCATGAATTCGATGTGCCAGTGGTAGTGATCATTGGTCGGATCCTGCGCCGGAGAAGTGTGGATGACCAGGTTATACGGTGGATTGTCCAGCACGCGATCGGCCCGTCCGAGCAGATTCTTCAACGCGCGAGCGAGGTTCTCGAACATGTGGGACGACGAGTTCTCAAACGCCGACTCGTGTTGCTTGGGAAGAATCCAGGTCTCGAATGGAAACCGCGGAGCGTACGGCGCCAGCGTCAGAAAATCCTCGTTCTCTGATACCACGCGGACTCCGCCGTCCATCTCCTGCCGGATGATGTCGCAGAACACGCAGCGTTCCTTGTATAGGAAATACTGCTTGGCCCCCTCCAGTTCCTGCGTCACATTGATGGGAAGGATCGGCAGAGCGATGAGCTGCGAATGCGAGTGCTCCAGCGATGCTCCGGCTGCTTCTCCGTGATTCTTGAAGATCAGGATGTATTTGAACCGCCGATCCTTCTTCAGATCGAGGATGCGATCGCGAAACGTCCACAAAACGTCTTCAATCCGTTTCGGCGGCAGCGTGGCCAAGCTCGCCGTGTGATCAGGGGTCTCGATGATGACCTCATGCGCCCCGATTCCATTCATGCGGTCGAACATACCCTCGGCCTGCCGGTTTAGATTGCCTTCGATGCCCAGAGCCGGAAACTTGTTTGGCACCACGCGAACTGTCCATCCTGCCGTGTCACGCTGCGGCGCAGGGCCGCCATTGGGATTGGGCCGATACGCCTGAATTTCCGGAGGCGTCTTGCTCTCATTGCCATAGCAAAAAGGGCAGAAGCCACCCTTAATCTTCATGTTTTCGCGAACAAAATCGGTTGGGCGCTTGGCCCGGTCGGTCGAAATAATCACCCAGCGGCCAACGATCGGATCTTTTCTCAGCTCCGGCACTTACTGAATCCTTTCAATAGGGTAGACAAACCTCATATTTTACGCCGCCAGGGAGGCGTTTCGAAACAGCTCTATCTGTGGGCGGGGGGTCTTACTGTCATAGTATACGCTTACTATATCGAATCTCCACTGGCACGATGGTGGAAGCCGCCGCAGATATTCGCGTGCGACCTCAGCCACTTCCCGCCGTTTATGCCGGTCCACAGCCGCTTCGGGAGGCTTTACGTCGCGCGATGTGCGAGACTTAACCTCAATGAAACAAAGAATATCGTCATCCCATCCAATAAGGTCGATCTCGCCTCGACTGCGCGGTGAGCGGAAGTTGCGGGCCACGATCGTGTAGCCGATCTTTCGCAGGTAGAAGTAGGCATCTTCTTCGCCACGGGTGCCTATACACAGATGTGCAGCTCGCCTTTCCAGGAAGAGAATGTGGTCGGCTAGCCAATCTAGAGAGCGAATTGCGGCTAGAGTGAGACGCCATGAACTCATTTGTTACCCGGACTCTTTGATCAGCTATAGTCGGTGTGCCGATCCAAAAGGATATGTGATTCCTAGATCAGCTAGTGAGATCAGTTGTGAATCGATGAAGGTATTTTCATAGCCTGACCCAATTCGGGAAAATTTAGCTTGTTCATGATTGTTGACTCGCACTCAGGCGAATCCTGTATTCGCCCCAAAAAAAAGCCAATCCCGGGCTTGACTGCATTGTTCAAAGTTCTATGATGACTTTAAGTGCTCTTTCCATGGGAAGGGACCATTCCAAACCAACAATTCGGTTATGTGGACTGGAGGAAGTCCCTATGAAACTGAACGACAGCATTACAACCTATGACATTGCCGAGGCCCTACAGGGCGAGTCCGGCAAGTTCGAAGTTACCAGCCCAAACGGAGAGCGCTACTTCGTGACATGCCAGCCAGGGCATTCGATTTCAAGCCTGGAATGGGCTGGCAATGAACCCAATCTTCAACCCTTCCTGGTGCGCAAGGTTGCTCAACCGATCACCACGGAAGGTCGTACCAAGAGATCAGCCGCCTAGCCGTACACAACAGGCGGTCCGTGATGCCCGGCTTCTCGATCGGGAGCCGGGCTTTCCATTTTAAAAAAAGCAAAGCCCGCGGACATAAGCCGCAGGCCCGGTCGCTTGCCCTCACCCCCATGAGGTTGCAACGAATCCACATCACAGAGCTTGCGGAGCGCACCCTCTCGTGCGCTCCGCAAGTTTCCACGGTGCAAGGACCGCGGAATTCTCCTGGCGTTATTAGCGCCTCTATTTGGCCATTCGCTCTTCGTGGCGATTTCCCGGCCACTGTTAACCCGGGCGGAGTCCAGCAAGTAACTCCGTGGCACAGGGTCTACTCTCTCCGGATTAGTTCCGAGCGTCAATTCACCCGTCCTGCAAACGTAGTTCACGCGCTAACCGATTTTTTCATAGGATGATACGGGCGCTTCTCACCCGGACAAACGTGCCGGTATGATGGCACAAAGTGGCGATTTCGCCACAGTACCGAGGTCCGGTAAACTCCCTATGGGTTGAAATGTATGGTTTCCGCACCCCAATCTAACTCGGTGGTTCGCTTCGGTGTATTCGAGGCCGATGTTCACTCGGGCGAACTTCGCAAGAATGGGGTCAGGATCAAGATCCAGGACTTGCCATTCCGTGCCTTGAAGCTGTTCCTCAGCCGGCCTAACGAAGTCCTCAGCCGCGAGGAGTTTCGCCAGGCCCTATGGCCAGAGGGAGTTTTTGTCGACTTCGATCACGGCATCAGCAGCGCGATCAATCGCCTGCGGGATGCTCTGGGAGATTCCGCCGACAACCCAGTTTTCATCGAGACGCTGGACCGCCGCGGATACCGCTGGATCGCCCCGACTTACGTTCCGAAACCACCTGCTCCGCCAGGGCCCAAGTTGGTGGCGCCCACACCGCCAGTCCCCACGCCTCCTCCGATTCCAAAGCCTGCCGTATCCCTGGCTCGGCGAAGCTGGGTATTAGTCTTCCCCGTGATTGCCTTGCTATTAGCCGCGTGGGGATTTAGGCCGGTGTATCGTGCCGCGAAAGCGGCAGCCGCCAAGCCGCATGCGGTTTCAAGTAACTCGGCGAACCACCCGAGCAGTGAGGCAGAACAGTTCTACTTGAAGGGACGCTTCTATTGGGATAAGCGCACTCCCGACGCGCTGAACAAAGCCGTCGATTCCTTCACCCAAGCGATCATTCACGATCCCAACTACGCTCCGGCATACGTAGGTCTGGCCAATTGCTATAACCTATTGCGCGAATATACGCTGATGCCATCCAGCGAAGCTTATCCTCGTGCCCTGGCGGCGGCGAAGCGGGCCGTTGAACTCGATGATCAGTCTTCCGATGCGCATGCTTCCTTGGCTTTTGCTCTTTTCTGGGGCCAGTGGGACGCCACAAACGCCGACCGTGAATTCCGCCGTGCCATCGAACTGAATCCCAACAATGCAGTTGCGCACCACTGGTATGCGACTTATCTCAACACAATCGGGCGTCACTCCGAGTCTTTGACGGAAATCGAGCGCGCGCAGGCGCTTGATCCGGCATCAAAAGCAATCCTGGCTGACAAGGGCGAGTTGCTTGTTAGTGCTGGTCGTCGTGATGAAGCCGTCACGCTTCTGAAGCAGTTGGAAGCGACCGAACCCGATTTCATTTCTCCCCACCGCTATCTGAAGGAAATGAATTTCGCCTCCGGCGACTATGCCGCCTATCTGCAGGAATGGAAGACGGAAGCCACTCTGATGCACGATGCCCCAAACCTGAAGCTGGTTGAGGCGGCTGAGAAGGGCTACTCCAAAGCCGGTGAGCAGGGCATGCTACGCAACATGCAGGCAGTGCAAAGAAAGCTTTATGAGCAGAGCTTGGGGTCGCCTTATCTACTGGCGCAAACCGATGCTCTTCTCGGAGACAAACAGGAAGCTCTTCACTTGCTTACGAAGGCCTATGAACAACACGATGAGCGTGCCGTCGGCCTCGGGACAGACCCTCGGCTCAAGAGCCTGCTAGGCGAGCCAGCGTACAAAGAATTGGTCGCAAAGCTGGCCTTTCCTGCACACAACTAAAACGGTTTTTGGGTGGCGCAGCGCTTTAAGCGCTGCGATAAGAACTTCTTCTTTCATTCGAGGCTTCAGCCCCTGGAGTCACTGAAAGAATCCATCCCCGCCGCTCGGCCGGGGATGGGCAGAATTTTCCGTCCTTACGCGCCGACCTGTTTGATGCACTCTTCGAGCACATCCACCGCGACGTCGGCTTCTTCCTTCGTGACCACCAGCGCCGGGCAGATGCGGATCGTGCTCGGCCCGCAGCCCAGGAACAGCACGCCGCGCTCGAATGCCACTTCCACAATGCGATCGCGCTCGGCAGCGCCGTATTCCTTCGTGGCTTTATCTTTGACGATTTCGACGCCGATCATCAGCCCGCGTCCGCGCACGTCGCCAACTAGCTTCAGTTTGGAAGGCCAGTCGGCCATGCGCTTCATCATGTGATTGCCGACGTTAGTTGAGTTTTCGAGCAGATGCTCTTTCTCGATCACGTCAAGCGTGGCGAGCGCGGAAGCGATCGCTACTGGGTTGCCGCCAAATGTCGAGGCATGCGATCCGGGCACCCAATCCATGATTTCAGCCCGCGTCATCGTCACGCCGAGCGGCATACCAGAAGCCAGGCCCTTCGCGCTGCAAACAATGTCGGGCTCGACGCCGGTATGCTCGATGGCCCACCATTTCCCCGTGCGGGCGATTCCACTCTGCACTTCGTCAGCAACCAGCAGAATGCCATGACGATCGCAGATACGCCGCAGCTCCTGCATGAAGACCGTCGGAGCGACGACGTATCCGCCTTCGCCCTGCACCGGCTCGACGAAAATGGCGGCAACTTCCTCCGGAGGCAGAGTGGTCTTGAACAGCTTTTCTTCGATGAAGCGGGCGCAACCGAGCGCAAAGTTATCAATTTCCTGCGCTCCGCCCACGCATCCGCGGTACACATCGGGATAACGCACGTGCGTGACTCCCGGCATTAGCGGCGCGAAGCGCCGCCGCTGCTGCGGCTTCGAAGCCGTCAGCGACAGCGCACCCATGGTGCGTCCGTGGAACGCGCCGAAGAACGCGATGATGTTTTGCCGCTTGGTGTGATAGCGAGCCAGCTTCAGCGCACACTCGATTGCTTCTGCGCCCGAGTTGCCGTAGTAAATGCGGTGCGGCCCGCGCATGGGAGCGATCTTCGACAGTCGCGCCGCCAGTTCCACCATGCTTTCGTAATAAAAATCAGTGCCCGACATGTGAATCAGTTCGCCCGCCTGCTTCTGAATGGCGGCTACCACATGCGGATGGCAATGGCCGGTCGAAGTCACGGCAATGCCGGCGGAAAAATCGAAAAAATCGTTCCCGTCAACGTCGGTGACGACAATGCCCCGTCCGCTCTTCGCCACCAGCGGATAAGAGCGGGTGTAAGACGGCGAAATATATTTCTCGTCGCCATCGAGCACGCGCTTGGCGTTGGGCCCGGGCAGGGCAGTTTTAATCTTGGGACCGATAGCGGTCGTGTTTTTCTTGGTTGGTGTCTCGACAGTGCTTTGGACAGTCATGGGATCCTCCGATTTGGGAAGGGCACGACTTGAGTCGTGCCGTCTATGGCCAGTCATGGTGTCGGGCTTTAAGCCCCTGAGGGTCCCACTATCTGGCGTCGTACGGTGAATCGAGCCTCGGGCCAGCTCTGGTTCAAGCATCCGTATAGACGGAAAAACGCCGAGGCGAATCAGGAGGATTTAGGAACTAATCACTACCGAAGAGGCTAGGACGCAATCGGGAAGGCAGATTCGCCCGATAACGCCTCGGACACACTAAGCAGTGCAGCCAGCACTCGGGCAGGTGTCCACAAAGAGGACGCGAATTGGAGTTTTTCTGCAGCATCGCAAACGGTCGACATCACTAATTGATTATAGCCGGAAGCGCTGCAGGCCGTAACCCCCTTTGGTAACGAATGAACAATACCGCGAATTCTCGCGGCCTTTCGTTGACTTTGCCTTAACTTTAGAATCCAATCGCCATCAGAACTCGTCTCATACATTGCAGCCTTCGCCTGTTGTTCTCCAATTCCATGCATTCTGCTCAACTCCCAAGCCGGTGGATGGTCATTCTTGCCTTCGGACTCGTCTATCTCTTCTGGGGCTCGACTTACCTCGCGATTGACATCGCCGTACAGACAATTCCTCCTGCGCTGATGTGCGGGCTGCGGTTCTCAGTTGCAGGCGCTGTGATGCTGGCGGTGTGTGCCGCCACCGGACGCAAAGTGCTGTACTCACCGAAGCAGATTGCGCTGGCTGCTATCGCCGGGTTGCTCTTGCTGATGGGAGGAAATCTCACGCTTTCCTTTGCTGAACTGGCTGTACCTTCAGGCTTGGCCGCGCTGATCATTGCCATCACACCGCTTTGGTTTCTGGTTCTCGACTCTCTTTTGTTGGGTGACCATCACATCTCCGGACGAGGTAAAGCTGGCCTGGCACTCGGGATCGTTGGGCTGTTTGTCCTATTCTGGCCGGAACTACAAGCCGGCCAACTTGGCCACCGCGAGTTCTGGGCATCGGTCAGCCTTATCTTCGGTTCATTCAGCTGGGCGTTGGGCTCTGTGCTCTCCAAGCGCTGGCAGTCGGGCATGGACGTCTTCAGCGCGACCGCATGGCAGGTTGTCACAGCTGGAGTAGGGTGCATTCTCTTCGCGTTGCTTGCTGGCGATTTGAACCACGTAGTCTGGACCACGCGGGGCCTCGGCGCGGTGACGTATCTGGTGGTGTGCGGCTCCTGGATTGGCTATACGGCTTACATCTGGCTGATCGCGCACGTGCCAACATCCAAAGTTTCTACCTATGCGTACGTGAATCCGGTGGTCGCGGTGTTTCTAGGCTGGCTGATTCTGCACGAGCGCGTCGACCGCTTCATCCTCGCAGGCAGCGCGATTGTTGTCCTGTCCGTCATTCTCGTCACCAGTGCCAAAGTGAAAGGGAAAGCCGTTACTGAGAAATTAGCAGCGGTGGAAGCGGCAGCAGACTAAAGCAGACCTCGGCCCTTGGACTACGGACCTTTAGGGCGCGATTGGAGATCTTAGAAGGTCCAAGGTCCGACGTCTGAAGTCCGCCTTGCGCTACTGCGATCCTTCCTCGGTTTCTTCCTCAGCATCATTCACCAAGTCCACCACATGTCCGCGAATCGCGTACGTCTCTTTCGCGCTTCCTGCCCTCTCGAAGCTTACCCGCATGGGATTCCGTAGCCAGAGCGGCGCTAGACAAGCCGAGTCGGGCGCCGCGTCCTCGGCCATTCCATCACCCGACAATGGCTTCTTTAAAACTGGCTTGCGCCGACTTACTTGCGCCACGATGGCAAAGATTTTTTCCCCGTCATCGGAAACCCCGCAGTACGCAGCGTAGTCACGGTACCAGCTTACCGTCGAATAAAGCGGGTCGAATTCCGGGAAATTCATTGCAGAAATCCGTCCCGTCGTGCGATCGACCAGCAGCCAGCCTCCCCTTTGCCACTGCCAACGCGCTGTCGATTCGTCGGGAAGGCTGTCGTTAACCCGAAAGGCGCGCCGCACCACGAACAACCGATCAGTCACTTCATGCGGCGTACCAAGCACGTATTCCTTGACTCGTCCGTCCACGATCAACGCCCGCACCTTGATCGTCTGCAGATTGTCGTCGCTTGCGCCCGTTCCTGGAGTCCATGTGGCGGACGTCCACTTCCCAAACGTGATGACGTGAACTTTCGCTCCTCCTGCGGCGGCAGCTAAGTTTGATAGCAGCGTACAAACAAACAAGCAGAAAAGAGCACACGCACGTAGCCTGAATCGCATGATCCGAGCGTAAGCACTCTCATAAGTGCAACACAAGGATTCCGATCACACAGCGATCATACGAGTCCCGAAGTGGGAATGCTCCGTGCTACCCGAAAGTGCCATACGGTTTCAAAGAGTGGTGCGAGTTCAGCGAAAAGATGAGAATGGCGGTAGAATCAAAAGTTGTTGAAAGATTTTTATGGATTTTTCCTCCTCCTCGTCTCCTACATCAATACAGCCGGGCGCGCGGGCAACTTCAAAGCAGCGAGCGTCTTCTTATTTAGATACGGGTGATCTTCTTCCTCGAAAGCGCGCTCAGCGCATTCTGGTGGTCGATGACCAGCCCAGCATTGCCGGACTGATGAGCCAGCTTCTCACGTTGCGCGGATACGACGTAATCACTGCTGCCAGCGCCGACGAGGCTGAAGCGGAGATCCGCCGACAGACGCCTGATTTGATCCTCTCCGATGTGATGATGCCCGGTAAATCTGGCTACGAACTTTGCCGCAGTCTCAAAGACAACGCAGCAACGCGGCTGATTCCCTTCGTGCTCATCACCGGACTCAGCGATAGCACGGACAAAGTGCGTGGCATCGAAGCCGGCGCCGACGATTTCCTGAACAAACCCGTTCTCGCGGAAGAACTGATCGCTCGCGTTAAATCGCTGCTGCGTCTCAAAGAATTCACCGACGAACTCGAAACTGTCGATTCAGTCCTATGCACGTTGGGACTCATCGTGGAAGGACGCGATCCCTACACCGAAGGCCACTGCGAGCGGCTTGCCGCGTGCGCCGCCGATCTTGGCCGGCATCTCAGTCTCGACGACGATTCCATTCTTGCTCTCAAACGCGGCGGATACCTGCACGATCTGGGCAAGATCGCTGTACCCGATGAAATTCTGAAAAAGGGTACAGACCTCACGCCCGCAGAGTGGGAGATCATGAGGCTCCATCCCGTTACCGGCGAAAATATCTGCAAGCCGCTTCGTTCTCTGCGGCTGGTGCTTCCCATCATTCGCAACCATCACGAACACTCCGACGGTTCAGGCTATCCCGACGGTCTCGCAGGGCAGGAAATTCCGCTGTTGCCCCGCATCCTGCAAGTGGTTGACGTCTACGACGCACTCCGCACTGCACGTTGCTACAAGCCCGCCCTTCCGCACGATCAAGCTGCACAGACTATGCGTGAAGAGGCCCGTCGCGGTCTGTGGGACGTGGAACTCGTCGATGAATACTTCTCAATGCTGCAGCAAAAACGACAGGTGGCATAAATCAGTTCTCAGTTCCCGGTTGTCAGTTCTCAGCCTTAGAATGCCAAGTTTCACAACAAGCAAAATCGGGAAGGGCGCGACTTTAGTCGTGCCGTAAAGATCCGTCCTCAGCACGCGCTTTAATGCCTGACGGGGATCGTGCAATGCGCCAGCCTTTCACAAACTCCTCCCACAAACGTACAATCACAACACTGCCTTTAGTTAAGTATGTTTGTGCATCTCGGCCTCCGTTCTCGCTAACTGAGAACTGAGAACCGGGAACTGAGAACTGATTTTGGAGCCCACATACAGCATCGTCATTCCCGCCTATAACGAAGGCGCACGCCTGGGCCCGACGCTCGAAAAGGTGCTCGCCTACGTTCACTCCCAGCAATGGGATGCCGAAGTCATCGTGGTCAACGACGGCTCGCGCGATAACACAACCGAAATTGTCCGCACGTTCTCTGCAAAAGATCCAACACTGAGGCTGGTCGAAAATCCCGGTAATCGCGGCAAAGGATACAGCGTACGCAACGGCATGCTGAACGCTCGCGGCCGCATTGTTCTGTTCAGCGATGCTGACTTGTCATCCCCGATTGAGGAAGCCCCTAAACTCTTCGCGGCACTCAACACTGGTGCAGATATCGCCATCGGATCGCGCTGGCTGCGCGCGGAAACTCAAACGCAGCGTCAGCCGCTGCATCGCCAAATATTTGGACGCGTTTTCAATCTGCTGTTGCGGCTAACCCTAGGACTGAAATTCAAAGACACGCAATGCGGCTTCAAGGCCTTTAAGCAGCCTGCGGTTCAAGCAATCTTTCCACTGCAGAAAATCGAGCGCTGGGGATTCGATCCTGAAATTCTGTTTCTCGCCCGCAAGTCAGGTTTTAAGGTAGAAGAAGTCCCCGTTGCCTGGGGACACAGTGGTGGCACTCGCATTCATCCGTTGGTGGATGGTTCGCGAATGTTTATCGAGATGCTGCACATCCGCTGGAACGATTTGACGGGAAAGTATGACCATCCTCACCGGACAGTCACTCAAGCAGGGGAGTCGATTCCTAACAGCCGCGGATCACGCTCCTGATTCTCAATCGGCGCATTACCAGCAACATTTGATGTTCTTTCAAACGCGGTTACACGCTCAACCGTCGCAACTTCCATTTTGTAATACTCATACCATTTCCTGCGGCCAGTGCTTTGAGCTTCGCGATGACGCGGCAACTCCCGCCATTCACGTAAAGATTCTTTGTCTTTCCACCAGACCACAGTGAGCCGCTCGCCATCCTCAGCTTTGAAGCTCTTGACGTCGATGAATCCTGGATTTTGCCGCACCAGCGATTCGAGTTCATCGTTTGTGTCCTGATAGTCTTGCCCGGCCTCAGCCGTCAATTTTGATCGGAACAAGATGACAAGCATGCGGGATCCTCCGCATGTTTGGACGCAGTGTAGGCCAGACTGGATGCAAAACTATGACGCGGCATGCGTGAAAGTATCGCACGCCTTTGTAAGACACAAGAATTGGAATCGAGTTTCCCGAGGGAATGCACAGAGTTGAATTACGCCGACTTTTCGGCCCGCTCTGAGACCGCGGACTTCACAGCCTCAATTACCCGCCGTCCCATCTCTTCTGTGGAGATCGCAATGTGAGTTTTGCCCGCGAGATCGGCCGTACGAGCGCCTTGCGTTAGCACCGCCGAAACCGCGCTCTCGATGCAAGCAGCTTCCGCCTCTAGATGAAACGAATGCCGCAGCAGCATCGCCACCGACAAAATCGCACCCAGCGGATTTGCAATTCCTTTACCCGCAATATCGGGCGCGGATCCGTGTACCGGCTCATACAGTCCGATGGCACCGCCAATACTCGCCGAAGCCAGCAGCCCCAGCGATCCCACCACGCCGCCTGCTTGGTCCGACAAGATGTCGCCAAACATATTCTCCGTAAGCACAACATCGAAATCCGTGGGCCGCTGCACCAGCAGCATGGCCGCCGAATCCACGTACTGATGGCCCAGCTTCACCTCAGGATAATCTTTCGCGATGCGAGTAACCACCTCACGCCAAAGCCGAGAGCACTCGAGCACATTGGCTTTATCCACGGAAAGAACCTTACGCTTTCGCTTCATGGCCAGTTCAAACGCCACGCGCGCAATGCGCTCAATTTCTTCTTCACTGTAACGCATGGTGTTAATCGCAACGCGGGAGCCGGCAGCTCCTTCGATGGACCTTGGTTGCCCAAAATAGAGTCCGCCAAGCAACTCGCGAACGATCATGATGTCGGTCCCGCGCACGACCTCGCTGCGGAGCGGAGAACAATCTTCCAGCGCTTGAAAAGAAATCGCCGGCCGCAGGTTGGCATAAGCGCCAAGCTCTCGCCGCAAGCGCAAGAGCCCAGCCTCCGGGCGAAGGTGGCCTGGATTGTGGTCGAACGCCGGAGTCCCTACTGCACCCAGCAGCACGGCCGATGATGCCAGGCACGCCTGCACAGTATCCGCCGGCAGCGGATCGTTCACCGCCGTGAGCGCGGCGCCACCAATCGCCTTGTGTTGAAGTTGAACTTGATGGCTGAATGCGTCAGCAACAGCCTGCAGCACGAGAACGGCCTGCTCGGTAACTTCAGGACCGATGCCGTCACCTGGGAGGATTGTGAGATTCAGGAGAGTCATTGAGAAATTAGGAATTTTGTAATTGAGTAATTGTACTTCGGATGGAAACCTAGAAAACCGGCAGGCACAAGTTGACTGTCAAAAGTTTCGTATCAGGGCATCGCTTCAGCGATGCCGCAAATGGGCTGAAAAAAGAAAGGCTTTAGCCGCTAGCGTGCCCATTGCTGCAAAATGTGTAAAGCCCTTGTAACCAAATACTAAATTGGCACGCCTGAAGGCATGCCCTGATACGGATCAGCAAATCGGAGCTGCTGTGCTGTCTAGCAGAATATTTTTCCAGATGTCTCGACTACGTAGTCCTACACGCCCCAGAGATAGTCCTCCTGCTGTGTCTGCTCGTGGTGCGGATCGGGATTGATAGCCACCGGCGCTCCAAACGCATTCGGCGGCAGCGCGACAGGAAACGGCTTGAGCGCCTCCGGCGTAGGAGTGGTTCCGGAAGCAGCCCGTGCCGACGCGAGCGGCTCAATCAGCGGAGTCGCCGATCCGGAAGGTTTGTGCGTATCACGAATCAATTCGAGCAAATGATGATCTTCCACATGCTTGATCTTGTCCGCCAGCCGCACAAAACGCCGGTAGATGTCGTCGAGAGCCCGGCGGTCGAACTGGTAGCCGAGTTGCTCACAGCGTATGGCCAGAGCGTGACGGCCGGAGTGCTTGCCCAGCACGAGCTTCGAGTCCGGCACACCTACCGACTTCGGCGTCATAATTTCGTAGGTCAGCGGATTTTTCAAAACGCCATCCTGATGGATGCCCGCTTCATGCGCAAACGCATTGCGCCCGGTGATGGCTTTATTAGGTTGCACCGGTACGCCGGTAATCTCGCTCAGCATCTGGCTGGCCGCAAAAATCTGTTCGCTCGCCACGCTCGTTTCGTAAGGAAATTGGTCGCGCCGCACTCGCATCGCCATCACGATCTCTTCCAGCGATGCATTCCCTGCGCGCTCTCCGATTCCGTTGATCGTGCATTCGACCTGCCGCGCACCGTTGGCAACGCCTGCAAGTGCATTTGCTACGGCCATGCCGAGATCGTTATGGCAGTGGACTGAAATCACAACGTTCTCAATCCCCTTTACGCAGCGCCGAATGGTCGCAATCAATTCTCCGAATTCAGACGGTACCGCGTAGCCAACCGTATCGGGAATGTTCAGCGTGGTTGCTCCCGCTTCGACCACCGCATCCAGCACACGGCAGAGAAAATCGGGATCGGTTCGCGTGGCGTCTTCAGGCGAAAACTCGACATCGGAACAAAGCGACTTCGCAAAGCGCACGGCATCTCGCGCTTGAGCGATGCACTGATCACGCGTGATCCGCAGCTTGTACTGCAGGTGAATGTCGGAAGTCGCCAGGAACACATGGATGCGCGGACGCGCGGCATACTTCAGGGCTTCCCAAGCGCGCTCGATGTCCTCGCGGCAAGCACGAGCCAGACCGGCGATGATAGGACGGCGCACAACCGACGCGATAGCCTTCACCGATTCAAAGTCGCCATCGGAGGCGATTGGAAATCCAGCCTCGATCACATCCACGCCAAGGCGGTCGAGCTGATGGGCGAGGCGCAGCTTTTCCTGCTGGTTCATGCTGCAGCCGGGCGATTGCTCTCCATCGCGCAACGTGGTGTCGAAAATCGTAATGCGGGCTGGTTCTCCGGTCATGGGCTCCTCAAACAACTGAACATTCAATGGTATGGCTTGCTGGCTAAGAAGCAAAACTTATAATTCTTCATGAATCATTAGATTAAGTTTTATAATAAGAAACGCTAATCGATCATAACCGAAGTATTAACGAGTTAAACCTATGGAACTTTCTCAGCTGGAAGTCTTTCTTGCCGTCGCGCGCGAGCGCCGCTTCTCGCGTGCAGCCGAAAAGCTCTACCGTACTCAATCAGCAGTCAGTCAGACAATCCGCAAGCTCGAAGACGAGCTGGGCGAGGCGCTTTTTGACCGCTCTTCGCGCGAAGGTGTATTGACCGATGCTGGAAAAGTTCTCTACGATTACGCCGAGAAGCTGATCAATCTGCGCAGCGAAGCGGCCGAATCACTCACCGAACTGCGTGAGCTGCAGAAAGGCAAGTTGGTCATCGCGGCCAACGAATTCACCGTGCTGTATCTGCTGCCGGTGCTCGCTGAGTTTCGTAGGCTCCATCCCATGATCAAGATCAAAGTTGAACGTGCATTGGGCAGCCACATCCCTGATGACGTATTGAGTTATAGCGCGGAGTTTGGTGTCCTCTCCTACGAACCGCAGGAACCAAGTTTGCATTCTGTGGTGGTTTACCTCGATGAACTTGTCTTCGTTGTCCCGCCGAAACATCCGTTGGCGTCGACACCACAAGTCAGCATTCGTCAACTCGGCGCCGAGTCTTTCGTCGCACATATCGTGTCGTCCCCGTACCGCGAAAAAGTCATTCAACTTTTCAAGACTCACAAAACGCCTCTGCACATGGGCGTGGAACTGCCAACCCTGCAGGCCATCAAACAGTTTGTTGCCATGGGAAATGGAGTGGCGCTGATCCCAGGCATCAGTGTCGAAACCGAGATCGCCCGCGGCGAGTTGGTGCGAATCCGCGTGCGCGACCTACAGATCACACGCAAACTCCGCCTCATCTACCGCAAAGACGCGAATCTGTCACACGCAGCGCGCGCTTTTCTGAAAGTCGCTGAAGCAGTCGCTCGGGAACATAAAGGCCGCTACCGCTTTCAACGCGAGAACTAGAGCCCATCTCATGAGATCGGTCCGGTTCTAGTTGGTGGCGTTCCAGAAGTTCGCAACATTATGTCGAATTGCTTGAAGGGACGCGGCTTCAGTCGCGTCGAATATGCAACTGAAACGACGGGCTTTAGGTATGCGTGAGAACTCGTTTTTTCCGAACCGCGGTGGAAGTCTTTAGCCGCGAAGCGGCGCTAGAATGCAGCCCACGGCGCAAGCCGTGGGTAGAATTGGGAAATGAGCAAGCCCCGAAGGGGCGAAAGAATAGTCCTCTGAGGGTTTCAGTCTCTTTAGTCTCTAGATGTTTCGCCGACATATGCAACGAATTTCTGGAACACAATACTTAGGGTGCGAAACGCCACAAGCCAGTTTGCCACAAATAAAATGGAGCGAGGCGAACCTCGCTCCATTTGCTATATCACGCCTCAACTCAGCAGTCCGCCGTCACCTGCTCTTCGCGGAAAGACTCCAGCGCTGACTCAACCGTGGGATGCACGTCCAGTACCGTATCCAGGTTCGTCAGATCCAGCAATGACCGCACCAGTGAATTCGCGCCCGCACACTTCAGGGTCACATTCTTGTCCTGTGCCCAGGTCTGCACCAGTGCTAATTCTCCAATGCCTGCACTGTCCATCGAACTCACGCCACTCAGATCAAGCACCAGCTTGCTGGTGCTCTCGAGCACCTCACCCACTAGGCTCGACAGTGCGGCCGCTTCATCGCGATACACAATGCGCCCTTGGCAGTGCACGACGATGACGTCCCCACGATTCCGTGTTTCCAAACTGAGCTTCAACTTCGGCTCCTTCTGCGATTGAAACACAACCGGACCAGCCGGTTGCTCCCATGTTTGCCAATTCGTATCCATAGATTGCATGCTAATAAATAGACGCTGTCCGATAGGTTTTGGCACCATGAAAATCTGATAAATTTTTCCTGTGGCCTGCCAAAGGCGTGTGAAGCCTGATCGATGACAAATTTTGTCCAACGGGACATCTTGGCCATCCGGTACACTGCATCTAACAGATTTCGTTGATCAAAAGGCATTTTCTTGGCCGGCGCGCATCGCCGGGGAGGAATAATTCGTGTCGAAAACTGCTGCCGCGGTGCTGGCCTGTGTGGCCTTCACCTTATTGTCGGTCCCGATGTCGGCACAACTGCTTCCAAACGGGAATCTCTACGTTGGAGTTTCCTATGGACAGCTCACCAACGTCACCAATACATCGAGCTATAGGGGATTTAACGCCTCCGTCGAAATGTTCCCCTTCGCCCGCATTCAGTATCTCGGGTTCGTGCTTGACGGCAGCGGTTTCTATCGCAGAGGTATCGGGGGTTTCAGCGTTACGCAATACAACGCTTTTATCGGTCCGCGTCTGTCTACCAACATTGGAAAATGGCGGCCGTTTATACATGTTATGGCCGGCATCAAACACGTCGATTCCAGCGGCAACCAGTACAACCCAGTCACCATCGACGGCGGTGGCGGCGCCGACTACAAACTTCCGTGGAGAAATTTCTCCTGGCGCCTGCAAGGGGACTACATGCATAGCCGCTATCTAAGCGCCTATCAGAACGATTACCGCGCCTCCACCGGCATCGTGTGGCGCTTCTGACGTGTTGTTGTAGCGGATGCGTCCTCAGGCAATTGTCGACATCCGTACTTCATCCTTCGCTCATCTAACAACTTTCTGCATTCATGTGGGTTCAGACGCAGAACGGAGGAGATTCATGCGCAGAAGTGTCATTATTATGTTCGCGCTGTTGATGTTTGCCGGATTTTTTACTGGGCTGGCGGTGGCTCAGATTCCTACCGCAGGCAACGTCTATTTCGGATACACGTACTACAACACTGATCTTTCTCTGAATCGCGGAAGTCTCAATGGCTGGCAGGGAACGCTGGAGGGCAAGCTGTTTCCGTTGCTGGGGGTTGTGGCCGATATTACCGGGCACTACGGCTCACTGAATTTTCCGGCTGCCTGCCCTGCGGGTGTTGTGCCATGCTCAGCAAGCATCAGCTTTAGCGCGCACGTCTATGAATCGATGTTCGGTCCGCGGCTCGGCGTTCCGATTGGGAAGTTTCGGCCCTTCGGTGAATTTGAAATCGGCGTTGGACATGTTAACACCAACGGCGCCGGCTCCGACACCTCGTTTGCGACCGCAGTTGGCGGGGGGCTGGACTACAAAATCTTCCGTCCGCTAGCGTGGCGTTTCGAGGGCGACTACATCCACACCCATTTCTTCAGCACGGGTCAAGGCAATCTGCGTCTGTCCACGGGCATTGTGGTGCGCTTCTAGGTTGGAAGATTGACGGCGATCATGAATAGGCTGTCCAAAAAGAACAGGATTCAGCTGGTTGGCTGAATCCTGTTCTTGTGGCCACGAACAAAAATTCATGTAGGGACAGCCGCCCTCGGCTGTCCGGTCGAGCAAAGCTCGACGATTTAGGTGCGCGGCAGACCACCCGGCTCTGCCCAATACTTGTGATCGCGCAGGAAGTGTTTTTCGTTCCAGAAATTCATCGCCGTCCACAGGAAGAGCCAGCCCGCGCGCAGATGTCCCATCTTCTGGAAGCGGCGATTCGTTGTGTAGACGCCGCCGCGCACGATGGCAAATCGCCTGCACCCGACTTGCTGGCTTAACTTGTAATCTTCGGCGAAGTGAATCTGCTCATGAAATCCACCCAGCTCCCAGAATTTCTTCCGCTCAAAGAGCATGAACATTCCAGTTGCAAACGGACGGTGCAGGTACGACAGATACTGGAAAACATCAAGCGTCGTATAGGACAGCTTGTCGATCCACTTGCCGTCACGGCACAGGATGTTCGTAGTCACGCAGTGGAGTTGTTTGTTCTGCGCTTTCTCCACGCAGCGCCGTATCAGCGACCGGTCAGCCAGTTCGATGTCCGCATCCAGAAACAGAATGTACGGAGTATCGGCCAGTGCCGCTCCCTGATTGCGTCCGACCGAGGGCATCCCGCCGCGAATTACGCCCACGTTCAAGCGATCGCGAAAACTCATGACGATTTCCGGAGTGCCGTCGGTGGAATTCGCGTCAGCGACCAACACTCTCGTACTCGACATCTTCGAGTAATCCTGAGTCGTCAGCGAGGTCAGCAGCCGCGGAATCAGCTTCGCCTCGTTCTTCGCCGGAATCACGATCGTTAGTTCGTTCTGGATATGGCTGTTCGACGTATTCATGAATCTGTACCCCCTGTTCGTCGATGGTCAAATAAGTCAGCCGGGAATCGACCCACCCGCCTGAGTTGTAGTAATCAATGCCGTCCCGCTCCACGTGTAGCGCCTCGTGCGTATGCCCGCAGAAAATTCGATTCGCTCCGTGATGCCGCGCATACTCCAACGCCCCCGCCGCTACTTTCGGCGACATGCGCAGCCAGCGCGTATTCAGACGATCAATCAGCCGCGCAATCGGCTTGCTCTTGAAGTCGAGCTTCTGCAGTTGCAGGTAGAGCGATGTTCCGAGCCGGCTCAGCCGCACGCGGTTTACCTGAAAACCGTCAAACTGATGGCCGTGAATCGCCGCATGGCGTAACCCGCGATATTCCCATTCGTAGTGCTCGTAAACCTGCACTCCGACCAAGTGCGACATGATGTTGGCCAGTCCGTGATCGTGATTTCCCTCGACCCAAACCACTTCAATTCGGCGCTTGGGATTCGATAGCTTTCGGATATACCCCAGGAACTTCCAGTGCTCCTTGGTCAGGCGAGCAAAGTTGAGGTCGGCGAAAATATCGCCCAACAGAATCAGCCGCTGAAACCGATTCTCCTTCAGCACGCGCGTAGCTTCGCGAGCACGGCTCGTCTCTGCACCCAGGTGCAGGTCTGAAAGGATCAGCGTGTTGTAGGCATGCAGATCCATATTTTAGTTGTAGCAATGGATTGTTACGGGTTGATGAAATGTGCATCAATATTAGTGCATAGGGTAACTATGGTAGTAACCTAAGAGCACGCACTCCGGCGAGGATGTGGCTTAGGGGCAATGGCCCTTGCGACTGCCGTGGAAGAGCGGCGCTTCAGCGCCGCGTTAAGCGTTAAAACCGAAGGGCTTCAGCCCCGGCAGGCTCACCGTATCGCGCTGAACTTCATGCACTGCTCCGCATCCGGCGGAGTTGTATTTCCCTCCCCATTCGGATCGGCGCGAATCACATTCTTCTCCGACGAACAGAACCGCCGCCGGCCGGTCCGGTCAAACACTTCCGGCGCTGCCCCAACCACGTAGCTCGTATTATCCCCGCCCGACTTGTTTTCACCGGTTGCCGTAAAGCTATATCCAGACTTCGAGCCGCCAGCCAGGCTATCATCGAGTAAGCACGCTGTGTCCGCCGACTTCGTGCACGGATCGGCTCCGCCCAGCTTGGCCAGCGAATCCGCATACCCGCCATACGCCGACTGATACTGCACTTCAGCCTGATTGATCGCGCGTACCGAGGCGATCGCTGACAGCTCATCTGCGTTAATTTTCGCATCTATCATGCTCGGAATCGCCATCGCCAAAATGATCACCATCAACGCGATCACAATCATCAACTCGATCAAAGAGAACCCGATTTGACGCCTCATCGTCGCCCTCCACTAGAACCAGCACTCTGGGATGGAGAACGGCCCGTCGCCGATAACTTGCGGAAAAAGATCCTAATAGAAGGGGGGATGAAGGGAATGTTAAGGAACGATTGAGGTCGCAGCAGTCCCGTGCTTCAGACCGCTACCGGGTTTCTCTGCGTTCTCGGCGGCAGTTTCTTCGCGAACTTTGCGGTTGACGCGAAGTACGCCAAGAGTTCGCGAAGTACGCAGAGAAGAGCGTTTGTGGTCTAGCTTTTTGGGGTTATGCCGTTTCGGCCAGATCGAGTTTGTAGCGTGTAGTTAAATTAGATTGGCCGAGGTCGGAAGTCTGACGTCCGAGGCCCGATTCTACTGCGCCGGCGGCACATACTCCTTCGGCTTGGCCGAGCCTTCGCCGAAGAAAAACGCTTCCATCTGCTTCACGATCACTTCCTGATCCTCGCGCCGCGCCGGGTTCAGCCGATACTCGTTCAGCAGCATTTTGCAGTGCTCCATCCACATGCGCCACGCCTCTTGGGACACGTTGTCGTACACCTTACGTCCAAGTTCGTTGTCGAACGGAGGCTCGTCCAGCCCCGGCATTTGCCTTTGAAACTTTACGCAGAAAACGGTGTGCTCCATAACCTTCCTCGATAATGAATTTAAGACTGCGCTCAACGAATCTCCATACTCTGAATCAGCCCATCGCGAATTTCGTACACGTGCTGAATGACCTGATCGACAACGAGCTTTCCACTCTTGTCGTGAACCACCTGTTGAACGGAAACCACGATTCGTCCGTCCTTTTCCGTTGCGAATCCCTGCGGCTCCACGTGCGGATCCAGCACTTCGAACTGACGCGTCCAATAGCTGCGTACGGCATCCTTGCCCAGCACGCGGCCGCCTTCCATTCCATTGGGCCAATCGACGTCGGGACGCATTACGGCCAAGACGGTCTCAATTTCTCGCCGATTGAACGCAGCATAAACGCGGCGAAGAAGTTCGATCCCCGGCGTGATTACCGCAGTCTCTGCCATATATCTAGAGATTATCTTACACGCGGAATCGATTCAGATGCGGCCCGCTCGACTGTCTCTCGGCCCATCCACAGCCACAACATCCAGGCAATGCCCCACATCAAGAACAAGGGAATCAAGCTCGCCAGTCCGCGCAGCCCAAATAGTTGGCCAAGATTAAATGCGCCGTACTTTCCGTTCGATCCCACTTCCGCGAGGGTTAGCATCGATTCATGATTGAGTGCCATCTGCCCCGACCAGAATGCAGGCCACACCGAATGCACGATCGGACAATTGTCCTGCATCGACAATTGCGATGTCGTCGAGACTGCCATCAGAGCAATGAAAACGCTGTAGATCGCTAATAGGATCAATACTCGACGCCACGCTATCGTTGCCTGCTGCCACGCCACAGCCAGTCCAACACACACCAACGGAATGCACCCTCCCGCGTACCTCGGGCCAAACGATAGCCCCGCCTTCCACCAGTAAAATGATGCGTTAAACAAAAAGTAATAGGCTGCAATAATCCCCGCCACAAGCGTAGCCATGCGTTCCGTCTTAGCCTTTGACAATCCGCCTTTCCACAACCACCACAAGCCAAGAGGCGCTGCCACCACGACTGGCGACGCAAAGAACAGTCCACGCGAGCATCCGAACAACAACTTCAGCAATCGATCCGGATGCGGATACGTTAGCCCGAAAAAACCTCGCTGTTGCATGAACGCGAACGAATTCGGATCGTAGTACGAATAACTCAGCCGAAACGATCCAAACGCCGCATGCAGATACCACAACAACACAACGATACAAACGGCTGCTCCAGTGCCAATGCCTGTCACCACGCGCCAGCGTGCGTGTGCTCCGCGCGGCCACACTTGCACCAGAGCAAGAAAAGCCAGCATCGCCGAAGCCGGAGCCGCGGGATATTCCGTGACCGTCGCCCACCCCGCCGCTAATCCAACACACAGTCCCCAGAAAAAATCTTTGTAGGAGCCACGTCCGTAGCTGTCTAGCGGTTTGAGTGCTGCCGCAAAAGCAAAAACCAGACAGGCTCCAACCAAGGCATGTGCCCAGAACAAACTGGCGTAGGCCCAGATCGGAGTTCCTATGCACATCACCAACGCCCCAAACGCAGCCGCTGTCGTGGCGCCGCCAAATCGCAGGCCAAGAAAAAACAGGCACACCGCCGCCACTGCAGTAGGCAACGCGACAGTGCAAACGGTCACGATGTAAGACAGCGCGAATTCTCCTCGCACAGACTCCGGATCGACTCCCACCACCCGCATCGCCGTCCGCGCCGCTAAAGCAAACGGCACAGCTAGAAACACCAGTCCTGGTGCCTTCTCGGAGTAGTAATGTCCCTGAAAGTGTGCTTTGTCGCCGGTATTCTCGTGGTATGCGTCGATCTGCAGTATGTGCCGCTCGACAATCGCTCGCAGCAGATCGAAACGGGAGTTCTGATTCCACCCGCCGCCCTCATAAAAATAGGCAAACGAAAAAAAGGCGACGAGCCCGACCAACAGCGCAGCTTTCCCATGGGAACGGGACCTGTCGGCGGGAGGGATCATTAGATTTTTCGGGAGCACTTCAGTTGAAAGTGTAACGTCTCTTCGTCTTCGCGTCCTTTGCGGCCCTTCTTCGCGATCTTTGCGGTAAAAAGTGTTTTAACCGCCAAGTAACGCAAAGAATTCGCAAAGCGAACCTAGGAGGAAAGGCATACTCAGCCTATCGCAGCACGAGTCACCTCTGTAGTAGTGTCGTTTTCTGATTCTGCCGATCGGCTCCGGTTGCCAAGCCTCTCACTATTTTCTCGACGCCAGTAAGTAAGCCGCCACAATTTTTCTGGTTTCTTCATCCATCGCGACCGTCGGCTCCGCCGATTCATTCGCCGCTGCCAGCTTTCCCTTCACTCCAACATAGACCGCATCATACGTCGTATCGCCCAGATTCTCGACTTTGTGTTTGAACGGAGGATACCAGCGCACCTCGCCCGCCTTCGAGTACACCTCGCGCACTTTCCCATTCTCGTCGGTAAAGCGAAGGTGAGCTTCGGTGAGGGTCACCACCACGCCGCCAGGATGGTCGTGCAGCGCCGATTTTTCATGCGGACCGTAGTGAACAGACACCACCTGAACGCGGTCGTTCTCGAAATCCAGTTTGTAGTGTTTCGGCTCAACTTTTGTAGGATCCTGCGCCAGAGAGGAAGCTGTGGCTAGACACACGAAAGCCCCCGCCCAGAATAGCTTCGACCGCATGCCCGCCCTCCTGACCGAGTTACCTTGGTTAAATGTGAAGAACCTGAAGGAACTTTAATCTTGAGATGTAATCGCAGTCAACGAAATGAGGTCAGGCTGCCCCACAATAGTAACGGCGTGAGGAAATCGGTTTCTAGGCAAAGAATTGTGAAACTAGGGGACCGATTTGTCGAACTTTACACTTTACACAAGCTGGAAGAAAGCTTAGGGCCTTGTCTGTTGAGATTTGAATTCAATCTCGGAGTTGTTGTGCTGTTCTTTGTTCTGCCGCCGAGTAACGAAATTCCTAGCAAGCATCCCAAGATTTCGAGCGTGAGAAGAGCGAATACACTTACGTCAAACAGCGCAGTCCAATCACCGGGTGCCACCATGGAAACGTTGTTTCCAGATGCATGTAGGAAGTGCTCATAGAGATCTGCGCTCAAGGCAGCCAAAAAGAAAATCAACGAGACCGCCCCGGCAAGTTTCTCTCTGAGCTTCCACAACGCAATCGACACACCCACGTGCCCTGACGTTATCAAAATGATTGCCAGCCAGCTAACGTGGTTGTTCGGGGCTGGAAGAACCTTTGCCGCAAGAAACAGGTGCCAGATTGCGTCGATCCAGTGTGCGACGACAACTAGTAGAACGAGCGTCCGTAGTTTTGTCATAGTTGATTCCTCTATGCATGCTAGGGATATTTCTATTTATAGAAGACTCACGAGAGACAAGTTTATTTCAAAGTCCCCACGATATATTTTCGCAACCGGTCGTGGATTGCTTTACCGAAGATGCTAGGACTCGACCCCGAGGCGGTTAGCAGGCGTGAGGTGAGCGCGGCGAGAACGGAGAGTCGGCTGCCGAAATACTGAGCGAAGCGAGCGCCGACCCCATGGCGAGTCGAACCTTCGCATGGTGGGCCCACCAGGATTCGAACCTGGAACCAACAGATTATGAGTCTGCTGCTCTAACCGTTGAGCTATGGGCCCGCAAATTTCAATCTAGCACAGACGCCAGAGGTCAGGAGTCCGAGGTCCGAGGTCTGAGGTCCAAGGGCGAAGTCTACCCTCCGACCTCATCCCAAATCCGATGCCCACGCGTTTCCTTCAGCAGCAGACTTCCCACGATGAAAGTCATGCCGGCAACGATCATCGGGTAGTAGAGGCCCGCATAGATGTTTCCTGTGGCTGCGCAGCTGGAAAGCCCGATCAGCGGCAACAGTCCTCCGAAGACGCCGTTGCCGATGTGATAAGGCAACGACAACGATGTGTATCGCACCTTCGCAGGAAACGCCTCTATCAAATACGCGGCAATGGGCCCGTACACCAGGCACACATACAGCACCTGAATGAAGATCAGAAAGACCAGTATCGGCAAATTGGGGTTGGCGGCCTCCTTGGCCGGTACGAGTGCGCCGGTGGCGTCGGTAGTCATGGCTGTTAGTTTGGGCTGGCCCGTTACTCTGTCGCGAACGGATGCTACCCTCACTACGTTATTCCCCGCAGCCTGTTCCATGGCCTTATAGATCGGAATGTAGGTGAGCACTCCCAGCAGGCATCCTGCCATCATCAGCTTCTTGCGCCCAACGCGGTCGGAGAGCGCGCCTACCACGGTGAAGAATGGCATCCCGATTAGCAGTGCGATCGCGACCACAATGTTGGCCGTTTTTACATTCACCTTCAGAATAGTCTGCATGTAGAACAACGCATAAAACTGCCCGGTATACCAGATCACGCCTTGACCCGCCGTCGCTCCGAACAGCGAGATCGCCACCTGCTTCAGATTCGCCATCTTGGTGAACGCGTCCTTAAGCGGCTGCACCGAAGTCATGCCCGTGCTCTTGAGCTGCGCGAAGATCGGCGACTCCTTCATTTTCAGGCGGATGTAGAGTGAGATCATCACCAGGATGATCGAGATGAGAAACGGAATGCGCCAGCCGTACGCGGCGAAATCTTCCTTCGACATCGAGTTCTGGGTTACCAGAATCACGATCAGCGAAACAAACAGGCCCAGCGTCGCGGTGATCTGAATGAAGCTGGTATAGAAGCCGCGCTTGTTGTCGGGAACGTGCTCGCCCACATAAACTGCTGCGCCGCCGTATTCTCCGCCCAGAGCCAATCCTTGTAAAACGCGGATCAGCAGCAGCACGATCGGCGCGAACCACCCTGCCGTCGCGTAGGAGGGCAGCAAGCCGATGGCAAACGTCGAAAAGCCCATGATGGATAGCGTGACCAGAAAAGCATACTTGCGCCCGACCAGATCGCCGATGCGTCCGAAAAACAGCGCCCCGAAAGGACGTACCACAAAACCGACGGCGAAGGTCGCGAGAAAAGCGATGTAGGCGAACGTGTCGTTGCCCGGAGGATAAAACTTCGGCCCCAGAATGGCCGCGAGGCTTCCGAAGATGTAGAAGTCATACCACTCGATCATGGTGCCCACCGACGACGCCATGATCACGCTCCAGATGTTGTAGCCGGACTGAGCTGCGTCTGCACGCGTTGATGGAGTGATATCGAAGTTCCTTGCAGCGTTTCCCATTCAGCTCCCCTTTAGCATGGCAATATCGAACAGCTAGGCGTCGGAAAATGCCAACCACGGCGGCAAATTGGTAGGGGACAGCTTACTCTGGTTATCAACCATTGAGAAATCCTCATGTCGATGATTTAAGGATCGGTGTAATGGCTTCCGGCGATGACGTCGATGTTGGCAATTTCAGGTAGCGCTGGTTTTGGGTGGCGCAGCGCTTCCAGCGCTGCGATCCAGCGCATAGAAATGAAAAGCACCCCGGGAGGGGCGCCTAGACTGCGTAAATTTTTAACGCGACGTTATGCTCCTGCGCCGCGTCCCATCCTGTTTCCCGTCGCGGCCAGATCCGCCAGCGAAGGAACCGACTCCGGATCCGTCATCTTGCAATCCGGTAGAGATGCTCTATTCTTGATCGCCTCTACCAGCATCTCCATCGCCAGATCCGTATTCGGACGAATGAAGATCGTGGCGGCCAGCAGGCCACTGCGCACCCAAGCCTGACCGGTCTTCGGCATACCATCGCAACCCGTGAACGGCAGTTTCAGCCAGCGCTCGCGCTCCGCACCCGCAACTTCACCGAATGCCTTTCTCGCGCCCATCGCCATGCTGTCGTCCTGCGCGCCCACGAGGTCGATTCGCGTTTCCTGCGAGGTTCGCAGCCGCAGCCACGAACTCACCGTCTTGTGCGCGCTCTCTTCGGTCCAGTTCGCGCGCATCGACTTCACTTGGATATTCGCCGGCTTCGTCTGGTTCATGCCTCGCGTGCGCTCTTTCGCGGCAGAGCTGTTAGCCGGCCCTTCAATATAGAGGATCGATCCGCCACTCGGGAGCAGGGCCGCAAACTGTTTTCCCTGAATCTTGCCAATCTCCTCGTGCGCGGACGTGATAGCGAAAATCGGAACCTTGAACGACCGCCGCAATTCCAGAATGTAGTCGACCTCATGATTCAACACCACCCAGCCGATTCCCGCCGCCGCCGCCGCACGTGCCACCTGCGGAAAGGCCGTTCCGCCCGCCGGTTCAAACAGAATGGCATCAGGCTTAACCACCGAAGCATCCTGCACGTAGTGCAGTAACTGCTGGCTCTGCGCCACAGCATCGTTATTGGCGTGAATGATCTTCACGTCAACTCCCAACCGGCGCGCGGCTTTCTCAGCAGCCGCAGCCTGCTCCTGCTGATAGTCGTTGTCGTTGTTGGTGAGTGAGACTAGAAAATTAAGTCGTTTCATGACGCAATGATCCCTGACCACCTTGTTCCGGATGATAGTTCAATTCGCCCGATCACAAACGTGACTAGAGTAACCGTGCTTTGAAAGGGCGCGGTTTTCAGCCACGCCGTGAATGGACACGGAGCTAGTAAACCGTGGAAGATCGGCGCTTCAGTGCCGCGTGAATCGCATCAGATGATCTGGGCTTTAGCCCTAGTGGTTGTCTTGGGGTAGAGGAGTGAATGCCCTGAGAGCTAGCGGGCGGCCTCGAGAGCAACTCATCCGTCTATCACCTATACGCCCGCGGCCGCGCCCTTTGCCGTTTCGCCGACGAACGATTTCAGGTTCGTATCGAGGGTTTCCCGGCCGGCATCGGATAGCTCAACGAAACGGAATGGCTGCATCCATCCCTGCGTCGCCCACATGGGAAACAGCATCTGCGCTTTCTCCCGAATCGTCGCGTCATTGAGGTGAAAGATCACCTCGACTTCCAGCTTCTCATCGAGCGGTTTTTCCAGATGCACGACACCGCCGGTCACTGAAAGCTGATGGATCGCCGCCCGCACATCCCGACGATTCGGAAGGCGAAGCAATATCAGCACCGACCCGCGCAACTTCACGCGAAATGGCCGCGGGATGATCGTCTTTACTTCGCTGGAAGCATCGCCGCCAGACACCTCTTGCGCGGTCGATTCGGGCTGTTCCGCCATATATCGTTGAGTATGACAGTGTGAAATCGGCAGGTGAAGTTACGAAAGAACAGGCCCGGAGTTTTCACATTAGAACTGACTTTGCCTGCAGGTGGCCTTATTTGCGCCTGGGATGCGTTTCCGTGCTTTCCGAAAACAAATTGTAGGGCCAGGATTTTTTCTTCAATCGCAGCTGAGCTGTATCTTCCATTGGATTTTTCTTTGTCGGCGATGACGGCGTGTTCTCTGCCGCGGCCTTCCAATCCTCCGGAGGATCCGCGATTCCCCACACATTTCCATGCGTATAGAGCGAGACCCCAATCAGGAAATGTTTGCCGTCACTGCCCAACGGAAGACAATTGGCCACCCTGGCCGTCACGCTACCGCCACCGGGCAGGCCGTTCATCATGATGGGAGTTTCCAGTTGAAGCGGGCGCGTGCTGCGGAAGCCGCATCCTTGGGCGCTGACTACCAGCACAACGCACTCCTCGGCAAACGGACGCATCCTGTCGAGACTCGTCACACTCACCGGAATTTCCACGCGAAGACGTGTACTGCGTCGCGTCGCTTTAGGCGTCAAAACTTCCATGTCAGATCTTCACCGCAGACTTAGGAGGGCAACGGAGAGGGAGCGTCGCTGCAAACTATTCTGACAGATTCCCTTTCGTGCGCATGTGACAAAAGTAATCTGCGACCGCGCACTAACGCACCGGATTCCCAACTTGGAACTGATTCGGAAGGTGGATGGTGGAAGAGCGGCGCTTCAGCGCCGCGTTAAGCCCACTCCCTAAAGAGACGGGCTTTAGCCCCTGAGGTGACCCTGCTGTCTAACTTCGCGCATTCATCCGCGCCCGCGCAACTCCAGCCTTCACTCCTCTGCCGACCACACCCGCATATCCGGCCTTATCCATGGCAGCCATGGTCGCGGCGGCGATCCCTCCTGGCGTCGCGGCTTCCTGCAATAACTCATCCAAGGTTTCTCCACTCTGTTGCCAGTAATAAATCCCGTCGCCCAGCGCGTGAGCTGCCGCGAGCAGAGCAGTTTTGCGATCGAGGCCGGCATCCTGCGCGGCCTTCGCCAATGTTGCGACTGCATGATATCCATGCGTGGGTGAGTGCGTCGCCGTGATCGCATCCATCTGCCGATCTGGAAGTTCGAGCACAGGCCCCACTAGCTCAAAGAACTTTCGTACGCGAACGCGATCCGCCTTCGGAACGCCGCGGTCAAAACTAACCGGTGTAAGTCCGCGTCCAATGCGGCATACAGGGCTTGGCATCGCGCGTGCCCATCGCACGGCAGGTCTCATCCACGCGCGCAGATTTTGTAGTGGAATACCCGCTGCCAGACTGATACACAGCTTCGGTGGTGTCGCGCCACAGGCTGCTACTTCCTTGAGCATCTCTTTGACCGATGCAGGGCGCACGGCAACGATCAGCATGTCCGCACGCGTGACAGCCGACTCCAGATCGCGCGCAATCTCCACGCGCGACTCCCGTTGCAGCGCCCACAGCTTTTCCGGATGACGATCGTAGACGACGATCGGCTGCTTATATCCCGCAAGCCGCAGCCCCGCCGCCAGCGCGCCGGTGATGCGCCCTCCGCCAAGAAAAACTGCAGCTTTCATTCGGCCCTCAGGGGCTAAAGCCCTACATCATTTAGCTACCGCTTACGGCACGACTAAAGTCGTGCCCTGATACAAATCTCCTGAGTCGTGCCCTGATACAAATCTTGCTTATCGCAGCGCTCAAAGCGCTGCCCCACCCAAACCGAGTTTTTTCAGCAAACTGTTTAGCCGCCGGGGGCACCTACTCGCCAGCCCTCCCGCGATCTCGCCACCTGGGATCATCGGCTCGCTAGCCCTCCGGCAATCTCGCCGCCGTCAATGGTGAACACCTGCCCAGTCGCGTACGCCGCGTCATCCGACGCTAAATACGCGAACAGCGCGGCAATCTCCTCCGGCTTGGCGTGGCGGCCTAGGGGAATCTTGCGGTTTACTTCTTCGAGCATCGCGTCGGAATATTCCGCGCGCTGCATCGGCGTCAGCACGTATCCCGGAGCGACCGCGCACACTCGCACCTTCGGGGCGAGTTCCAGCGCCATCGTCTTCGTCAGTTCGATCACGCCTGCTTTGGTCGCGTTGTAGTCGGCGTAAAAAGGCTGTCCCACGATGCCATTGATGGACGCGGTCTGCAGAATCACGCCAGCGCCTGGGTTGGTAGAAGATGGCTCGACCGAATAACGCTCCCACATATGCCGCGCCGCAGTCTGCGCCACATAGAAGACGCCGGTCAGATTCACTGCGATGATCCGGTCCCACTCCTCGGGAGTGATGTCGAGAAACTTGTGCCGGATGCTGATGCCTGCGTTGTTGATGAGCACGTCAACGCCGTCCATTAGCCGGATCGCCTCGGCAAACGCCGCCTCCACCTGCATCAGGTCGGTGACGTCGGCAATGATTGCCTCTGACAGACCGGCCAGCTCGTGGCGAATCTGCTCGCATCCGCGGGCGTCGCGATCGAGCACGCACACGCGCGATCCCTCTTCGAGAAACCGCGCCGCCGTCGCCGCGCCGATCCCGCTCGCGCCGCCGGTAATCAGAACCCGCTTGTCTTTAAGACCTTTCATGAAGTCTCTCTCCCAAATCCCTGTCATTCCGAACCGGCGCGCAGCGGCGGTGAGGAACCTGCTTTCCCGCCGGACGCCAAGTGCTAAGTCGGATTATGGATTATCGCAAATAAAAGACTTAGACGGGCCGCGCGAAATCGTCCGTATCTTTTGCGGGCGAATAACTCGCGCGTTTGGCTCGCTTCCATACCCACACCCTCGTGCCCTCTGCGTGCCACCATCGCGCCCGTTGTTTTCCACAGCCTACACGTGTACAAAGGACGCCGTACGTGAGGGGGCCCACGGCCCAATGCCGTAGGACCATTTTGGCTTCTAGCTTGAGATATTAGTCGGGGGTTAAGTGACCGCTAAGATGCGCGTGCTGCTCGGGCGCCTGTTCAAAAATGCGCCGCGAGCATACGGATTCCTAAGCTCCATCGCGGTCGGAACTGCCGCCGCGATCCTAATCTTGCTGTATGACGTTCCTCGGCTAGTCACAAAGAACCTCCCTAACCCCGAATGGCACCTACCACTCTACAAAGGCGCAGAAGGTTTGACGCTAGTAGTCGCGATCCTCTTGGTGCTCGTAATAGCACTGGCACACTCACTGACGAAGATTCGACGGTCTCTCAAGCTAGGGTTAATCCCTATCGAGAAATATGTCTGGGCACCCGCGATTACCGCCTTTTGGATTGCCTACGAGCGGCACAACACAAAGACCGCATGGGGGTGCATAGTCCTCGCATCACTCGCGACGCCAGCGGTCAAACTATTACGCCGAGGGGCCATACAGCAAGGCCTATCGCCGTCAGGGTTGGTCGAAGGCGATCTTCCCTTAGCAGAGGGCGGGGAGGATCTTCTGGACCGCCGCGAGACGGTCGAAAGTCTAGTATCAACAGTCCTACTAGATCCGCCTACAGTCATCGCGGTCACCGGAGCCTACGGCGACGGCAAAACAAGCTTTTTAAACCTCGCTATTGGAGAAATGAGAAAGGCCGAGGGGACGGCAAGACCAATCATCGTTAAGTTCAGCCCTTGGCTCGCGGGTGACTCCAATGCCGTAGTCCTCTCAATGCTGAACAGTATTGTCGCAGAAATCAAGCGCGAATTCTTCGTTCCCGGATTGAGCGGCGACGCGGCAAGATATGCGCGCGCCCTGCTAGGTGCAGCTCCGTGGACGGAGCGCATAAAGGACCTCTTTGCTGAGCCATCTCAAGAACGCCGAATTGAAGCCTTAGTGACCCGCATCGAGAAGACTGGAAGGAGGGTGCTGGTTGTCCTTGACGATCTTGACAGAATGGAGGCAAAAGAACTGGAAACGGTCTTTAAGCTTCTGAGAGGCTCGGATAAATTGTCTAACATTACCTTCGTGTGTGCATTCGACCCCACTGAGGTCGCGCTAATTCTCAAGGCTACAAGACCAATGCAGGATACGAACTTATACACTGAGAAGTTCTTTCCGGTAGGGTTTCCGCTCCCGGCGATCGAGTCATCACAGCTTCGACAATTTTTCACCACAAGGCTCACTCGCGTTCTAGAACGCAGCACCCTGCCCTACGATGACATTCTGAAAAAAGCCGATAACGAGTGGGAGAGTGGGTTGGGCCTGCATTTTCAGAACATGCGGAAAATAAAGTTGTTCTTTAATACGATCAACCGCTCACTCGAACTAATCGCCCATGAGGTGAACGTATGGGACTTTGTCAGACTTCAATTGATTCGTGACATAAGCCCCGCCTTGTACGGATCTGTTTTCCGAAATCACGAGTACTTCTGGGATCGAGGACTGGCCTTTGAGCATTGGTCCCGTGGCCCCCAGCCGTTTGACGAAAATAAGGCCAGAGAGTGGAGGGCAGACCAATACCGGCAGATCGAGGCCTCCGTGCCAGCTGAGAAACGTCAAGCGCTCGATCTTCTCGCGGACCTATTTCCAAACTTCGCATCGTACCTTCACAAATCTAAGAAAGTAGAAAACCCGCCAGACGCCGAGAAAAATAAGCGTATCTTTCACCCGCGCCACTTCTGGCAGTACTTCCTCCTAAAGGTCCCCTCCGAACTATTCCCACAAAAAAGATTCAACGAGTTCATGGCCTCCGTTAAGCACTCCGACGAAGAAACGGCAGCACAAGCCTTCACCGAAGTATTTCGCTCGATCATTGCCGAGGACTTCAAGCGATGGTATTTCGTGCACCTCATCGAGAATCGGTTTGACGAGTTCGACCAGGGCCCGCAGAAAGGGCTGTGCCGAGGAATGGCCCGAAACTCCAAACTTTGGGCCCTGGATGCTTTCGAGTTCGGGACTGCGGTGAATTGCACGTATCAAACACTCGGAAAAATCGCCGATTCAGGGCCGAGACAAAATTTTCTAAAGACCATTGTCCGAGAGTCTGTAAGTGACATGTATGCTCTCATTTTGTACTGGCGCCTAAAGAAGCTTGCGGAAGAAGGGAACAACGCGTTGATTCCCGACATTGAGGCAATCAAGCCCGCAATAGTGGACCAACTGCAGGCGCATTATCTAAATGACAACCCACCGTCCGTATTCGAACAGTATGGCAACTTAGGTAGTTTTGGAGTAAACGCAATCGAGCCCATCCAGTTCCTTTTCTCGTGGCAAGCTCTCGGGCCAGATGCCAAGGCCGACGCAAGAACATACCTGCGGGCTCTGCTCACAGCCCACCCAAAAGATGTCGACTGCTTTCTACGCCTCATGTTCAGAGTTGATTTCCTCGACGACTACAGCACCCTGAAGGCGCTGATCGACTATCAAGAACTTTCCGAGCTGGTTCTTAGGTACGAAACGAGCCTTAATCCCAAGAAAGTGACCGAGTTTAGGAAGCGCTACGACACTGACTCCACAGCTAGCGTCGCGTGAGCGTGGCGCGTCCACCTTGACCTAGATGCCGGGTGAGAATTTCGACCTCTTCAACCCCTACCTTTTCCACAGCCCTCCACAACCAAAAAATCCCTCTTCTGTGACGAACAACCTTTACTGAGAAATCTCAACCAGCCAAATTGGGAATTGCGCAAACGCCCTGCCAGAAACCTCTACATCCATGCTCGCTAGCAAAAAGAAATCGGCCTCCATTTCCAAAAAGGGAAAGACTCCCACCGCAGCCGACATTAAGTCCTTCGTCCGCAATATTTTGCTCGCAAGTCCTGATTTCCCAGGATTTTACGCACGCCTCCTCATATCCGAGGGCTATAACCCCAACCAAGCAAAAGCTTTAGCAGTTCAATATCAAAAAAAATTTGGTGCCAATATGCCAGTTCATGCGAACGTCAAAACCTGCACACACATCAAGGTCACCGGAGTCCGTTGTGGCTCCCCCGCTCTTCGTGGAGAAGAATTCTGTTACTTCCATCAGCGCATGTTGCGCACGGTCAAATCTCCAAAAATGCGCCTGCACCATGTCGCGCTCCTCGAAAATGAAGAAGCCATCCAGGCCTCAATCATGGAGGTAATCAACGCCCTCGTCCGAGGCACCATTGAACTCAAGCGCGGAGAACTGATCCTCCGCGCCCTCAACGCCGCCGTCCGCAACTCCCGCCGCGCCCGCTTCGACATCCATTCCAGCGACATGGTCAAGCAACTCCCCGACTTCAACGACGAACCCGAACCCATACCAACAAGCGCAGCCGCTCAATACACCGAGAACCTTCGCAAGCAACCCGCATCCGAATACAGATCACCCAATGCACCAGAGGAAACAGCTCCGAAGGAGCAAGAGACTACAGCCCACAGCCTGCCCTAAGCGAAGTCGAGGGGCGCAAGCCGTGGGTAAAGTAAAAAAGGAGGACCAGCCCCGAAGCAGGTTCCTCACCGGTCTTTCAGACCGGTTCGGAATGACAAAAGAGTTTTTTGGACGATCAACTTTTAGATGGGCTTGCCGCGGAAGAAGTAGACCAGTTCGATGATCAGGATTACGACCACCATCAGTTCGAGCACGAAGGCGCGGGACTGGTTGAATTGCTCGACCATGAAGCGGTAGAGATCTTCGGCGGTCTGGAGTTTTTCTTTGACCAGATCTTTATAGTCGGGCACGCCGACCTTTTGCGCGGCGAGTTTGTAGAGGCGGGCGGAAAACATGTCGCTGAGGAACTTGATGGCGTTGTCGGCGCGCTCGGTGAGTTCGTTCACGTCGAGCAACACGGTGTGCAGTTTTGAAGCGGCGCGGGCGGTGCGCCAGCGCGACCAGAGGCCAGTGCCTCCGGCGTCGAGAAAATCGTAGACGTTTTCGAGTTCGCGCGTGAGGAATTCGTCGTAGTGGCGGAACTCGAGCAGCTGCGAGTTGGCGTACTGCAGCAGCTGGATGGCGGTCTCGGCGCCGGCAGCCGTGTCGTAGATGAAGGCGGCGTTCCATCCGATGACGGCGAGGTCGTTGGGATAGTAGGAAATGCGCGACTGGAGCACTTCCTGGCGCTCGCCTTCGGCGAGCTGGGCGGTTTCTCCGCGGACGACCTGGGTGATTTGATTGCCCTTGGTTGCGAGCAGGTCAGCGGCGGAGGGCGATCCGTCTATTTCGCGCAGGTGGAAGATGAAGTAGTCCTCCTGTAGCCAGGGATTGCTCTGGGCTTCGCTGGCCCGGCCGTTGCTTTTGTGGCCATTGCGTTTCTGGCCTTCGGCGGCGTAGGGCTTGATGAGGGCCGGGGCGGCGCGCTCGAGCTTCTGGCGGGCGATGCGGGTGGCGACGGACTCGAAGTTGGTGTCGGAGGTCCAGCGGCAGGAGAGCTGGATGAGCGTGTCCCAGTCGCCGGAGAAGGGCAGCTCGAACTCAAGGCTGATGACGCCGTAGTCGTAGTACTTGATCTCTCCGGAGAGGCGCTCGCCGTTTTCGAGGATGACGGGATCGAGCGTTTCTTCGACGGGAGGGCGCTGGTACTGCACGTATGCTGGCGCCTTCTTGAAGCTGGCTTCGGCGGTGCGGGCTCCGAAGATGCGGCGGAGCTCGTCGAGGCGGATCTCTTCGCAGACGTCGAACTGGATCAGGACCAGGACGGAGCCGCGGAGTGGGGCGGGCGTCTGCGGAGACGACGATGGCTGGGCGGACGCCTGCGACGGCGTCTGAACACGCGCAGACGGAGCTTCGGCGATGCCGTTGCTGACTGCCGCGGTGGCGAGTTCGCGATCCATAAGAATTTTGGCTTCGAGTCGAAGCTGGGTCGAATGAAGCTTGGTTCGAGTCGAGCCGGGAAAGGCGCCCCAGGGTGCGCCGGAGACTTATGGATATATTGTCCCAGAAACGGGGGGATTGGGCTATAGGCGGGAAGGGTCGAGCTTCGGTCGACTGGACAGCCGGGGGGCGGTTGCCCCCACATGAGCTCTGTAATTGATTGATATTTCAGCGGTTGCGGGTTAGCTGCCAGAGCAGGAGGCCGCCGGTGGCCAGGGCTCCTAAGCCTATTCCAGCGCGCTTCATTGAGGCTTGCACTTCGGCGTTTCGTTGGCGGATGAGCAAGGATTCGGGGTGGGGGTCGGAAGCCGCTTCGGATGCGGGGTTCAGCGCCATCTGGAGCACTTCGGCCAGATGCAGCGCGTGGCGGGCAGTGCCCTGGGCGATCTGCTCGCGGCAACTGAAGCCGTCGACGATGATGAGCCAGTCTTTTGGTGCATTGCGGACGGCGGGGAGCAGTTCGAGTTCGCCGATGGCGGCGGAGACGTCGTATTTGTCGCGCTCGAAGCCGAAAGAGCCGGCCATGCCGCAGCATCCGGGGGCGGGAGATTGGAAGTCGACGCCGAGGCGGCGCAGCAGCGACTCTTCGGCGGTCATCTTCATGATGGATTTGTGATGGCAGTGACCGTGGAGCAGGGCTTTGCGGTTGAGCTGGGGGAGCGGTGTGGGAACTGGTGTGCGTTCGAGGTTTTGTTCCAGAAATTCGCTGAGCAGAAAAGTTTGGCAGGCGAGTTTCTTGGCGCGCTCGTCGCGCGGAAAAAGATTGAGCAGTTCGTCGCGGAAGACGGAGATGCAGCTTGGTTCGAGTCCGATGATGGGGACGCCGGCTTCGATTTCGGGTTCGAGTTCGTCGAGAATCTGGAGGAGCAACGATTGGGCGCGGTCGAGCATGCCGAAGTCATAGAGTGGGCGTCCGCAGCAGAGGTTTGCGTGTGGGATGACGACGCGGTAGCCAGCGGTCTCGAGGACTTCGACGGCGGCGCGAGCAGTTGAGGGCAGGAAATAATTGTTGAATGTGTCGGGCCAGAGCATGACGGGCGGGCCCGCAGGGGCTGAAGCCCCGATTTGTTCGGCGTCGTGACGCGGCGCTGAAGCGCCGCTCTTCCACGGTAGTGCGAACATTCCCTCAGAGGCTAAAGCCTCGTTCCCCGGTGCCTCATACGGCGCGACTGAAGTCGCGCCCTTCCCGCTCGTGCTCCTGTGTCGACAGAACCACGATTTGAAAGTTTCCGGAGCGAAGGCGGGGATGCTGCGTTGCGGAGGAATTCCGACGAATATCTTCGCGATGTCTCGCAGGAACGGCAGCTGCGTGGTCAGATTCGCGAGGCCGGGGGCGTTCGAGGCGAGGCGCGCCCAGAGATCGATGTTGCCGAATGCGTATGCGCTTAGCGGGCGCACGCGGCCTTCGTAGTAGTGCGAGAGAAATTCTGCTTTATAAGTGGCGACGTCGACGCTGACAGGGCAGTCGCTTTTGCATCCTTTGCAGGCGAGGCAGAGATCGAGGGATTGTTTGACTTCTTCGCTGCGCCAGCCGTCGCGGATGATCCCATCGTTGCGGTTGCCTTGTGTCATCTCCCAGAGCAGGTGAGCGCGGCCGCGGGTGGAGTGCTCTTCTTCACGAGTGGCGCGATAGCTGGGGCACATCACTCCGCCGTCGTCGTGGCGGCACTTACCGACACCCACGCAGCGCAGCGTGGCTTGCGCGAGGCTGCCGTGATCTTCGGGAAATTGAAAGTGCGTTTTCGGTTCCCAGGGAGCGTAGTTCGCGCCGAGACGAAGATTTTCGTCGAGCTTATTGGGCGTTTTTCCCGGCAAACCAATCAGCTTGCCCGGATTCATTTTCCAATTGGGATCCCAGGCGGATTTGAATTTGCGAAAGGCATCCATAAGCTCCAGACCGAACATTTTCGGGAGCAGTTCTCCGCGGGCCTGTCCGTCGCCGTGTTCGCCCGAGAGCGATCCGCCGTAGCCGATAACGAGGTCTGCCGCTTCTTCCATGAACTTGCGAAACTTCGCGATGCCGTCTTTCGATTGCAGATCGAAGTTGATGCGAGTGTGCACGCAGCCGTGGCCGAAGTGGCCATAGAGTGAACCTTTGTAGTGGAAGTCGGTCATCAGCTTGCGCAGGTCGCGCAGATAGGCGCCGAGTTTTTCGGGAGCGACGGCGGCGTCTTCCCATCCCTCCCAATTCATCGGCTCGCCGGGGACGTGTGAGGTGACGCCAAGACTTGACTCGCGAACTTCCCAAATGCGCTTGGCCTGCGCGCCGGAGTAGAGGCACGTCTTAGGCGGTGTGCCGCTGCGGTTGAGCGCTGCAATCAAGCTCAGAGCTTGCGCTTCGGCTTCGGATAAAGTCTGGCCGCCGAACTCGACCATCAGCCATCCGCCGCCTTCAGGGAGCAGTGCGAGTCCTTCAGAGTTGATGCCTTTTTTGCGTGTGTAATCGACGAGGAGATCGTCGAAGCCTTCGAGGCCGATCGGTTTGTGATCCATGATTTTGGGGACGTGATCGGCGCATTGGAAGATGTCAGGGTATCCGACCACGAGCAGGACGCGATGCGGCGGACTTTCGACCAGACGACATGTTGCTTCTAGCACTGTGACGCAGGTGCCTTCGGAGCCGACGAGGGCACGGGCGATATGGAATCCGTTTTCAGGGAGCAGATAGCTCAGGTTGTATCCGGAGACGCGGCGGGAGATGTTGGGGAATTTATCGCGGATGAGAGGGGCGTAGTTGTCGGCAATTTGCTGGAGAGAGGAGCGAATCTGATGGACGCGGGCGTGCTGGCTGCGGCCCGATAAGTTCGGGCCGCCTGGGCGGACGAATGCGTCCGCCCCTACATGAGCATCTTGGTTTCCCTGGCGGACGAGGGCGTCCGCCGCTCCATATTCCGTGATGAGATTCTGACCGACTCGCATGCGCGCGCCGTCATATGTCACGACCTCGAGTTCTTCAATGTTGTCGTCGGTCTTACCGGCCATGACCGAGTGCACGCCGCAGGAGTTGTTGCCGATCATGCCGCCGAGTGTGCAGCGGCCGTGCGTCGCCGGATCGGGAGCGAATGTTAAGTGATATTTTTCTGCGGCATTGCGGAGGCGATCGAGCACGACACCCGGCTGCACGCGAGCGATGCGGCGGGCGGGATCGATTTCGATAATTTTCGACATGTACTTCGAGAAGTCGAGGATGACCGCAACGTTGCAGCACTGGCCCGCTAACGATGTACCGGCTCCACGGCAGAGAAGTGGCGCGCCGAATTCGCGGCAAAGCACGATCGTTGCTAAAACGTCGTTAGTGTCGCGTGGGAGAACAACTCCGATGGGAACTTGGCGATAGTTCGAGCCGTCGGTGGCGTAGAGAGCGCGGCTGCCCCGATCAAAGCGGACTTCCCCGGCGATCTGTGACCGCAGAGCCTCGGCGAGCGCTGCCGCATCGGGATGGGAGAAGGAGTTCGACGCCGCGGCTGGTCTTCGTTCCATTTTCCGTGGGCCTGTTCAATTGTTGGAAGAGAATTTTCTAGTCACGCTGCTGATTTGGAACGCGGTGAAGTCGCCCTGGTTAGGTTCTTTGAAAACATGCGCCTCGACGTTGATGGTCACCACATTCTGTTTGTCGTTGGAGACGATGGTGCAGTGGTTCGAGTCCGAGGTGGTGATGGTGGCGTTGGGAAATTTTGATTTATAAAAACTGCAGACTTTGTCCGGGGAATCGCCGGTCTTAAAGCTGGCAGAGACAGTGTGAACACCGCCGAACGTGGCGACGGCAGCGCCATTTTTCTGCGCTACCGCTCCGGGATAGATGTCGATGCCGAGATCGTTAGCGGCCTGTTCGGGGTCTTTGGAGGTCTCGACGCTGCCGAAGGGCGTTTCCACTTTGACATGATCGCCTTCCTGGGTCACGTGTGAGCTTTTGGCGACGCGGTATCCGATGAAGCCGACGGTGGCGATGCCGAGGATGCCGATCCCGACGATCACAGCCACTACGATCAAAATGACTTTGACGGCGCTGCTGCCGCCGGTTGGAGCCGGAGTTACAGATGGAGAAGAAGCGCCTGCCGGACCGCCAGTTACGGCCGCGCCACACTTGTTGCAGAACTTTGTGCCGGGAGCGAGTGTTGCGCCGCAGGAATTGCAGAATGCCATAGAGGGCCTCGATTTTCTACGGAATGCAATCGACGGCGCGAGTATACCGCAGATTGAAGTGAAAACAGCAGTGCGTAACCAAGGCGAACCACAGGGGCTAAAGCCCCATTGAACAAGCATCTTTTACGCGGCGCTAAAGCGCCGCTCTTCCACGGGTGCTAAATCGCACACGATGCTGCGTCTCACACAGTGCTGCTCGTGCTTGTTTTTAACTCCAAGTGCGCGTGGCGAAATCAGCCATTGAAAGGAGAAGGAGAATCATCAGAAAAAAAAGAGTGGAGATGACCACCAGCTTGAGTAGTTTTTCGCTGGCGTGGCGGAGATGCATGAAGAAAAGCGCGACAAGCAGAGCTTTAGTGGTGGCGATGATGAGAGCGACAGCGGCGTTGAAGACGCCGAGATCGAGCTTGGCAGCGTAATAGGTTAGCCCGGTGCCGAAAAGAAGCGCAATCCAGACTGCGAAGTAGGTGGGCAGCGGCGACGATTTGGAATCAGAATGTGCAGACATAGATCTTCTCGCGTTACCTCATCATTTGTGCCGGTCGATCAGATACAACAACGGGAACAGATAAATCCAGATAATGTCGACAAAGTGCCAGTACAGCCCGCCAATTTCTAAAGGCGTGTGATATTCGGGAGTAAACCGGCCTCTCCAGGCCGCCCATAAGAGCCAGGTAAAAATGCCGAGGCCGATGATCATGTGCAGGGCGTGCAGCCCGGTCATGATGAAGTAGAGAGCGAAGAAAATTTCAGCGTGCTGGGGATTGGCGTACTGACCGGGATGTCCGGGAATTTCTTCGTGATCGAAGCTGAATGACGGGCCGGGAACGTGGTGCTCGACAAATTTGTCGTGATATTCGACGGCTTTGATTCCCAAGAAGGTGCAGCCGAAAAGCATGGTCAACACGAGCATCAGAAGCATGAGACCACGGCGGGACGTTTGCGCAGCCCAGATCGCAAGAACTACAGTCAAGCTGCTGCAGATCAGCACGGCTGTGTTGGTGCCGCCGAGCGCTGCGTCGATGGATGAACTCGCTGCGGCGAAATCGCCGAAGTACAATCCCCGGTAAATCAGGTAGGCACAGAACAGACCGCCGAAGAACATGACTTCAGTCGCGAGGAAGACCCACATGCCGAGATCGGCAGAGTCCTTCTGCTGCTCTTCCGTGGCGAAGTGGTGCAACAGGGCAGGATTGTGTCCTTCGCTGTGAACGGCACCTGTCTGACTAGTGGACAACGGGGACCTCCTCCTTGTTTGTGCGAGGCGGGTGAGGCGCGTCCAACTCCTCGTAGTTGTAAGCTTCCCAGGTCACGACCGGCTCTTCCTCGAAATTAAAAGTGGTGGGCGGAGAAGCGGTCTTCCACTCGAGGCCGGCGGCGTTCCAGGGATTATCTGGCGCAGGCTTGCCGTAACGCATCGACCACAGGAAATAAATCATAGGAAGCAGATATCCCACGCCGAGAACGGTTGCGCCAGCGGTTGAGAGCACATTGAGCACCTGGAACTCGGGCATGTGGCTGTAGTCGGCGTAGCGGCGGGGCATACCCATATAGCCGAGAACAAATTGCGGGAAGAAGGTCAGGTTGAATCCGATGAAAACGATCAGCGCAGCGAGGCGCGCCCAGCCCTCGGGATAAAGCTTGCCGGATATTTTCGGCCACCAGAAATGCATGCCGCCCATGTATCCCATGACCGCGCCGCCGACCATGATGTAGTGGAAGTGGGCGATGACGAAATAGGTGTCGGTGACGTGGACGTCGATGCCTAGCGCGGCGAGAAATAGTCCGGTGAGACCGCCGATTGTGAAAAGGCCCAAAAATCCGAAGGCATAAAGCATGGGCGCGTCGTAGTGGATGGATCCTTTATAGAGGGTTGCTGTCCAGTTGAAGACTTTAATTGCCGACGGAACTGCGACGGCATAACTGAGGATCGAGAAAATGAGCGCGGCATAAACGGAAATGCCGGCGACGAACATGTGGTGCGCCCAGACCAGGAATCCGAAGACGGCAATTGCGATGGAAGAGAGCGCGACGAAGGTATAACCAAAGATGCGTTTGCGCGAGAAGCAGGCGATGATCTCGGTGACGACACCCATTGACGGCAGAATCATGATGTAGACCGCCGGGTGGGAATAGAACCAGAAGAGATGCTGGAAGAGGAGTGGATCGCCGCCAAGTTTGGGATCGAAGATACCGAGATGCAGGGCGCGCTCGCAAACGACCAGAAAGAGGGTAATTGCAATCACCGGCGTGCCGAGAACCTGGATGATGCTGGTCGCGTAGTGTGCCCAAATGAATAACGGGAGGCGTGACCAGGTCATGCCCGGCGCGCGCATGCGATGAATGGTAACGATGAAATTAAGTCCGGTGAGAATTGATGAGAATCCGGCGATAAAGATGGCCAGCCCGGCTTCGATTACCTTGGTGTTGCTGAAGGCTGTGCTAAAGGGCGTGTAGAAGGTCCAGCCGGTATCGACGCCGCCGGTCAGCATGCAGTGCAGCATGAGTGCGCCGGCGATGATGTAAATGTACCAACTCAAAAGATTGATGCGCGGGAAGGCAAGATCCTTCGCGCCAATCATCATGGGGACGAGGAAGTTGCCCAGCACGGCGGGAATCGATGGGATCAGGAAGAAGAAAACCATGATCTGCCCGTGCATGGTGAAGAGCTTGTTATAGGTGTCGGCCTGGACGAGATCGCTGGCAGGTGTGAGCAGCTCGAGGCGGATGAGCAGGGCGAAGAAGCCGCCGATGAAAAAGAAGAATGTGATCGAGATCAGATAGAGGAGTGCGATGCGTTTGTGATCCGTGGTCAGCAACCATGAACCGACACCGTAGTGCTTGTTTAAATAATTTTCACGCTCGATCGGTTGAGCGTCGGGATGAGCCATTGCGGTAGCCATACTTATTCCTGTGTACTTCCCATGGCCTTGCTCGAGCCGGATGGCGGCTCAGCGGCGGTCTTGTCGGTGTCGGGTGTTCCGGGTTTCGATAGCGATTTCACGTACGCGACGAGAGCGTTCACCTGCTCTTCACTGACCAAGCCCTGGAACGTCGGCATGATGGGTTGGAATCCCTTGACGCGTCGGGCTCCGGGATCGAGGATGCATTCGCGGATGTAGTTCTCATCCGCCATTACAGTGCGCCCGTCGGCCAGCGCGACCGGTTGACCAAAAACACCCTGCAAATTCGGGCCGCGGCCTGTTGCGTCGCTGCGATGGCAAGTCGCGCAGCCGAGTTGTGCGAAGACTTTTTCGCCGGTTGCAGAAAGCGGGCCGGTCGATCCGCCGCTCATCCAGGCTTCGTATTGCGCGGGATCCATCACTACGATATCGCCGATCATGCCGGAGTGTTGCGTGCCGCAGTATTCCGCGCAGAACAGGTGATATGTACCCGGCTTCGTGGCGCGGAACCAAGCCATGGTGTAGCGGCCGGGAAGCACATCCTGCTTCATACGGAACGCGGGAATGTAAAAGCTGTGGATCACGTCCTGGGAGGTCATGATCAGCTTCACGTCGCGGCCCACAGGCACGTGCAGCTCGTTGATCTCACGCTGGCCTTCGGCATGTTCCAGCTTCCACATCCATTGCTTGGCTACGACGTAGACCTCGGTTGAATCGCGGGGTGGCGTACGGCCCTTGAAGTAGACGTCCGCGCCCCAAACGAAGATCACCATGAACACGAGAAACGGAATGATCGACCAGGTGAGTTCGAGCGGGATTGAGCCCTCGATTTGCTCGGCTCGCACGCCAGGTTGATAGCGATAGCGCGCGGCGAAGTAAATGATGGCAACGAAAATCAGCCCGGTCATCAATGCCGACACGATCAGCAGAAAAATGTAGAGGGCGTCGACGTTGCCTGCCAGAGTGGAGGCCCGCTCCGGCCATAATGGAAAATTATCGAGCATATCCTTCTTTAAATTAAGAACGCTTTGAACCGGTATTTCGGTCTGGTTCCATCTGGCACAAACTCACTCATCCAACTAAATTCGCGTTGCGTGACTCGTTTTAATCTCGCTCCAGCTGCGCCGCGGAGCGACTTTCTCCAGTCTGAACAAAATCAGCAAGAAAGCTCCAAGGAATACGATCGTGATGGCCGCTCCCAGACGTAACATGTTGGCTACGACCGCACCGTATTTTCCGTTCGCAGGATCGTAGTGATAGCAATAGAGCAGCACCTGATCGACTGCGTTGCCGATTTTTCCCTCGGAAGCCTCGACTAATCCCATGCGCAAATCTTTCGGCGGAAAATCAACGCCGTAGAAGTAGCGCGAAACGCGGCCCTGCGGCGTCAACACCATGATCGCGGTGGCGTGCGCGTACTGATTGATTTTGGGGTCGTACTGATACTGAAATCCGACGGCCTTGGTGAGCGCGTTGATCGATTCCTGCGATCCGGTCAGGAAGTGCCAGCCGGAAGCCGCAGCCGCGCGCCCGTATCGTTTGAGGTAGTCCTGCTTTTTGGCGGCGGCCATCTCAGGCGTCTCATGCGGATTGAAGCTCACAGTAACCACTTGATATTCCTTACCCACGTCAAACTTCACAAGCCGCATAGCACCGGTCAGGCCAGCGAGCGTTTCTCCGCAAAGCATGGGGCAGGTGTAGTAGACGAGATTGAGGATGATCGGCTTCTTCCCGAAGTAATCGCCCAGCTTGACCGGATGTCCGGCGTCGTCAATGAAGGCGAGATCGGGAGGTACCTGGGCATCAAGGTGTTGTTCGATGCCAACATTCTCGAGGTACGGCGGGCGCACGTTGGCCGGAGGCGACATGATGCCCTTCGACATCCCCTGTCCCCATGCGGGCGCCGAGGCAATTGTCGCCAGCAGTGCGAGCAAAGGTAGGAATCGCGCGGCTGGTCTCGAGTCGTGAATCGAACTGCTCACTTCTTCTTTCCCTTCTTTTTGCCCTGATCGTTCTTAGCCTGATCGCTGCCTACCGACTGAGGTGGCATGGAAGTCGTTGCCGCACCCTGTGTGCGCACGGGAAGGCCGCGTTGCGCAATCAGATCCATAGCCCGCTCGATTGGAATGCGGACTGTGCCGGCTTTCTGGTCGATATAGTCGTAGGTATTCAGGGTCTGTTCTTCAGCGAAGCGAACCTTATTAAGTTGGCTGCGCTCGTCTGTTTCCAGCTGCGGAGCTGGAAAATTATTTTTAAGATATTTCTCGTAAGCCGTGCTCTCGTTATCGGTCTTGTATTCCGCTGGAAGGTGACGCGTGTCCTCGGGGGCATTCGTCACCAGCGGGCTCACCGGTGTCTGCTGTTCCTGCGAGCGGTTTTCGAGAACGGAAAACAGACCGGTCACGAGGAAGTGCATGATCAGGCAGAAGACGGCCAGGCCGAGCAAGAAATAGAGCACGCCGGCGACACCGATGTCGCGGCGCTCGAAGTCGCCGTGGCCAGTCGTATTCGTGTTGGGACTCTCGCTCGTCATGTTTTCAAGTACTCAGTACTCAGTTCTCAGTTCTCCACGAACGCAGCAAACTCGACTACGTGCCTCCGTGATGATGCGCTGGTTCGAGAACCTCAACCGCGGTCGGATCGTAAATCGGCAGCAGCGGCAGCGAGCCGAGGTTATAAAAGAAATATGCTAGCCAGATTCCTCCAATCGCGATGGGCACAACCAAATCGGCGATCGTGAGCTTGAATGTCTGCGAGAAGTTTGGCTCGATGATCCAGAACAGGTCGACGTAGCGCATCAAAATAAGCCAGATCGCGACCCAGACCAGCTTGCGAATGTCACGCTTGAGCGGGCGTGAGAGCAGAATCGCGAACGGCACGGCAAAGTGGAACACTGGAAGGATCAGAGCGATCCAGCCCCAGCCGCCGTTTAGGCGCTTCAGATAAAAGGTAATCTCTGACGGCAGGTTCCCGGCCCAGATGATGAGCCACTGCGAGAAGCTGAAATAGGCCCAGACCATGGTGAAGGCAAGCATCCACTTGCCGTGGTCGTGGACGAAGTCGGGCTTCAGCATCTCCGACATGGGTTTGTAGTTGAACAGAATGCGTTCGACCACGACTGCAAAGCACATCGCCGACAGCACTTCGCCGATGAGGATAATCAGGCCGAAGATGGTCGAGATCCAGCTCGGATCGAGCGACATAACCCAATCGATGGCGGCGAAGGAAATCGTGAATCCGTAAAGAATGAGGCCGGGTCCGGCGACGGCCTTAAAACGTTGCGTGTTGTCGCGGGCAGAGGGCGAATCTCCTTCTTTCGACCACTTTGAAAGAAGGAAGGACAGAAGATTCCAGATAGCGAAGTAGAAGATAGCGCGGATGATGAATCCGTTGGTCGTGAGGTAGGTCTTGGTGATGTCTTGGAGATGCTCGTGCAGGTGCTTGTCGGCGACCTGGTCGAGAGGTTGTGCCCAGATGTACAGCCTGTGCATGCCTAGGATGACCGGGATGAAGAGAAATGCCAGCAGCGGCAGCGTACGCATAGCCGCTCCCTGCAGGCGGCGAATCACGACGCCCCATCCGCCGCCGGTCAGGTGGCGGATCATGATGATCGCCATGGAGCCAAGCGCCACCCCAAGCCAGCACATGAAGCCAAGCAGGTATGCGCGGTAAAACTCATCCGGCCGCGTGAACGCGAGAATGGTAGAGATGATGCCGAAGACAACGCCGACGATCAACGACCGCTGTCCGATGGTCTTCACCACCGGCGGAGAGGTCAAATCGAGTTGGCGGGCGGTCGCGGCGGTCATTTCTGGTCTTCTTTCGTAGGTTCCTCAGATTTTGTTTGTGGCGCCAGCACCGGCAACGTGGCACCCGACCCTGGCTCGCGGAACTTCGGCGGCTTTGATGGAATCGCCTGACCTACGGGCACGTCGGCCATGGTCGCGTTTTGACTTAACTGCAAGGCGCGCACGTAGGCGACGATATTCCAGCGGTCCTGCGGCGGAATCTGTGACGCGTAGTCGGGCATGATGCCGAAGCCTTCGGTGATGACGTCATAGAAATATCCGACAGGAGCCTTCTGCAGGCGCACGTCGTGAAATGACGGCGGCTTGCGGGCAAATCCGCGCGACGGGATAAAGCCGTTGCCGTCTCCCACGCGCGAGTGGCAGGGAGCGCAGAAAATGTTGAAGCGCTCGCGTCCGCGTTCGAGGACTTCTTTCGTGATCGGGAACGGCATCACATCCCCGGGATTGTTGCCGATTTTGCCGGTGTAGAAATAAGTGTCGGCACGCAGGTCACCACGCGCGACCGTGCCTTCAACCGGTGGCCGCTCCGAGCGATGGTCGGGGTAGAACTCACTACGGGAAAGCGGATTCTCACGCGGCTGCACGTGCATGTCGATGCGGCAGGCGGAGGTGAGCGCGATCAGCGCCAGGAGTATTGCGCAGAAAACCGCTGTCGAGCTTCGCTCGACCGGACAGCCGGGGGCAGCTGTCCCCACATAGTTCGTACCCATATGGACCGTAACAATGCGCGCGGGTTTCGAATATCGGCGAAGGCGCTGCATCTTAACTTGGCACCTCCGAGATCGAACGTGGGTTCAGGGCTTCGAGAAATTTGCGGACGCCAACGGGATCGTATTTCTTGTCGGAAGAAAACACGATCAGGAAGAAACGATCTTTCGAGGCGGACGAGAAGCGTGGCACGTTAAATACGGGATGATACGGCATGGGCAGGCCGTTGAAAGCGAGCATGCCGAAGACGGCGGAGATGCCGGCGAACAAGATCGTCATTTCGAAAGTGATGATGATGAAGGCCGGCCACGAATGATAGGGCTTGCCGCCAATGTTGAGTGGGTAGTCGACGGCGGACATCCAGTACTGCATGAGGTAGCCGCTCACACCGCCGATGATGCCGCCAATCAGGACGGTCAAAGGGATTTCGTCGAAGTGAAATCCGATTTCTTCGGCCAGGCCTTCGATGGGGAAGGGACTGTAGGCGTCGATCTTTTTATATCCGGCCTGATGCGTGGTGCGGGCGGCGTCGACGAGCGCCTGCGCGGAATCGAACTCGGCCATGATGCCGTAGATGGGATCGCGCTTCATTCCTTCACCTCGGCTTCCGGCAGAAGCGTACGCATCTCGAAGATCGAGATCGCGGGCAGGATGCGCAGGAACAGGAACATGAGCATGAGGAACATGCCGATGGTGCCGATGTACGTCATCCAGTCCCAGCGCGTGGGGTAATACATGCCCCACGAGGAAGTCAGAAAGTCGCGATGCAGGCTCAACACGACGATGACGAAACGCTCCAGCCACATTCCTACGAGGATGACTCCCGAGATGAAGAACAAGGCGACGGGGCTGGTGCGCAGTTTGCGGATCCAGAGCACCTGCGGGATGAAAATGTTGCAGATCAGGAGCGCCCAATAAGGTCCGGCATAGGGACCATGCAGGCGGTTCCATAGAGTGAAGGCGTCGTAGCGGTCGCCGCCGTACCATCCCATGAAGGCCTCGATGCCGTAGCCGTAGGCGACGATGAGTCCGGTGGCGAGCATGACTTTCGCCGAGTTCTGCAGATGGCGCTCGGTGATGAAATCTTCCAGGCCATAAATTTTGCGTATGGGAATGGCCAGCATCAGCACCATGGCGAAGCCGGAGTAGATGGCGCCGGCGACGAAGTAGGGCGGGAAGATGGTGGTGTGCCATCCGGGAACGATGCCGACGGCGAAGTCGAAGCTGACGACCGTGTGGACGGAGAGCACGAGCGGCGTGGCCAAGCCGGCCAGCAGCAGGTACATCGTCTCGTAGCGATGCCAGTGACGGGCTGATCCGCGCCAGCCCATACAGAGCATGCCGTAGACCATTTTCAGAGCGCGATTGTCAGTGCGATCGCGCAACGTCGCCATGTCCGGAATAAGGCCGGTGTACCAGAAGAGCGCGGAGATCGTGGCGTAGGTCGAAACGGCAAAAACATCCCACATAAGCGGACTGCGGAACTGCGGCCACACACGCATGGTGTTGGGGATGGGAAAGAGCCAATAAGCCAGCCAGGGGCGGCCGACGTGGACTGCAGGAAAGACTCCGGCGCAGGCGACGGCAAACAGCGTCATGGCCTCAGCGAAGCGATTGATCGAGTTGCGCCACGACTGGCGCAGCAGAAGAAGGATGGCGGAGATCAGTGTGCCAGCGTGGCCGATGCCGATCCACCAGACGAAGTTGACAATGGCGAAGCCCCATCCAATGGGAATGGTTACACCCCAGATGCCGATGCCCTTGAGGAAGAGGTAGCCGAGGGCGTAGAGCAGCATCATCGTCAGCATGAAGCAGAGACCGAAGCCGACGAACCATCCGTTGGACGCGGGACGGGTCAGCACGATAGAGCTGATTTTTTCCGTGACCGTGCCGAAGGTGTGGCCCGGTTCGATGACCGGCGCACGTTCGAGATCGGTCGACGATTTGTATTGCTCAGGCATTCTGCTTGCGTGGTCCTCAGGGTCTAAAGCCCCATCTTTATTTTCGGCTCTTACGCCCGGCTAAAGCCGGGCTCTTCCACAAAACCCTGACTGACGGCACGGCTAAAGCCGTGCCCTGATACGAATCTTGCTGATGCGAATTTTCCCGATACGAATCTTTCAAGGTTCGTATCAGGGTGCCGCTTCAGCGGCACTGTTAAAGCGTTAAACCATACGC